>Ga0209617_10000444_pt1 | contig 17904 bp, 16 predicted proteins | sample LakEriepJuly2011_2_FD_187459 | JGI IMG/M metagenome (GOLD analysis project Ga0209617, IMG submission 187459) | Freshwater microbial communities from dead zone in Lake Erie, Canada - CCB epilimnion July 2011 (SPAdes) (version 2) | ecosystem: Environmental > Aquatic > Freshwater > Lentic >...
CCGACTTGCGTGCCCGTGAGTTTTATGAAAAGCCCACCACAGAGCGCAAGCGCAAAAAAGCGGCAGCTGTCAAGCGCCACTACAAGCGCGTGCGCAGCATGCAGTTGCCCAAGAAGATGTACTAATCTGTTTCGGCAGTTAGTTCGCTTCGTTCAAAGCTTCACCTGAATCTTTGAATCTGCAAAGCCCTCCGGGGCCAAGCAAAAGCCCGCTGGAGGACGCTCAAGCGGGCTTTTTTATTTGACTTTACTTTCTGGAAACACCATGAGCCTCAAAGACCAAATCACCGAAGACATGAAAAATGCCATGCGCGCCAAAGACACAGCGCGCTTGGGCACCATCCGTTTGTTGTTGTCGGCCTTGAAGCAAAAAGAAGTAGACGAGCGCGTGGTCCTAGACGATGCCGCCGTCGTGGCCATCGTCGACAAACTGGTCAAGCAACGCAAGGACTCTATCGCCGCTTTTGAGTTGGCCGCTCGTCAAGATTTGGTCGATATTGAAAAAGCCGAGATGGTGGTTTTGCAAACTTACTTGCCAGCCCGCATGTCCGCGGAAGAAGTGACTGCCGCCGTTCAAGCCATCGTGGCCTCCTTGGGCGCCAAAGGCCCTGGCGACATGGGCAAAGTGATGGGCGCCGTTAAAACCCAGTTGGCTGGCAAAGCCGACATGGGCCAAGTCTCGGCAGCCGTCAAAGCCGCCCTCGCCGGCTAGCCCTTTAAATGGAGTCGAAATAAATGGGGTCAGATCAACATTAATTTGGTCAATGAATGGAATGAGTTGGGAAGGGGGGCATCCTCATACTGGAGTACCAGAAATCGTCAGCCCCCCTTCCCAACTCATTCCATTCATTGGAAATTAATGTTGATCTGACCCCATTTATTTCGACTCCATTTAAATCTTCGCGATCACGGTCATGCGCACTGCAAAGAACAACCGCTAGCGTGTGAATGCCACTCTGGTGCCAGATTAGGAACCTGCAATCTTCATCCGATTGACCAACACTGATCCGATGGTTTTAGCACCATAGTTGTAAGCATCTGCACCCACAGCTTCTATGCCTTTGAACATGGTTTTTAAATTACCTGCGATGGTAATTTCGTGAACAGGGAAAGCAATTTCGCCGTTCTCAACCCAGAAACCAGAAGCACCGCGTGAGTAGTCGCCCGTGACGTAATTGACGCCCTGACCCATGAGTTCAATCACAAACAATCCTGTGCCCAGTTTTTGCAGCATGGCTTGAAGGTCATCACCCGAACGTGTTAACTTAGAAGACATCACCAAGTTGTGCGATCCGCCTGCGTTGCCCGTTGTCTTCATGCCCAATTTGCGTGCCGAATAGGTGCTCAAAAAGTAGCCTTCCACACGGCCACCCGAAACCACTTTGCGCTTCAAACCACGCACCCCTTCGTCATCAAAAGGCGAGCTGCCTTTGCCGCGCAACACATGCGGATCTTCTGAAATATCAATGTGCTTTGGGAAAATTTGCTTGCCCATTGAATTCAATAAAAAACTGCTCTTTCGGTACAAAGAGCCACCACTGACTGCTTGCACAAAACCACCGAGAAGGCCGGCAGCCACTGGCGATTCAAACAACACAGGACACTCTGTGGTGGGAATTTTTCGACTGCCCAAACGGCTTAAAGCGCGCTCAGCCGCATACCGACCCACGGCTTCAGGCGAAGCCATCTGATCAGCTGCGCGCATGGATGTGTACCACGCATCCCTTTGCATTTCTGCATTTTTGCCAGGCAGTGAAGCAATGGGCGCCACCGACATGCTGTGACGAGAGCTGGCATAGCCTCCCCGAAAACCATGCGTGTGTGCACTGAAAAAGTGACTTTGCTGGGCAGACACGCCCGCGCCTTCGCTGTTGGTAATGCGCCGGCTGGTTTTGAGAGCGGCTTCCTCGCAAGCCAAGGCCAACTTGGCGGCCTCTTCGCTGTTAATGGACCAAGGGTGAAACAGGTCCAATTCTGGTTGCTCTTTGGCAATGTCGTCTTCATCTGGCAAGCCCGCGGTTGGATCGGCGGCCGTAAAGCGCGCGATGTCATAAGCTGCTTGAACTGTTTGCTGAATAGCCGCCTCAGAAAAATCAGATGTACTGGCATTGCCGCGTCTGTGGCCCACATACACTGTGACGCCCAAAGACTTGTCTCGATTGCGTTCTACGGTTTCCAACTCTCCTTTGCGCACACTCACACTCAGGCCACAACCCTCAGATGCTTCTGCTCCCGCATCGGTGGCGCCGATTTTTTTGGCGTGTTTCAAGGCAGAATCGACCAATCCTTCAAAAAAATCACGGCTGTAGCTGAAACCGTCATGCGCGTGCGCGTTTTGGGACTTGGAGGGTGCCTTGGCACTCTGAGATTTGATTTTTTTGTTCATTTGTGTCGAATTGGTCAAAACAGTCGATTGTTAAAAATTCACAGTGACGGCTATGATACTTGCCGTCCAGCCTAAAGACTCAAGAACACACATGTCCCGTAAATTCAAAAAAGGTTATTTCGTTCAAGGTCAATTTGTTGCCGAAGGCAGCGAACTCGACCTTGAACTTAAACGCGAACTCAAAGGGGGCGATGAACCTAGCCGCACAGACCTGAAAAAAGAGAGCGATGAGCTTCAAAAGCTCGGCGAAAGCCTGCTCGATTTGCGCTCTGACCTCATGGCCAAAGTTGAGCTTCCCGAGAAGCTGGTGGACGCCGTGGCCGACGCCAAACGCATTACCAACTTTGAAGGTAAGCGCAGACAAATGCAGTTTATTGGCAAGCTCATGCGCAAGTTAGATGACGATGTCATCGAGGGCGTCAAAGCTGCCTTACTGGAGCAAAGCCAAGGCTCAGCCCAAGAAACATTGCAGTTGCACCTTGCTGAGCAATGGCGCGATAGGCTCATCAACGAAGATGATGCTTGTGGCGAATGGCTGAAAAGTTTTCCAGAGACAGACAGTCAGCAATTGCGCGCGCTGATAAGACAAGCTCGCAAAGATGCCCCAGCTACCAGTGCCACAAGCATTTCACAGGGCCTAGCACCGCGTCAAAGCCGTGCCTACCGCGAGATTTTTCAATTGGTGCGTTCGCAAATGAGCCAAAGCGCTCAAGGCAGCCAGAACGATGCTTCAGAAGATGAAGCCAATTAATCGAAGTGTTCTCAAATGACGGATTCACAAAGCCAAACAAGTTCATTGCACGACGAAGTCAAAATTGGCATCGTCTCTATCAGCGACCGCGCGAGCACTGGCGTGTACGAAGACAAAGGACTGCCTGCGCTGCAAAATTGGTTGAGCACAGCCTTGCAAAACCCTTTGCAGTTTGAAGCACGCCTCATCCCCGACGAAAAAGAGCGCATCAGCGCAACCCTCATTGAACTGGTTGAAGCGGGCTGCAGTTTGGTACTGACCACGGGCGGCACAGGCCCCGCCATTCGGGACGTCACGCCTGAAGCCACCTTGGCTGTGGCAGACAAAGAAATGCCTGGCTTTGGTGAACAAATGCGTCAGATCAGTTTGAAATTTGTACCGACTGCCATTCTGTCAAGACAAGTGGCCGTCATTCGAGGGCAAAGTTTGATCATCAACTTGCCAGGCCAACCCAAATCCATTGCAGAAACTTTAGAGGGTTTGAAAGACAGCCAAGGGCAAAGTGTGGTGCATGGCATTTTTGCCGCAGTCCCCTATTGCATTGATTTGATTGGGGGCCCCTATTTGGAAACACACGACGAGGTGTGCAAGGCCTTCAGACCTAAAACGGCCCTTCGGCCACCCAAGGCCTGACAATTACTTTCCGACCAATTGATTGAGCTTCTCAGCTTCAAAGGTTTCGCGCTTGGCAGCATCCCCAGGCATTTGGATCGCGCTTTTATTGCCAGTATTGGCATTCACTTTTTCAAGCGCTTGCCACAGCATGGCAATTTGATGTTCTTGACTGGCTGCGTTGTCAATCAAGCCGCGCATCGCTTGCGAGAGAGGGTCATCGTTTTGCGTAACACCGTAAGCTGAAAAGCCCATTTTGGAAGCAGTCGCCTCGCGCTGCACGTCGGCCTCTTCCTGAATGATTCGCGCAGGATTGCCGACTGCCGTTGCGCCAGCAGGAACAGGCTTGGTGACGACAGCATTGGAGCCCACTTTGGCGCCGTCTCCCACCACAAAGCCACCCAGAACTTTGGCACCGGCACCCACCACCACATCTTTGCCCAAAGTGGGATGGCGTTTGGCGCCTTTGTACAAAGAAGTTCCGCCCAATGTAACGCCATGGTAAATGGTGCATCCATCACCTATTTCAGCGGTCTCGCCAATCACGATCCCCATACCATGATCGAAAAAAACACGCTCGCCCAACTTCGCGCCCGGGTGAATTTCTATGCCGGTGATCCACCGTGAAAAATTGGAGATAAAACGCCCCAACCATTTAAACCCCACACGCCAGCACGCGTTGGCCCAGCGGTGGAGCACCACCGCATGCAAGCCGGGATAACACGTGAGCACCTCCCATGCACTGCGCGCAGCAGGGTCACGGTCAAGGATGCATTGGATATCGGAATTTAAACGTGCAAACATAAGCTTTTTTAGGAATCCTTCAAGTCTAGCGTTTTGCTTGGGCTGTTTCGATCATGGCCTTAGCAACACCTCTGAGAATATGGATTTCTTCGGGCGTCAGGTTGGCACGATTGAACAGTTGGTTCAAACGCGGCATGAGTTTTTTCGGCGCTTCTGGGTCTAGAAAACCAATCTCAACCAAGGCCTTCTCAAAATGCGCCAATAAACCTGCCACTTGCGCGGCATCGGCCAAACCAGAATCAAGCACAGCGGACGCCACAGGAAATCCTCCCAAAGCCAAGCGCCATTCATAAGCCACCAGCTGAATAGCCGACGCCAAATTCAGCGAGCCAAACTCAGGATGGGTCGGAATCGACAAGGCCACATGGCATTTGTAGACATCCTCGTTTTTCATGCCAAAGCGTTCGGAGCCAAACAAAAACCCAATCGACGACGGGGGTTTGGCACCTTGGACTGCGTCAGACAAAGGCGAGCTTTGAGAAAACCCCAACAGGTGCTCAAAGTGCGCCCTTGGCGCGCGCGTGGGTGGCCCAAAATCTCTTGGTGTCATGGCAGTGGCGCACAAGTGGAAGATGCCGTCGAGCGCCTCCTCCAGGGTGTCCACAATTCTGGTTTTGTCCAGCACGTCATTGGCACCACTGGCTCTTTGGATGGTTTCTTCCTTGCGCAGCACATTGGCATAACGGGGGGACACCAGCACCATGTCATCAAAGCCCATGACCTTCAAGGCACGGGCAGCCGCGCCCACGTTGCCGGGGTGGCTGGTTTCAATCAAGATAAATCGGGTTCGCATAGGGGACATTGTCCCAGTTCTGGCCGCCTCAAAATGACCAAAAACAAGCGCGATCGGCGCATAGGCGTCTAAATTCATGGGAAAATGCGTCATTCTCCTTTGTCATCGAACAGAGGACCTCCGTTGTTGCTCTTAAAAATTCATGTCGACCAATCTCCACCCCATGCTCAACGTAGCCGTCAAGGCTGCACGCGCCGCCGGCGCCATCATCAACCGCGCCGCTTTGGATGTGGAGGCTGTTCGAATTTCGCAAAAACAAGTCAACGACTTCGTGACCGAAGTCGATTTGGCCAGCGAAAACACCATCATCGAAACCCTGCTCACCGCCTATCCGCACCACGGCATCTTGGCCGAAGAGTCTGGCAAAACGCATGGCAACCCCGATGCCGACCACGTTTGGATCATCGACCCCCTCGATGGCACGACCAATTTCATTCATGGCTTTCCCATTTACTGCGTCAGCATTGCGCTTGCCGTCAATGGCAAAGTTGAACAAGCCGTGGTGTACGACCCCTCACGCAATGATTTGTTCACGGCTACCAAAGGCCGCGGCGCCTACATGAACGACCGTCGCCTGCGGACCAGCAAGCGCACGCAAATGCACGAGTGCCTTATCTCCACAGGCTTCCCCTTCCGTCCCGGTGACAACTTCAACCAATATCTGCGAATGATGGGCGACGTGATGCAACGCACGAGTGGTCTGCGCCGTCCAGGCGCTGCAGCCTTGGACTTGGCCTATGTGGCCGCAGGCTTTACCGATGCATTTTTTGAAACAGGTCTGCAACCCTGGGATGTGGCAGCAGGCTCTTTGCTGGTCACAGAAGCTGGCGGCTTGGTGGGCAACTTCACAGGCGACGCCGATTTCTTGGAACAAAAAGAATGCTTGGCAGGTACACCCAAAATTTACGGCCAGCTGGTTCCCATCCTTAGCAAGTACAGCAAGTTCGCCAGCGCTGGCGAAAAAGCTGCCATGCGTGCTGCGGATGCGAAAGATGCCGCGGCGCGTGAAGACGCTACGGACAGCCCGCTCTAAGCCATGACGGACGCGCTCGACCTGAGTGCCCATACCCCCATGATGCAGCAGTATCTGCGCATCAAGGCGGAGTTCCCTGACACCCTGGTTTTTTACAGGATGGGGGACTTTTACGAAATGTTCTTTGAAGATGCCGAGCGAGCCGCCGGCCTCATGGACATCACCCTCACCCACCGCGGCCAAACAGCCGGCAAACCCATAGCCATGGCTGGCGTTCCGTTTCACTCAGTTGAAAATTACCTGGCCAAATTGATCAAACTGGGCGAGTCAGTGGCCATCTGCGAACAAGTGGGCGATGTCGCCACCAGCAAAGGCCCCGTTGAACGCAAAGTGGTTCGAGTCGTCACACCCGGCACGCTCACAGACACCGAATTGTTGTCGGACAAAAGCGAAGCCATTTTGTTGTCACTGCACATTGCCCCCCGCAATGCGTGCGGCTTGGCTTGGCTGAGCGTCACGCAAGGTGTTTTGCATTTGGCGGAATGCACGCACGACGAATTGACCGATTGGCTAGAACGCATTTCACCCAGCGAGTTGTTGGTCAGTGCCACTATCACGCCCAAATGGGAGCATCAACTTCAATCGATGCGCTTGGGTCAACGTGGTCTGCCACTCTCGCTAACTTTGCGCCCCGACTTTCAATACGAAGCTGGCTTGGGTCACGGCAAGCTCATCAAGCAACTCAATGTGGCCAGCTTGGCCGCTTGGGATGCCGACAAACTTGGCCATGCGCATGCAGCAGCAGGTGCCTTGCTCACCTATGCCGAACACACCCAAGGCAGAGCGCTGCCGCATGTGTCGCAACTCAAAGTGCAAAAGGCCAATGACCTCATCGACCTTCCCACCAGCACCCGTCGCAACCTCGAACTCACTCAAACTTTGCGCGGTGAAGACTCGCCGACTCTCTTTTCTTTGCTCGACACTTGCATGACAGGCATGGGCAGCCGCCAACTCAAGCAGTGGTTGCTGAACCCTCCTCGTGATCGGCAAGTTGCAGTAGAGCGCCTTGCCGCCATTGAGCAGCTGAACGACCTCAGTGCCTCCGCACAAAGTGGTGTCGCCATCTGGTCACGTTTGCGTGAGCAGCTGAAAGGCGCCAGCGACGTCGAACGCATCACAGCGCGCATTGCGTTGAAGCAAGTACGTCCGCGTGAATTGGTGGCCCTTAAAAATGCCCTGATCCGCTCAGCCAACTTGGCACATCACCTGCAAGAAACACTGGGCCACTTGTCGCCCACCAAATTGCTGCATGACATCCACTTTGATTTGCAACCACCTGCAGGGCTGACCGAAGTTTTGCAACAAGCCTTGCTAGAAGAACCTGCCAATTTGATTCGGGATGGTGGCGTGATGGCCCACGGCCTCGATGCCGAACTGGACGAGTTGCGCGCCATCCAAACCAATTGCGACGATTTCTTGCTTGAATTGGAAACGCGCGAAAAAGCGCGCACTGGAATTGCCAATTTGCGCGTGCAGTTCAACAAAGTTCATGGCTTTTACATCGAAGTGACGCAAGGTCAAATTGACAAAGTACCCGACGACTATCGGCGCCGTCAAACCTTGAAGAATGCAGAGCGCTTCATCACGCCCGAGCTCAAAGCCTTTGAAGACAAGGCCTTGTCAGCGCAAGAGCGCGCACTGGCTCGCGAAAAATATTTGTACGAGCTCTTGCTCGATCAATTGCAAATACACATTCATGCGCTCACCAAATTGGCGCAGGCTATGGCGCAATTGGATGCGCTTTGCACACTCACAGAGCGCGCCACCACACTCAATTGGTGCGCACCTCAATTTGCCAAAGAGCCCTGTATTGAAATCAGACAGGGCCGGCACCCAGTCGTTGAAGCACGCTTGGCCGAAACCTCTGGCGGTAGTTTCATTGCCAACGATTGCCTGATGAACAGCAAGCAACGTTTGCAAATCATCACCGGCCCCAACATGGGCGGCAAGTCAACTTACATGCGCCAAGTGGCATTGATTGTGCTTTTAGCCAGCATCGGCAGCCATGTCCCCGCCAGCAACTGCAGGCTGGGGCCTATTGACGCCATCCACACGCGCATCGGCGCTGCCGATGACTTGGCCAACGCCCAATCAACCTTCATGCTGGAGATGACCGAAGCTGCTCAAATTTTGCACAGCGCCACGCCTTTGTCGCTGGTCCTCATGGACGAAATTGGGCGCGGCACATCTACTTTTGATGGCTTGGCATTGGCCAGTGGCATTGCCGCGCACTTGCATGACAAGACGCAAGCCTTCAGTCTGTTTGCCACACACTACTTTGAACTGACTGAGTTTCCTGCCACGCACCACGCCGCATTGAACATGCACGTGGGCGCCACAGAGTCAGGCAATGACATTGTTTTTTTGCATGAACTTCAAGCGGGACCTGCCAGCAAGAGCTATGGCGTGCAAGTCGCTAGGCTGGCCGGTATGCCCACCGGTGTACTCAACCACGCACGCCACACACTCTCTGCCTTAGAAGCGGGCGCCAATGAAAATCGCGTTCAAGTGGACTTGTTTGCACCGCCCCCTGATGCATCAACTTCCGGCCCCTCTGCACTAGAGGCCGCTTTAGGACAAATTGACCCAGATGCCCTCAGCCCCCGAGAAGCCCTGGAAGCCCTCTACAGTTTGCAGCGCGTCATGAAGCGCTCCGAACAATGAAGCACTGCGACCTCTGAAGAAAAATTGATTCAATGAACAACATCATTTTTTCGCACGGCAATGGTTTTCCAGCCAGCACCTATCGCAGTTTCACCAATGATTTAAATCGACGCGGCTTCCATGTTGCCGCCATTGAAAAATTTGGCCATGATGCGCGATACCCTGTCACCAGCAATTGGCCTTACCTGGTTCAAGAATTGGCTGATTTTGCAAAAGACATTCTGCATGAAACCGGGGAAAAACCATTCTTGATTGGTCACTCTTTGGGTGGACTTCTCAGTTTAATGTGCGCCTCCAAACACCCTCACCTCACTGCAGGCGTGGTGCTTCTTGACTCGCCTGTGGTGGGAGGCTGGAAAGCCAGTGCTTTGCAGCTGGCCAAAAAAACCAATTGGATTGGCTCTGTCAGTCCGGGCAGAATCAGCAAGTCACGCCGCAAGCACTGGCCCCACATTGCAGCGGTCATTGAGCACTTTCAGCACAAGCGTGCGTTTTCACATTGGCATCCCGATGCGCTTCGAGACTATGCAGAATTCGGCACGATGGAAGAAAATGGGGAGCGTGTTTTGAGCTTTGATCGTGAGATTGAAACAGCCATCTACAACACACTGCCCCACAATCTGCCATCCATGCTAAAGCGTCACCCCTTAAAGTGCGCCGTTTCTTTCATTGGTGGAACACACTCTCGTGAGATGCGCGTTGCTGGTTCGGAGTTAACCGACAAGGTTTCCAAAGGCAGAGTAATTTGGCTGGATGGCTCTCACCTCTTCCCCATGGAAAAACCAATTGCAACAGCAGCGGCCGTGGAGGCCTCATTGTTAAATATTGGGGCGCTCAAGCGCAAAAATAGCGTTTGAATGTCATTGACGGCGAAGGGCTTGACCTTGCGCATCGGTATCAACCATTCAGGGCGTCCAAGAAATCAGCCCGGTCCAGGCAGTGAACAACACCACCAGTCCAAAAGCGATTCGGTACCAAGCAAAAATTTCAAAGCTATGGCTGGCGATGTACTTCAATAGCCATCGCACACAAATCCAAGCACTGATGAAAGAAACCACCAAACCTGTGGCAAACATGGGAATATCTTCTACAGACAAAAGCGCACGCTCTTTGTAAAGACTGTACGCCCCTGCGCCGGTCAGGGTTGGGATGGCCAAGAAAAAAGAGAAATCAGTGGCAGCTTTGCGCGACAAACCCAGCAACATGCCACCGATGATGGTGGCACCACTGCGGCTGGTCCCTGGAATCATGGCCAGACACTGAACCAGCCCCACCATCAAAGCATCACGTCCCCGCATATCTTCTACTGCGCGAATTCGGATTGTGGAGGGCGGCCGTCTCTCTGCCCACAAAATAATGAAGCCCCCGACGATGAAGGTGGTGGCCACCACCCATGGGGTGAACAGGTGCTCTTGGATCAGCTTGCCAAAGAGCAAGCCTAGAATCACGGCGGGAAAGAATCCGATAAAAACATTCAGCACAAAACGCTGTGCTTCGGCTTGATACGGCAAGGCCTTGGCTGTGGCGTAGATTTTTTGCCAATAAACCAAAATGACAGCAAAGATAGCGCCAGTTTGAATGGCAATGTCAAAGACTTTGGCCTTCGCGTCGTCAAAGCCAAGCAATGCGCCCGCCAAAATGAGGTGGCCCGTTGAAGAGATGGGTAAAAATTCGGTCAAGCCCTCCACCACACCCATGACAGCGGCTTTGGCTAACAACATTAAATCCACCGCGACTCCTTGAATATCCCCTGATTATCGCTCGTGATTGGCCCTAAAATCGTGGCATGAGCACAGCCAACGTCAAACCCAAATCCCTGGGCACCCCAGAAGATCCTCAAAAGGTGAGTAATTTTTTGCGTCAAATCATCGAATCCGATTTGGCACAGGGCACGTATGCTCAACGCAAGTGGGCTGGCACGCCAGGCGATGCGGCCCACCATGCCATTGGCAACCCCGATCCTGCCAAAATCCGCACCCGTTTTCCACCTGAGCCCAATGGCTATTTGCACATCGGTCACGCAAAAAGCATTTGCCTGAATTTTGGTTTGGCACGCGACTATGGCGGCGTGTGCCACATGCGTTTTGACGATACCAACCCCGAAAAAGAAGACACGGAATACGTCAATTCCATTTTGGATGCCGTGAAATGGCTTGGCTTTAACTGGGATGCGCACGGCACATCGCACCTTTATCAAGCCAGCGACTATTTTGACTTCATGTACCACGCGGCCGAATTTCTGGTTCAAGCTGGATTGGCCTATGTTGACGAACAATCGGCAGAAGACATGCGCACAAACAGGGGCGACTTCAATACCCCAGGCAAAGACAGTCCCTTCCGTGCACGCTCACCATCAGAAAATTTAAGCCGTTTGCGCGAAATGCGAGACGGCCATTTGCCCGATGGCGCTGCCGTGTTGCGCGCCAAAATAGACATGGCTTCGCCCAACATCAACCTGCGCGACCCTGCCATCTACCGCATTCGAAGAGCGACTCATCACAACACAGGTAATGCATGGTGCATCTACCCGATGTACACCTTTGCGCATCCCATTGAAGATGCGCTCGAGCAAATTACACACAGCATTTGCACACTTGAATTTGAAGATCAGCGCCCTTTTTACGATTGGCTCATGGCTCGCTTGTGCGAATCGCATACTTTGCATGATGGCTCTCAATTGCGTGCCCTCTTGGCTAGTCCTAGCCCTAAGCAATATGAATTTGCGCGCCTCAACCTCACCTATGTTGTGACCAGCAAACGCAAGCTTGCACAGCTGGTTCAAGAAGGCAAAGTCAATGGTTGGGACGATCCCCGCATGCCCACCATTGTGGGTTTGCGCCGCCGCGGTTATACACCCGATAGCCTGCAGCTTTTCGCAGAACGAATTGGCGTCAGCAAAAGTGACTCATGGATTGACTACAGCACACTCGAAGGCTGCTTGCGCGACGACCTCGACCCCAAAGCTGCGCGCGCCATGGCCGTACTCGACCCTGTGCAGCTGACCATCTCCAATTGGGATGAATTGATGGGCGCAGGCACACTCGACGATTGCCAAGCACCCCTTCACCCCCATCTCCCTGATTTGGGAAAGCGCCACTTCAAGTTTGGAAAATCAATTTGGATCGAGCGAACTGACTATGAAGATGCACCTCCAAAAGGCTTCTTTCGCTTGTTCCCTGGCAACAAAGTACGACTGAAATACGGTCACGTCATTGAATGCACTGGCGCCAACAAAGATGCCAATGGCAACGTGACTGAGGTTCTGGCTCAGCTCGTTCCGGACACCAAAAGCGGCACACCCGGCTCTGACAGCGTCAAGGTAAAAGGCGTCATCACTTGGGTGGCTCAAGCAGATGCCGTCGCTGCTGAAGTTCGCATGTATGACCGCCTGTTCAACGAAGTCCATCCCGATGCGGGCGGAAAAGACTTTTTAAGCTGCCTCAATCCAGACAGCCTCAAAGTCATTCGAGCTTATGTCGAACCTGCCTTGGCCAGTAGCTCACCAGACGCCAAGTTTCAATTTGAGCGCCACGGCTACTTCGTGGCCGACCGCAGGGATTACACACCTGACAAGCCAGTTTTCAATCGATGTACTGGCCTCAAAGATACTTGGAGTAAGTGAGCTTGCCACCAAACTGTCTCAGCTGCCCATGCTGGCAATGAACAGACCCACCGTGCAAATCACGCCAACAAGCCAAGCCAGTGAACGCAATTTGTCTTGATCGGCGATGTACAAAGCGACGTAGGCCACTCGCGCTGCCACAAAGACACTTGCATACAAGTCAATTTCTTCTTGCGGTACCTCGGTGTACAAGGCCAACAGTACACCCACAGCGTAAAAAGGAAAAGCTTCAAAGCAATTGCCTTGGGCCGCATTGGCTCGAGCCCGATAACCCGTCTGCTTGGCCAGCCATTCCCGAGGGTTGTGGTTGTCGTAGCTCTTTTGGCCCGCCTTGGCAATGCCTGCACAAATCCAAGGCATAGCGCCAGCCAACAAAAGGGATGCAATGACCAAATTCATAGAGTTCTTTCTGACATTAGATTATTATCAAGACCATTCTAGGCGTTGCGCAACCCAAACCGGTCTGCTCACTTAGAATTTGGGATCTAAACGGTTCCGCACAGGAAATATTCATGTCTTTGCATACAATTCGCGTCTCACTGCTGGCCCTGGCTTCAGCCATGATTTTGGCTGCTTGCGGTGTAAGCTCCTCCTCAGTGCCTCAGCCACCTGAGGGAGGTATCAATGTCATTGTTGGCGACAGCCAGATCACACTCAGCTGGAAAGAAACACCAGGTGTTGAATATTGGGTATTTTCAGCACCAGACCAACCTACACTGAGTTTGAGTAATTGGCTTGCTTCTACGGGTTCTTCTTACCGCCTGAAAGTGACTTCGCCCTTTGTGGTCTCTGGTTTGACAAATGGCACGCCCTATTCCTTTTTCATTACGGGACGAATCAACAGCGGCCCTGGCAGTGATGCCACACCTACGGTGACAGCGACACCACGTCTGTCTGGTGTTGAGTGGACGACCGGCGTCAATCTGAATACCGGTAACCAAACTGGCTTAAGCTTTGGCAACTATATCGACACCGCAACCAATACCATTCAATATGCTTACTTGGCAGTTGGCAACGCTGGCCGCATGTTCAAGGCTACCACCATTGACAAATGGACTGCCATCACACCGGCTGTCACCACCAACCTCAACAGTGCCACTTTTGCTTTTGCCAAATTCATGGCTGTAGGTCATGATGGCCAAATCATTTACTCTACGGATACCCAGACTTGGACTAAAGCCAGCAGCGGTACGGTACAAAATCTAAATGCCATTGCGACCAATGGCACCTTGGTCATTGCTGTAGGCAACAATGGCACCATCATGACCAGCAAAGACGGTATCGCATGGACGGCTGCAACCACGGTGCCAACCACTGCCCATTTGCAAGGTGTGACTTCCACCGTTTCTGGCACTTGGATTGCTGTCGGCGCCAATGGCAGCATTTTGACAAGCAGTGATGGCGCTAGTTGGACAGCTCAAACGTCCAATTCAACTTCTGAGTTAAAGGCGGCGGGTGCATTGATCAGTATTGTCAACAACACGACCGCCTACAACTATGTGGCGGTTGGCGCCAATGGCACAGTCTTAAGCAGTTCTGATGCCATCACCTGGACCCCCAGAAGTGCCAATACAACGGCCAATTTGAACCATCTTTCTTCGAGCAATCAATTCGTAGCAGTTGGCACCAATGGCACCGTCCTGACAAGTATCGATGGCGTTGCATGGACCCCTCAAGTCAGCAAAACCAACGCTGAGCTGCGCACCATTTTCAAAGCCGATAACCAACTCATTGTTGTTGACAGCTCCGGGAATATTTTGAGCTCCAAATAACACCAGCAAAAAAGGCCTCCAATTGGAGGCCTTTCAGTTCAAGGCGTTTTAGCCTTCGATGTGAAGTTCTTGAATTTTTCGGGTAATGGTGTTTCGGCCAATGCCTAACTTCACAGCAGCTTCTATGCGTCGACCCCGAGTGGTGGCAAGCGCTGCTTGAATGAGCAATGACTCAAAGCGCCGCGTCAGGACATCCCACACATCTTGTCTGTCTGTTCCTAAAAGTTGGAGGGCTTCTACCTCTAAGGCACTTTCCCAACCTGCATGCGCGCCCAAATTGACCAGCGTACCGCTAGAACTTGAAGGGTTGACAATCACAGCGCCTTGCTGCGGTGCTGTGTCGCTTGCTTCGATAGATGCCGCTGCCAAGGGCAAGTTGGGACTGAGAGGCAACAAAACCTCTGGGGGCAAATCTTTGGCTTCAATCATTTGAGCGGGCGCCATGACGGTTAGCCAATGACAGATATTTTCCAACTGCCGAACATTGCCAGGAAAATTGAATTGCCCCAAAATTTCAAGCGCTGTCTCTGAAATTCGCTTGGCTTCTACGCCCAGTTGTTGGGCACTTTGCAACAAAAAGTGCCTGGTCAAAACTTGAACATCTTCTCGCCGTTCTCGCAGTGCCGGCAAACGCAAACGAATGACATTCAAGCGGTGAAACAAGTCTTCTCGAAAAACACCCTCTTTGACCCTTTGCTCTAAATCTTGATGCGTTGCAGCAATGACCCGCACATTGGCCTTGACTGCACTGTGACCGCCAACTCTGTAAAAATGACCATCTGATAAAACACGCAGCAAGCGGGTCTGAAGATCAAATGGCATATCGCCAATTTCATCTAAAAACAAGGTGCCGCCTTCTGCTTGTTCAAATCTGCCTCGGCGGGATGTTTGAGCACCTGTGAAAGCACCTCGCTCATGTCCGAAGAGCTCACTTTCCAGCAAATCTTTGGGAATGGCTGCCGTATTGATTGCCACAAAGGGGCCACTTGAACGCGGCGAATGCTTGTGCAGAGCGCGAGCAACAAGTTCCTTGCCCGATCCAGATTCACCCGTGATCATGACGGTGACATTGCTTTGCGATAGCCTGCCAATGGCTCTAAAAACATCCTGCATGGCAGGTGCTTGACCAAGCATCTCCGGCGTGTCTGCCATGAGCTCCTCAGCCACCTCCTCGCGCTGACTCTCTTCGAGCGCGCGTCGAATCAGTTCAATGGCCTTGGGCAAGTCAAAGGGTTTGGGCAAATATTCAAAAGCACCGTTTTGAAAAGCCGAGACCGCACTGTCTAAATCAGAAAAGGCCGTCATGATGATGACGGGCAAAGCTGGTAACTGTAATTTGACCTGTGTCAACAAATCCAAGCCCGAGCCACCCGGCATGCGAATGTCACTGACCAAAACCTGAGGGCCTTCGCTGCCCTCCACAGTGGCCAGTGCGGCAAGAACTTCACGCGGATTGGTAAAGCTGCGTGTACTCAAGCCTTCGCGAAGAAGCGCCTTCTCCAAGACGAATCGAATGGATTGGTCATCGTCTACGATCCAGATGGGCTTCATGTGACTTCACTTTCTCTAAATGGCATGCACTGTCTGCAATCAGATCAGGGCAACGGAATCAAAATTTTGAAATCTGTTCGGCCAGGTGCACTGTCACATTCAATCATGCCGTGGTGTTGCTGAACAAAAGTCTGCGCCAAAGTGAGACCTAAGCCAGAGCCACCTTCTCTTCCAGAAATCAGTGGAAAGAAAATTCGGTCCTTGATCGAGTCTGGAACACCAGGCCCGTTGTCAATCACATGCAATTCCAATGCCAGACGATAGCGTTGCTTGCCAAAAGTCACTTGGCGGGTAATTCGTGTCTTAAAGGTAAGTTGTGCGTCGCCCTCGCTGACCCGATCTGACAAAGCCAGCGCTGCGTTGTGTGCAATGTTCAACACGGCTTGAATGAGTTGCTCTTTGTCGCCCCTGAATTCTGGGATAGAGGTGTCATAGTCTCTAACGACACGCAAGCCTTTTGGAAATTCAGCCACGATGAGTGAGCGTACTCTTTCGCAAATCTCGTGGATATTGACATCGCCCACCACATGGGGACGGCGATGGGGTGCCAACAACCTGTCGACCAAAATCTGCAAGCGATCTGCCTCGCGAATGATGACCTGCGTGTACTCAGTCAGCTCTTTTGATTCCAACTCCATCTCAAGCAGTTGTGCAGCACCTCGAATACCCCCTAAGGGATTCTTAATTTCATGCGCTAAATTTCGAATGAGCTCCTTGTTGGCATGCGCTTGGTCAATGAGTCGCTCCTCTCTGTCTTGCCGAGTTTGTTGCTGAATGGGCAATAACTCAATGATGACTTGGCCTGTCTGATCCGATTGGGCCACAATCACATGAACAGGCAAGGCCTCTTCAGGCTTGATGCGCAGCAATTCGGCGTCGTAACGCAGAGCTGCAAATTCATTGGCTTTTGCCCCTGTCAACGCATGAATCAAAGGCTGTGCATCGGCAAAGAAATTCAAAAAGGACTGCCCCTCTAAACTTCTGCGAGATTGGCCAATGACATCCTCTAGCTCTGCGTTGACAAAGACAACCTTGCCGTTACTTTCCAACACGGCAATCGGTGTTGCCAACCAATCAAATGCTTGGAACCGTTGGTTGCCAGAGGCATCCACCGATTGAGCTTGATCTAAATGATTCGCCATTTGAAATTCATTGGGTTTTGACAGTTGCCAAGTTGGGCGCATAGCGTGCCAACTCTCTGTTCAAGGCCACCATATCTCGCGCCATGCGCTCAATGTGAACTTGCATCTCCGATGTTCGTCGCTTGTATTGGGGGTGTTGCAAAGACTCCCCTGCCAACAAAGCAGGTTGCCCGCCATTGAAATTTCGCACCATTTCAGCGTATCGATCACTTAATTTCTGCCACTCATCCTCCAAAATGGTGCGGGCCTGTGCATTTCGTTGAAGACTTTCCTGCGCTGGCACGGGGGTGTTCAACGGCCGCTCAACAGCATTGGCAGTAGCAGCGTTCAATGGCTTGGCAGCTTGGCCAGTTTGCACACGCGTTCCCTCGATTTGGGTTGGGCTCGAAATCAGCAATTGTTGACACTGACTGGGATCTAAAGGCTGGTTGGTTATTTCTTGTCCACACTTGTAAACAGCTTGATTGGCGATTGCAAAACCGACACTGATAGACAAGCCAATGACCATCCATTTCCAAGTCGTTTTCATCAATTTCAGGCCAATCGTCATGATCAATATTCTTTGCTGAATCAAAAAAAGGACGGCCTGAGCCGTCCTTTTGAGGGTCGGGCTCAGGTGCCCCAACTCGCTGCAAATTACAGTGAGTAGTACATCTCGTATTCAATGGGGTGAACAGCTTGACGGAAGCGTGTGACTTCGCCCATTTTCAATTCAATGTAAGCGTCGAGCATGGAGTCTGTGAACACGCCACCTTTTGTGAGGAAGGCGCGGTCT
>Ga0209617_10000445_pt1 | contig 17884 bp, 17 predicted proteins | sample LakEriepJuly2011_2_FD_187459 | JGI IMG/M metagenome (GOLD analysis project Ga0209617, IMG submission 187459) | Freshwater microbial communities from dead zone in Lake Erie, Canada - CCB epilimnion July 2011 (SPAdes) (version 2) | ecosystem: Environmental > Aquatic > Freshwater > Lentic >...
GAGGGAGACGACGAGGGAGATTAAAATCGCGACGGCGAGAGTGATTGCGAATTCGTGAAACAGCCGGCCGACGACGTCGCCCATGAAGAGCAGCGGAATCAGCACGGCGATGAGCGAGATGGTGAGCGAGACGAGGGTGAAGCCGATCTGCGCGGCGCCCTTGAGCGCGGCCTCCATCGGGGAGGCGCCCTCTTCACGGTAGCGGGCGATGTTTTCGAGCATCACGATGGCGTCGTCCACGACGAAACCGGTGGCGACGGTGAGGGCCATTAGCGTGAGGATGTTGAGCGAATACCCGGCGAGATACATCACGCCGAAAGTGCCGATGAGCGACAACGGCACGGCGATGCTCGGGATGATCGTGGCGGCGAAATTCCGGAGGAACATGAACGTCACGAGGACGACGAGGCCGATGGCGAAGATCAGCTCGAATTCCACGGCGCGCACGGAGGCGCGGATGCTCTGGGTGCGATCGGTGAGGACTTCGACATCGACCGACGCGGGCAGGCTGGCGGAGAGCTGCGGGAGCATTTGGCGCACGCGATCGACGACCTCGATGACGTTGGCTCCGGGTTGCCGTTGGACGTTGATGAGGACGGCGGGGAGCTCGCCGGACCACGCGGCAAGGCGACGATCTTCGGCGCCGTTCTCGATGCGGGCGACGTCGCCGAGGCGGAGCGGGGCGTTATCCCTCCAGGCGATGATCAAATTACGGTATTCCTCGACGGAACGGAGCTGGTCGTTTGCGTCCATGAGGATCGCGCGGAGGGGGCCGTCGAAGTTGCCCTTGGGACCGTTGACGCTGGCGGCGCCGATGGCGGTGCGTACCTCGGCGAGGCTGAGGCCGCGGGCGGCGAGCTCGCCCGGATTGATTTGCACGCGGACGGCGGGACGTTGGCCGCCGGCGAGACTGACCATGCCGACGCCGGGAATTTGCGCGAGTTTTTGGGCGATGCGGGTGTCCACGAGATCGTGGACCCTCGGCAGCGGCATGCTCGCCGAAGTGACGGCGAGGGTGAGGATGGGCGTGTCGGCGGGGTTGACCTTGCGGTAGATCGGCGGGGTCGGGAGGTCGTTGGGCAGGAGATTGCTGGCGGCGTTGATGGCGGCCTGAACCTCCTGCTCGGCGACGCCCATCGAAATTTCTAGGGAAAACTGGAGCGTGATGACCGAGGAGCCGCCCGAGCTGGACGAGGACATCTGGTTGACGCCGGGGATCTGGCCGAAGCGGCGTTCGAGCGGAGCGGTGATGGCGCTGGCGGTGACGGCGGGGCTCGCGCCGGGATAAAACGTAAAAATCTGGATGGTTGGGAAATCGACCTGCGGCAGTGCGGCGACCGGGAGGAGCCGGTAGGCCATGATGCCGGATAGCAGCAAGGCGACCATCAGCAGGCTGGTCGCGACCGGCCGGAGAATGAACGGACGTGACGGGCTCATGCGCCGGATTTCTTCTTTTTCTTGGTTCCGTCGGGCGCACCTCTACCCGAACCCGGTGCGGCGGGCGGGGCCGGTGGGAGCGGTGGGGCGGATTCACCGGATATGATCGTGACGGGGCGGCCCTCCCTCAGCCGGTCCACGCCCTCGGTGACGACCAGTTCGCCCGGGGAAACACCCTTGATGACGGCCTGCATGGCGCCGTCGACGGGGCCGAGCACGAGATCGCGCACGGTGACTTTGTTTTCCGCGCCGACCACAAAGGCGTAGGGCCCGCGCGATCCGAACTGCACGCCGACGGCGGGGATGACGATCGTGTCCTTCAACGTGCGAACGCGCAGGCGAACATTGACGAATTGATTGGGGAAGAGGCGTTCGTCGGTGTTGGAGAACTCGGCTTTGAGCCGGAGCGTGCCGGTGGCGAGGTCGATTTGGTTGTCCACGGTTCTCAAAGCGCCGGTGGCGAGGACGACGTTTTCACCGCGGTCCCAAGCCTCGACGGTCAGCGCTTCGCCGGCGCGAAGAGGCTCGATGACCTTTTGCAGGTCGAGCTCCGGGATCGTGAACATGACGGAAATCGGGCGGGTTTGGGTGATCACGACGAGCCCGCCGGCTTCGCCGGGGCGGACGAGATTACCGGCATCGACCTGGCGCAGGCCGAGGCGACCGGCGATCGGAGCCTCGATGCGGGTATAGGCGAGCTGGCGGCGGGCATCCTCGACCTGAGCTTGCTCGGCGGCGAGCACGCCGAGGCGCTCGGAGACGAGGGCCTGTTGGCCTTCGAGTTGTTGCGATGAAATCAGCGTTTGGGCGTGGAGCTGTTTGAAACGCTCGAGGTCGTTCTGGGCGGTCCGGGCTTGGGATTCGCTTTGGCGAAGCTGGCCTTCCATCTGAGCGAGGCGGAGGCGGTAGGGGGTCGGGTCGATCTCGGCGAGCAACTGGCCGGCGACGACCTCCTGACCCTCGGTGAAGGCGACTTGGAGCAACTGGCCCTCGACGCGGCTGCGCACGGTGACGGTGTTGACCGGAGCGACCGTGCCGATGGCACGAAGATGCACCGCGAGGTCTTGCTTGGTGGTGGGCACGGCCCGAACGGGTGTCGGCGTCATGGAGTTGCTGCGCCAAGGAGAGCCGGCGGATGCGGTGGGGGCGACCTTTCGGATTCCGAAATACCAAACGCCACCGGCGAAAACGCCGGCAACCAGAGTGTAGAGAATCCAGCGACGGCCGAAGGAAGAGGGAGCGTTCGACATGAAGAAAATTTGATGGAGAAAAGCGCAGTTCGAGCCAATCGTGTTGGCGGTGGCCTGACGAGAGCGAGAGTGGAATCGTTGCCAGAAATTTCACCCTTGGGCTCATGGAGAGGCCTCCTTTGTGACGTTGTCACTTTGCCATCACCCAAGCGGCGTTCGGGCCAGTCGAATTTATTTTCGCGCGATTAGACAAGCGGGTCCGTTCGTGACGCTTGAGAGGCGCATGACCGCAACTCCCGCATGGAGGACTTTTCCAAAGATGAACATTGGCACCATTAGTTTGAGCGCTTCGGCCCGAAACTATTGCGGTGCGCCCGGCAGTGGACGCGCTCGCTCGCCGATGCCGAGGATGCGGTGCAGGAGGCGTTTGTGGGGTATTGGCGGCGCCAACGGGAATTACCGGGGGAGCCGATGGCGTTGCTCGTCACCTCCGTGCGCCGGGCGGCGGATGACCTCGCGCGCCGGCGCGGGTGCCGCCGTCATTCTGACGCCGATCCGATCAACCCGGCGCGCGGCTGTCGCGAATCAGGCGGAGACAACCTCGTCGGTAGCCGGCCGCTTGAGAAACGCGGCGGTGACGAGTGACACCACGGTGCCGAAGAACAAACCCAGGACGAAGCCGATGGCCGATTGGACGGCGGGATGCATCATCTTGCGCACCATCGCGGTTGCTTTCTCAGCGGCGTCGGCGCTCATTCCGGCCGCTTCAAATTTTACGGTCTGGGCCTCGAGAATGACCTCGGTCAAGCCGGGATTGATCACGGTGGAGTAGAGCAGATTGAAGCCTACGCCAACCAGCGTGGCGAACAAGGTGATCATGAAACCCGCGCCGAGAGCGAACCCGTAACTGAAAGCTTCTTCGGCTGGAATTTCGGCGCGACGCGCTTTGGTGCCGAGCACGATGCCGCCGACAGTGATGACCAAGCCAACGACGGTTTGAACGGTCTGGGCGGTGCCCAGTTTCTCGGCGCTATCGTGGAGCCCGAGGAATTAGAGCGCAAAGACGAGCAGCGCGCTCGCGAACGCCAGGTAGAACCCGTAGGTCAGATAAGTTTTCATCGGTGCGGAAGCTTGCTTTAGAAGAAGCGGGCTGGGCAACCCGCCCTTGACCGGTGGGTGCGGGGATGGATGAACGGCGAGCGGGGCCGGCGATCAGGGTTTCTTGGCATGGTCGCGGGCGTAGTGCTCGCGGAGCAGATCGCGGCCGAAATCACCGTCGAAATTGCGCCAGACCGTGTGGACGTGGTTGGCCTGATTCTGGGTATTGTCGAATTCGACCACAAAGGTTTTCCCCTGAATGCGGTAATAGTGCCCGGCGCTGCGGTCGAGGACGCCGGCCCAGGCGAAGGTGAGGCCCTCGAGATTGGAGGCGGTGGCGGCGGCGAGGGCGGGATCGGCGATTTCGGCGCGGTAGCGGGTGAAATAAAGTTGGAGCAAGGCGCGGAGCTGGTCGCGCTGGGTCGCGGTGAGAGCGGAGGCCGAGATGCCGGCGGGGGAGAGCGGCTCAACGCGGATTTTGTTGCTCGTGAAAATATCGTTCGGGGCTTTGGCCGCGATGACGGCGACCGCGCGCTGGGCGGCGTCGAGGGAGTTTACGAGCGCGAGGCCGAGATCTTCCTCCTCGGCGAGGACGCGGGTGCCCTTCATCGGGCCGTCGCGGACCTCGGCGGGATTGGTGCCGAAGAAGGACGGCGTGATGGCCACGCGTTCGCCGTCGAAAATGGTGAAGTTGAGCGACAGATGATGGCCCTCGAAACGCCAACCCCAGGGTGTTTTCGAGGGATCGCCGAAGATCGTGACGTAATAGAGCGACGGATCGCGCCGGACCGGGTCCTTTTCGATTTCGCGGAGCACGTTTTCAAGGGTGATGATGGTCTCGGCGCGGGCGGCGCCGCGTTGGCTGAGGCCGGACCGAAGGAGCGCGCGGGCGAGTTCCTGCTGCGGGGCGGTCATCGCCTTGAGCGGCACGCCGTCGCGGGCGATGGGAACGAAGAACCATTTCTCGCGCTCGGGCGCGTTCAGCGGCAGGACGGCTTTCGCGGTCTGCGCGGGATCGAGGCCGGCGAGAAATTTTTTGGCCGCGGCGGCCATCTCGGCGGTGGAAGCGGAGGCGGAAAACGGCGCGGCGGCGAGTAAAGCGGCGGCGACGGCGAAGGAGAACAGGCGGCGAGGGGTGGGGCGCATGTACGGATAATTCGGGAATGCCCGCGGCGCGGCAAGGCGCGAAACGGGCGGCGAGCGAAACGGCGGCGCGGTGACAAAGAGTCGGACGGCGTGCGGCTACGCATTTCTTTCCCACCGTCTCCCGGGCCCAGACTCCGGTCGCGGTCGACCCCACCTTGCTCCATGCCCGCGTCCAAGCCGGCGATCCCAATGCAATCAATGCCCTCGCCAATGCCCTCGCCAACGGCGCCGCTACCGGTGCGGGCTTGGCGGAGAATCTAGCCGAAGCCGTCCGCCTCTACGAACTCGCCGCCGGCCCGGTCAGATGGCAGCGACGAACTCCGACTGCTCCGGCGTGTAATTGGCGGCTGGGGCGCATGGGACTTCGCCAAGGTGAAAAAAGGTGATCTGGCGTTCGAGGTCTTGGCGGGTGAGTCGGCCGTCGAGGACGGGCGACGGCCCATCGACCAAGCGATAGGCCCAAAATCCCGCCGCCCGCAGAACGAGGCCGACGGGCGCCGCCGTCTCGTTCAGGTAAACCCGCGCGATAATCTCGCCGCCGCTCGGGTGGACGTCGGCGATGTCGGTCCGGGCGAAGCGGATGATGCGCACAGGCGGGCTCATGCGGCGGCCTGCTTGGGCGAGGGCGGTGCGAGCTTGGCGGCGTCGCCGGCGAGCTGTTCGAAATAACGGTCGCGCCGGGAACGGGCCGCCAAGACATCTTTGGTGCCGAGGGACCGGCGGATACGCTCCTTGGTGAATGGCGTGGGATAGGCGGTGTAGTGCAGGAACCAAGTGCCATGGTTGTTCCACAGGTGATGGTTCGGGTTGTCCGCACCGGCGCGGATGCTGGGGATTTTTGCTTCGAGGTTCATGGGCGGAGTTTTCGTGGAGACGATCGTGCCGCAGGATGAAAACAAAAAACCGATCTGGGCATCAGATCGGTTTCGTCCTCGGGAGCGTGGTGGTTCGTCGCCTTTGCGGGTGACGCACATCCGGGCTTTCGCCCGATCCACCGTGGCCGCTCCCGGCCCGGTTGGCTGAAACCGCTTTTGAGGGCGGCTTCTTTCCTGATGCACCAGTCAAACTGTTGATCGTTTAAACAGCGTCGAGAGTTTTTTGGGTAATCCTGGTCATAAAGACCGGCCTGTTTTTCGGAGCTTAGTGGTTGTCGCCGTCGAGGAGGCGGCCGAGGCCACCGAGGGCGGAGCCTTCCTCTCGGCCGCCGCGGGCGGCACCGACGATGCGGCCGGCGAGACGGGAGAAGGGCAGCGATTGGAGCCAGATTTTACCGGGACCGCGCAAGGTCGCGAAAAAGAGGCCTTCACCGCCGAAGAAGGCGGTTTTGATGCCGCCCACCATTTGAATATCGTAATCGACCGACGGTTGGAAGGCGACGATGCAGCCCGTATCAACGCGCAGGGTTTCGCCGGGCGCGAGGGTGCGCTCATAGAGCGTGCCGCCGGCGTGGATGAAGGCCCAGCCGTCGCCTTGGAGCCGTTGCATGATGAAGCCCTCGCCGCCGAAGAGGCCGGCACCGAGTTTTTTCTGAAAGGCAATGCTGACGGAAACGCCTTTTGCCGCGCAGAGAAACGAGTCCTTTTGGGCGATGAGTTCCCCGCCGATTGAGGCCAGCGGGATGGGCAGGATCTTTCCGGGATAGGGCGCGCCGAATGCGACCCGACGTTTGCCGGCGCCCTGGTTCTGAAACACCGTCATGAAGAGCGACTCGCCCGTCAGCAGGCGTTTGCCGGCGCCCAGCAACGCGCCCACGAAGCCGCGATTCTGGGTCGAGCCGTCGCCGAAGATCGTCTCCATCGCGATACCGTCGTCCATGAACATCATGCCGCCGGCCTCGGCGACCACGGCCTCGTTGGGATCGAGCTCGATCTCGACGAACTGCATGTCGTCGCCGTGAACTTTATAGTCGATGACGTGCATCGTGTTGCCGGAGAGGACGGGAGGATTGAAGGAATTCATCGGTGGGTGGAGTAAAAGAGTGGAGTGTGATTGAGCGGAGTTCAGGCAGCGTAGGGCAGGCCTGCGCCGCCGGCACAAGCGGACGGACGACAATCGGTGTAATCCTGACGGAGGATCAAAGTGAAAAACGCCGCGCCGGCGGGATGCAGCGCACAATAATCCCAGCGGAAGCCGTCGATGGAGATCAGCAGCAGAGGCGGCGTCTCATGGGCGTACGCAGCGCCGAAAAGGGCGAAGAAAACCAGTCGGCGTAGAAGGGACGCAATGTTCATGGCCGAATCATCCCACGGAGCGCCCGACCGATCACGAGCACCTCACACGTCGGCCGAATGCCGGGGTTTCTCCAGCGGGGGCGGCGGGGTGGGCGGGGCGGGCGGGGGCGTGATTTCGGGCTCGATGGGCGACGCGGCGATGGAGTTTTCGGGCGCCGGCAGTGCGGGGACGGGATCGGAGCTGCTTGGGCTGGCCGGGAGATTCGCGACGTATTTCTTGGCTTCGTCGTCGGCGAGGGCGCGTTTGAATTCCTCTTCGACGCCGCTGGCCGCTTTTTTGAATTCCTTGACGGACTTGCCAAGGCCACGGGCAAATTCGGGGAGTTTTTTCCCGCCGAACATGACCAAGACCAAAGTCAGAATCACCATCATTTCGAGGCCACCGACGCCCTCGATAAAGGCGGTGGGGAAGAAAAAAAGCGTCATTGCAGCAGTGTGATGCGGTGGATGGAAATTTGTAACGGTAAAAATCGTCCGGCTACTGCACGGCGACGCTGACCGTGAACTTCGCGGTTTCGCCGGGTTTGACGAAGTGCAGACCGACCTTGTGCTCGGCCGCGTTGGGCGGGCCCATCCACGGCTCGACGCAGTAATAGGGCGAAGTGTCCTCGAGGGTCCAACTCACGAACGTGGCGTCGGGCGGCGGGACTTTGGCGGTGCCGATCCGCACGGCGATGTCGCCGGGACGACCGCGTTCGCCGAAGACCACCTCGTTGCTCTTGAGGGCGGTGTGCAAGGTGTCGACCAACGCGGGGTTGGAAAGGGGCTCCTCGGGATTGAGCGCGGGGCCGGGGAGGAGTTGGCCGTTTTTCGGGTCTTGTTTGTAACGGCGGGTGGCGGGGATGCGGATCAAGTAGTCCGCGCGGGTCGTGCCCTCGGTCCACGGCATGGTGAAATAAAAGTGATGGCCGGCGCTCCAGGGCAGCGGATCCTGCCCGTGGTTGGTAAGGGCGAATTCACAGCTGAGGCCGAGCGGGGCGAAGCGATACGTGACGTCGAAATCGTATTCGTAGGGGTAGCAGGCGCGCGTCTCGGCATTTGGGGTGAGGCGGGCGCTAAAGCCGGTCGGATCAAGGCGGGTGACGGCAAAATCGGATTGGCGGGCAATGCCGTGCATGGGCATGGGCCGCCGGATGCCGTCGGCCGCGCGCCAAAAATAAATGTCACCGCCGTCGAAGGTGCGCGCGTTGAAGGGAAAGAGGATGGGATTGCCGCCGCGGGTTTTGACGAAGTCGTCCAAGCTGGTGAGTTCGGGCCAGTAAACAATGTCGCGCACCGAGCCGTCGCCGAGCGTGAGGTTCCAGTTCATGAGGCGCGCGCCCCGTTCGGGATAAGCAAGAAAGGTGGATTGGCCGACGCGCCACCGGGTAAGCGTGTGGCCGAGGTGGGAAATTTTTTCCATAGGGCTAGGAAGCACGGGCTACGCTTAGGGGAAAAGGATTTTTTCCGCCGGCGGGTGTCGTCGTTGTCTTTTGGAAACGGCGTGCGGTCGCTCCATGCGCACGGCGCTTGCATGACGGGTCGGAGCGCCTTTGGTTAACGGTCTGTGCTTTTCCGTTGTCTACTTTTGTTGGTCGCAGGCTTCACTCTCCCGCTCGGGGCGGAGCCGGCACCGGCTTTTTCCCCGGTGGATGGGCCGGTGGTGCCAACCGGATCGGCGACTCAAAAGCGGGTGGTGGTAATCCCGGTCGAGGGGGAGATTGCTTCGCCGGTGCTCTACATTCTCCGGCGCGGCTTGAAAGAAGCGATCGATGAAAAAGCCGATGCGGTCGTTCTGGATATGAAGACGCCCGGCGGTGCCCTTGATGTAACTTTTGAGATCATGGAGGCGCTCGGGAAATTCCCGGGAGAGACCGTCACTTACGTGAACAACGAGGCCATCTCGGCCGGGGCTTTCATTTCGGCGATGACGGGCGAGATCTGGTTCGCGCCCGACGGCATCATCGGCGCGGCCGCGCCGGTGTCGGGCACGGGTCAGGATGTCGATGCGACCATGAAGATGAAGATCGTCAGTTATCTTAAGGCGCGGTTGCGCTCGATCTCCGAGGGCAAGGGCTATCGGGGACAGGTGATTTCCGCGATGGTGGACTCGGACTACGAATTGAAAATCGAAGGCGAAGTTCTGAAGTCCAAAGGCGAACTGCTTTCACTCACCGCGACCGAATCGGCCAAGACCTACGGCGATCCGGCAAGGGCTCTGCTCTCGGCGGGCACGGCCAAGACGATGGATGAACTTTTGACCAAGAAATTCGGTACCGGTGGTTTCACGGTGAAGCGACTCGAGATTACTTGGTCAGAGCGGCTCGCCGTCTACCTGAATAAAATTTCCCCGGTCCTGCTCGGACTCGGCCTTTTGGCCCTCTTCATCGAGTTTAAGACGCCCGGTTTCGGACTCATGGGAATCTCCGGCTTCGTGCTGCTTGGTGTGGTGTTTTTGAGTAGTTACGTCGCCGGGCTGTCGGGGCATGAGCCGATTTTGGTTTTTTCGGTCGGGCTTTTGTTGGTCATGGCGGAACTGCTTTTTTTCCCCGGTGTAATTGTGGCGGCCTTGGCGGGACTGATCATGATGCTGGGCTCGCTGGTGTGGGCGATGGCCGACCTCTGGCCGAACGAACCGCTGTCGATCGCGTGGTCGGGTGACGCGTTCTTGGCGCCGGCGCAGAATTTGGGTATTGGCTTGGTGGTCGCGGTCGGGATGGGCTTGGCGTTGATCCGCTTTATCCCGAACGGCTGGTTCTGGGACCAGTTGGCGGTGACCGGGGTCATCGGCGGCACGGCGCAAGATGGGGGAGGGGCGCCCTCTGCGGCGGGCGAACTGGCGGACTTGATCGGGCAACGAGGGGTCACGGCGACGGCGTTGTTTCCGAGTGGTCAGGTGGAAATCGACGGGCGGCGCTACGAGGCGTCGGTTTCGGTGGGGTCAATCGAAGCGGGTGCGTCAGTCGTGGTGTGCGGGCGCTCGGCCTTCGGGCTCGTGGTGGAAAGGGACGCAACATGAACGCGATCGCGCTTTTGTTTTTTGTCGGAGTCATCCTGTTGGCTGCCGAGGTCTTTGTGCCGGGCGGCATCCTCGGGATCATCGGCGGTCTAGCCATGGCGGCCGGCTGCGGCGTAGCTTTTGCGAAGCTGGGTGTCACGGGAGGTTCGGTCGCAACGGTGGCGGCGTCTCTTTTGCTCGGACTGACCGTTTACATCGAACTCATTTTGCTGCCGAAAACGCGGCTCGGTAAAAGCATGATTGTGCAGACGTCAGTCGACGGCACCAGTCAGCCGCCGGTGGCTGCCGCCGCGATTATCGGGAAGAGCGCCGAGGCGGAAACTGCGCTGATGCCGACGGGATTTGTGCTCGTGGAAGGCCGCCGCTACGAGGCGTTTTGCCCGGCGGGGCATGTGGCCAAAGGCGCGGCTCTGCGCGTCACGGGGCTCGATAATTTTCGCCTGATTGTAATCAAAACCTAAATCCTACTATGCCTACACTATTCCTCGTTGCTCTGATCGGCGTGCCCGCGCTGATCATCGGCTTTATTGTTATCGCTTTCATCAACACGTGGCTGAAGGCCAAGCTCAACGGCGCGCCCGTAGGTTTCGCCAATCTGCTCGGAATGAGGCTCGGCGGCGTGCCCTATAATCTCGTGGTCGACGCCCGCATCACGGCGGTGAAGGCCGGCATCGAAATATCAACCGACACCATCGCCGCGCATTTCCTCGCCGGCGGCAATGTGGTGCCAACGATTCAGGCGCTGATTGCGGCGCGCAAGGCCGGCATCGAGTTGGATTGGAACCGAGCGTGCGCGATCGATCTCGCGACCAAGGGCTCCGGAAAATCCGTGCTCGAGGCGGTGCGCACGTCCGTCGATCCCAAGGTGATCGACTGTCCCAATCCCGCCAGCGGCCGCACCACGATCGACGGCGTGGCAAAGGACGGCATCCAAGTGAAAGTGAAGGCCCGGGTCACGGTCCGCACGCACCTCGATCGCTTTGTGGGCGGCGCGAAGGAAGAGACGATCATTGCCCGCGTGGGTGAAGGCATCGTGTCCACGATCGGCACGTCGGAAACCTACAAGACGGTGCTTGAGTCTCCGGATAGTATTTCAAAAACCGTACTCGCGCGCGGTCTCGACGTCGGCACGGCGTTCGAGATTCTCTCCATCGACATCGCCGACGTGGACGTGGGCGAGAACGTGGGGGCGAAACTACAAGAGGCGCAGGCCGAAGCGAACAAGAGTATCGCGCAGGCCCAGGCCGAAATTCGTCGGGCGGCCGCCGTGGCCGTCGAGCAGGAGATGAAGGCGCGCGTGCAGGAAATGCAGGCCGAAGTCGTCCGTGCGCAGGCCGAAGTGCCAAAGGCGATGGCCGAGGCGTTCCGCTCCGGACGGCTGGGCGTCATGGATTATTACAAAATGGAAAACGTGCAGGCCGACTCCGCGATGCGGCAGAGCATCGCCAAGCCCGAGGGCGTCAAGTAATCGGACGGGTGACGGTGTCCCGGGAATCGCTTGAGCGAATTTCGGGCTGAGTCACCCGCTCGCTTTCCGTCATGGAATGGATCACTAAAAATATTCAGGTCATACTCGCCGTGGCCGGCGCGCTGGCCTATTGGCTAAATTCGCGGCGTGAAGCGGCGGCTCAGGCCGAGGCCGAAAGAGAAGCCGAACTGCGCAAGAGCCAACAGCCGGCGTCGATGGCCGAAGGTGACGCGGACGATGAGATGCGTGCCGAGCAAGTGCGGGCAGAGATCCGGCGCAAGATCGCGGAACGCAGGGGCGAATCGGTGCCGACCGAGTGGAGTCCGCCGCCGCTGATGCCGGAGCCGGAGGAAGAGCGTTCCTTCCGTTCGCCGCCGGTCGAAGAGGCCCCCGCGATGGACGTGCCGCCGCCGGTGATGGTGCCGGAGCGCACTCATCAGCCTGAGCCGGCGTTCCAAGTCGCGTCCGAGACGCTCGAAGCCTCATTGGTGCGGCAGGAGCAACTTGCGCTGGAGTTACAATCGTTGCACGAGCAGCGGGTGTTGGCTTCGCGGCGCGCGGCGGTGGTGGCCGAGGGCCAAGCGGTCATTGCCCGGCGGGATTTGGCCGGCAACGAACTACGGCATGATTTGCGCGACCCGCGGAGTTTGCGACGTGCAATGGTCTTGCGGGAAGTTTTGGGGCCGCCCGTGGCGATGCGATAAGGTTGAAGCGCCCCAAGGGGTAGGGCGCGCCGCGCCGGAAGCGGGTCTATTGCCCGAGTTTCACGCGGTCGTAGCCCTTAAATCCTTGGTCGCGCAGATTGGTTCGTCGCCCGTTTTCTTCGATGGCGACGTTCTCCAAGGCGCTGGCCGTGATAAAGACAGGGCCGGGTTTTGGCACCACTTGGGTCTGGCCACGCGACAGGTTGGTATCCGGGAAGAGCACGCGCCCGTCTGATACAAGAACCACTTTCAGCCGCACGGTGTCGAGGGCGATGAGGGTGATTGTGGGCTCGGCAGCGGGTGCGGTGACGACCGGTGGGAGGGCGGCCGTTTTCGACGCCATGTCAGTGCCGGTGACGCTCTGATAGACGGCGCGGACGACCCAGACCAGTAGGAGAAAGACGACGATCCCCCCGACAACCTTGAGGGCCTTCAGGGCAAATGCCGGATCCACGAGCGGGGCCGAAGGGAGATTGGTGCGGCTGCGGGACTGCTTGGGTTGCGAGCGTTGATTGTCGGCGGGCGTTTCGGCGGCAGGCGAAGCACCGCGATCACCGCGGGCATCGGCGGAAGCGACGGATACATCCATGCGACCGTAGACTTCGCGGTTGGGTTGGCGGGGACGAAGCTCGCCGTGGCCGAGCGAAGCATAGTCGTTGAGAATCCGATCCGGTGGGAGTTTTAGAAAATTTGAATAGGTGCGCAGAAATCCGCGCACGTAAATCTCGCTCAGGCCGAGATCAAATTGGTTGTTCTCAAATTTCTGAAGATACTCGCCGCGAACCTTGGTGGATTCGGCGGCCTCGCGAATGGAGATGCCTTTCTGTTTGCGGGCGTCTTCGAGGCGTTCACCGATGGTCTGCATAATGGGCTGAGTAAGGTTAGGGGAGAGGGGAAGTCAGTACGAAATGCGCCGGGGTTAGAGCGAATCGAGATCGACCAAGATTTCGCGGGGGCTGGAGCCGTTCTCGGGGCCGACGATGCCTTTTTCTTCCATGAGATCCATGATGCGGGCGGCGCGGTTGTAGCCGATGCGGAGCCGGCGCTGGATCATCGAGGTGCTGGCGCGCTTCGTGGATTTGAGCACATCAAGCGCCTGCGTGTAGAGCTCTTGGTCGTCGCCCATGTCGCCCTCGGCATCGTCGCCTTCGCCGTCTTCCTCTTCGTCCTCGCGGGCGGCGCGGTCGATTTGAGCTTGGACGGACTGGGCGTATTGGGGAGGGCCGTTTTTCTTGAGAAATTCAACCATGGCCATGACCTCCTCGTCGGAGACGAAGGCGCCTTGCGAACGGACCAAACGGGAGCTGCCAGGCGGGGAGAACAACATGTCACCCCGACCAATGAGCGTATCGGCGCCCTTGGTATCCAAAATAGTTCGGGAGTCGACTTGGGAGGCGACTTGAAAGGCAATTCGCGAGGGAAGATTCGCTTTGATGACGCCGGTGATGACGTTCACCGAAGGACGTTGAGTGGCGATGATGAGATGGATCCCGGCGGCTCGCGCGAGCTGGGCAAGCCGGGCGATGCTGGTTTCGATCTCGGCCGGGGCGACCATCATAAGGTCGGCGAGCTCGTCGATGATCGCGACAATGTAGGGCAAGCGTTCGGGAATCTCCGCGCCGTCGTCGAGCATGGGATCGACCCCCTCGAGCGAGCCCTGCGTTTCGCTGGGAGGAAGATTCTCGGATTTCGGGGTTCGTTTGCGGGTGTTGAATCCAACGATGTTGCGGGCGTTGACCTTGGCGAAGAGTTGGTAGCGCTGTTCCATCTCTCCAAGAAGCCATTTGAGGGCGGCGGGGACTTTCTTGGGCTCCGTCACCACGGGAATGAGCATGTGCGGCAGCGAATTGAAGATCTTCAATTCGACGACTTTGGGATCGACCATGATGAGGCGAAGATCCTTCGGGCTCTTGGAGTAAAGGATCGAGGCGACGATAGAATTGATGCAGACCGATTTGCCCGAACCGGTGGCGCCGGCGATGAGCAAGTGGGGCATCTTCGCGAGATCGGAGATAAGCGGAGCGCCGGAGACGTCTTTGCCCAAGGCGATGGGAATCTCGGCCTTGGCGCTGGCCCAATCTTCGCTTTCAAGCAGCTCGCGCATACCGACGGCGGTCGGATGCTGATTGGGGACCTCGACGCCGACGGCAGCTTTGCCGGGGATGGGCGCGAGAATACGAACGGACTGTGCCCTCATGCCGAGAGCGATATTCTTGTCCAAGCCGGCGATTTTTTCGACGCGCACGCCGGCGGCGGGCACAACTTCGTAACGGGTGATGACCGGGCCGACGTGGATTTCGCCGAGGGTGACTTCCACGCCGAACTCGCCCAAGATGCGGAGCAGGTTCTCGGCGTTGGCGCGGTGCTCGAGCTCACTGTTGCCCGAGTCGGGCTTGGCTTGCTCCTTGAGCAGGGAGAGGGGAGGGAACTCGTAAGTTTTGTCGTCGCTTTGCGGCAGATTGATTTTGGCGGCCTTCTTGGGCTCCTCGGACTTGACGATATTGAGCTCGAATTTTCCGGTGGTCGCGACGGCAAGCGGGCGAACATCGGTGGCCGTTTCGGCGAGTTCTCCCACCCTCGGAACTGGCGCAGGCGCGGCCTGAGGGGTGCGCGAAAGGGCTCGGGGCGGAGGCGCAGGCACAGTCAGTGGTTTTGCTGCGGGGGCCTCGACGCTTTCGGGCAGAGGGGACATCCGCACGCGAGGCTTAGCCAAGGGGTCGTCGCCCAACTTGGCGGCAAACGTTTTCTTGCCGCCGCTCGGCCCCACGGGCTCGCTGTCAGCGTCTTTGAGGTTTTGCGGTGTGAGGCGCGCGGGATCACGAGCGCTGACGCCGGCAGCGGCGCCAGCGGCTCTTTGTTTGGCTTGTTCTTCGCGGGCTTTCTGGCTCTCGGCGGCCAAAGCGGCTTTTTCCCGGGCCCGGGCTTCACGCCACGCGGTGAAACTGGCGAGGATTTTGTCGATCTCGGTGCCGATATCCCGGGTGAAGATAAAGAGCATCGAGACCGCGTAGATCGTGCCCAGAAGCATGGCCGAACCGAAACTGCCGAGGGCTTCGGCCAGGAGTTTCGTGTAGATGGTCGTGCCGATTACGCCACCGGCGCCTTGCTGGAAATAATCGCTGATTTTAAAAAAATCGACCATGGCCCAAAGGCCGGAAAAGGCGGTGATCGCAATGATCATGGCAATGACGCGGGTGCCGCTAAGATGCCGGGCGGCCCGCAGTGCCATGTAAGCCGTCCAGCCGAAAAAGGCCGGCAAGAGCCATGTGCTCGCACCGATGCTGACCAATAACGCCCAAATGGTGTCGGCGCCCACCCAGCCCATCGGGTTTTTCGGCCTAGGGCCCGTCCCTATGTAGCTGCTTTGCGACGGATCGTAAGCCAACAAAGCGACCGTAACGAAGACCCCGGCGAGCAAGCAGGTTAGGGCTACGGGCCAGTTGGGCCGGTAGCGCGGAGCTTGGAAAGAGGGTCCGTCGTTTGAGTTTGAAGTCTCGTTCTTGCGCATTTGTGTTGGCCGTCTCTAAGTCGGGGTAACTAGCACGCTATCGGCCGGACCGGTCAAATGTAAACACCCCCCCGCCCCGGACCGATCTTAATCACTTTCATTGATTCAAAATATGCCCGAAGTCCTAATTTTTCGTCCGATTTATCAAGAGCGCGTGTGGGGCGGCCGAGCGTTGGAAGCTGCGTTGGGCCGCACCTTGCCCGATACGGGGCCGATCGGCGAAAGCTGGGAGATTGTCGACCGACCGGAGGCCCAGTCGGTCGTCGCCAACGGCAAACATGCCGGGCGCACGTTGCGGCAGGTTATAGCCAAGCACGGAGCGGTGATTATGGGTCCAAAATGGCCGGTCGAGAAGCCGTTTCCCATGTTGGTCAAGTGGCTCGATTGTCGTGAGCGGCTCAGCCTGCAAGTGCATCCGCCGGCCTCGGTCGCGGGGGAACTCAAAGGCGAACCCAAAACCGAGAACTGGTATATCGCGGCCACCGGGCCGGGAGCCCAGCTGATTGTGGGCCTCAGGTGCGGCGTGACGCAGGAGCAGTTTGTAAAGGCCGTCTCCTCCGCGATGGTCGAGACGTGTGTGCACCGCTTCCCGGTGGCGGCGGGAGACTCGATTTTGGTTCACAGCGGCCAAGTCCACGCCATCGACGCGGGGAATCTCATCTTGGAGATTCAGCAGAATTCGGACACGACCTACCGGGTTTATGACTGGGGGCGGGTGGGCCTCGACGGCAAACCTCGGCAGATGCACGTCGAGCAGTCGCTGCGTTCGATCGACTGGAAGGACTTTGAGCCGAAACCGGTCCGGGCTGCGCCGACGTCGGGCGTGATTGCTGACTGCCCGGAATTTTCGATCAAACGCACGGTCTTGGGCGCCGGGGAGCGATTGCACATCTCGGGCGGAGAGCAACCGCGCATCCTCAGCGTCGTGAGCGGAACGGTGAAGGGCGGTGGCGAACGGCTGGAACGCGGCACTAACGCCTTATTGCCGTATGGTGCCGCCTTCGCGTTTGTCGCTGAAACGACCTCGATTGTGCTGGTGACGGAGAATTTTGCGGGATGATCGGACCGGGCCGCAGGCGACCGGCTCGAAATCGGCAACGGGGTGGTTGCGGTTGGCGGCTGATGGTCCTGTTGGTCGTCATGGGCGCGGTCGGCTCGCTGGCGTGGATGATCTTGCTGCCGTCTCTGTTCACTCGGGCGGTACTCGACCGCACGGGGTTTGATGCCGAAATCACGAGCCTCGCGGCGAATCCCTTCACGGGCCGGGTTTCGCTGCGGGGCTTGGTCATAACCAATCCGTCGAATTTTCCCTCGCGGGATTGCCTGCAGGTGCGCGCGTTCGAAGCGGATGCCGATGTCTGGTCCCTTTTTGGTGAACGCCTCGTGATCAGCACGCTCTCGGTCGATGTGCGCCAAATCACCTTGGTCAGACGCGCTTACGGTCCGACGAATCTTGAATCGTTCCGGGCCAACCTCGCGGGACCCGAGCCTCGGCCGCCGAGTGCGAAGTCGCCCTTTCTGATCCGTGAATTGCGCCTCCGGCTCGGTACGTTGGTGTTAGCCGACTACGCCGAAGCCAAACCGCGCGTGCGCACGTTTGCCTTGGAGCTGGATCAACGATTCGGCTCTATTTCGAGTGCCGGTCAGCTTTTTGGGCCTGAGATTTTGCGTGGCTTGGCTGAGCCCGAGGTCGCAGTGGAACTCGCGCCCTTTTTGCCGCCGGATTTCAGAAGGATCCTAAACGAGGCGGCGATAGGGCGAGGCGGCTCGCGGAAAGCCGCAGAGGATAAACCGGGTGAAGTCTTCCGGGGGTTTCTCGACAGGCTTGAAGAAACCCGGAAGCCGTAGTTAGGTCTGCCGCTCTTGCCATGAATCCGTCATCCGAATCTGCCTCTGTGCCCACTCCTGATGCCGCCGCCGCGGCTGCGACTCCTGCGCCCGCGCCCGCCGAAGCGCTGCCGGCGGTTGACTCCACCGCGCTCATCGCGGCCGCGAAGAAGGAGGCCGCCGACAACTACGACCGCTTCATGCGCACGGCCGCCGACCTCGAGAATTTGCGCAAACGCACCCTCCGCGAAAAAGAGGAGCTCCGGCTTTTCTCCGC
>Ga0209617_10000446_pt1 | contig 17872 bp, 13 predicted proteins | sample LakEriepJuly2011_2_FD_187459 | JGI IMG/M metagenome (GOLD analysis project Ga0209617, IMG submission 187459) | Freshwater microbial communities from dead zone in Lake Erie, Canada - CCB epilimnion July 2011 (SPAdes) (version 2) | ecosystem: Environmental > Aquatic > Freshwater > Lentic >...
AAGGGGTTCGGAATTGGTCCAAATGGGCCATTTCATGGGGAGGTATCCGCGCCAGCATGAGGCAATCGAAGCGTGAACACACTTCCGCGCCCGAGCGCGCTTTCCACCCGGATGTCGCCGCCGTGCACCATGGCGATGTGTTTCACGATCGCCAGGCCAAGGCCGGTGCCGCCGCGTTCGCGGTCGCGCGCGGTCTCCACGCGATAGAAGCGCTCGAACAGTCGCGGCAGATGGCGTTCCGGGATGCCCGGCCCCTGATCCCGCACGGTGATGTCCACGCCGTCGGCGGTGGGCGCCGCACCGAGTTCGACCACGGTCCCATCTGACGCGTAGCGGATGGCGTTGCTGACCAGGTTGCCGATGGCCTGCTCGGCCAGCAGCGTGTTGGCGTGCACCGACAGGCTGGGGCTGGCGTTGCGCGTCAGGCGAATGCCGCGTGCTTCCGCGGCGGGGCCCAGTTCGGCCTCCACCCAATCGAACAGGCGATCCACCGTGACGTCGGCCATCTCGAGGCGCTCCCGCGAGCCCGGACTCTCCACGAAGGAGAGCGAAAGCAGGTCCTCCACGAGCGCGCCGAGCCGCGACGCGTTGCGGTGCACGATGTCCAGGAAGCGTCGCGAGGTTTCAGGATCCTCCATGCCCACCTGCAGCAGCGTCTCGACATAGCCGCGGATGTTGGTGATGGGGGTGCGCAGCTCGTGACTCACGTTGGCCGCGAAATCGCTGCGCATGCGATCGAGCGAGCGCGCCGCCGTGACATCCGACAGCAGCAGCAGGGCGCCGGCGGGTCGGCCCGCTTCGTCGGCCACGCAGGCCACGCGCACCTCGGTGACCAGGCCCGGCACGCCCGGCGGTTCGATGTCGCGCTGCTCGCGACCACCCGCGGTGAACGCGTGCGCCACGGCGTCGTTGAGCGCTGGACTGCGTGTGCACTCCTGCAACAGGCGGCCACGCGCAACCTCGGGATCGAAGCCCAGCAGTCGTCCCGCGATATCGTTGGCATCCAGCACATGCTGCTGTGCATCGAGGATCACCAGTCCCTCGTGCAACGCCTCCTGCAGAATGCGCCGACGCAGGCGTTCGTTCGCGGCGGCATCGCGGGCCGCGCGAACCGATGTGGCGAGTTCGCCGGCGTTCCGCCTGATGCCCTCGAGCGCATCATGCACCTGCATCGGAAGCGATGTGCGCCCGCCCTCGGCGATGCGATGCATGGCATCCGACAGGCGATGCGCGTCACGCGACAGTCGCAGCGACCACACCAGCCACATCGCCGACGTCGCCGCACCCACGCCGGCTGCCACGGCAGGACCGGCCGACACCCACGCGATCGCGATGGCGAGCAGCGAGGCGGCGGGAAGCAGGATGTGGGTGGCGGTTCTGGGGTTCATTCCACTGAGGCGGCATCGCCTTCAGCGAAACGATAGCCGACGCCGCGCACGGTCTCGATGAGTGCCCCCAGATCGCCCATCTTGCGGCGCAGTGCGGTCATGTGCACATCCACGGTTCGGCTGGAAAGCACCACGTTTCGGCCATGCACGGCCGTGATGATCTGGTCCCGTGTTCGAACGAATCCCGGGCGCAGGGCCAGGAAGTGCAGCATGCCGAACTCGGTCAAGGTGAGCTCGACGGGCTTGCCGTCGATGGTGGTGACATGGCGCTCGGGATCCACGCCCAGCCGGCCGCCGGCCAGATCGATGCGTCGCGGCGCTGCGGGTTTGGCATCGGTGCTGCGGCGCATCACGCTCTTCACGCGGGCCACCAGCACGCGCGGGCTGAACGGCTTGCTCAGGTAGTCGTCTGCGCCCAGCTCGATGCCGGCCACCACATCGGCTTCGTCACCCTTTGCGGTGACCATGATCACGCCGATGCGGCGGTGCTCGTCGCTGGCGCGGATGCGCCGACAGATCTCCAGACCATCGAGGTCCGGCAGCATCAGGTCGAGAACCACCACATCAGGCGGTGTCTTGCGGATGAACTCCAGAGCCGCCTTGCCGCGGTGCGCGATCGAGGCGTCGAATCCCGCCCGTTGCAGGTGGAACTGGACGAGGTCGGCGATCTCGCGTTCATCCTCGACGATCAGCACGGTGGGACGCGTCATGCGGCGCAGGCTAGGCGCAACCCGGTCGCGAGCTCAATGGAACCTGTTGGGTGGCCGTGAAGATTTGGTTCAGGTCGCGGGCAGGCACCAGAGGCCGTCTCGCGCACGTGTGGCGCCGCGACGCGTGACGGCGGGCAGCGTGATGGGCACGCCATCGAGCGCAAGCAGCCCAAGCACGGCCATTTCGGCTGATTCGCGGGCTTCCACGGGCACGCCGCGATCCGCGCTGTGGTGGGTTGGAACGCCCCCGGCACCACGCTGCATGGACGCACACAGTGCCCGATTGCGGGCGCCACCTCCCGCCAGCACCAGTCGTCGCGCGGCCGGTGCGCGGAGCATGGCGGTGGCGCCGATGTGTGAGCCGATCGCGTCGCAGGTGGTGGCGAGCAGATCGGCGGGTCGGAGCGAGCGGGCGTGTCGAGCGACCCATGTCACGGCTTCATCGCCGGTGCCCAGCGAACGGCCGGCCCGGGTGGCGCGCTCCAGCAAGGCGAGCAGTTCGTCTCGTGCATCGGGCGATGGGGTGCCGGATGCGGCGCATGCGCCATCGCGATCGAAGGGTTGCTGCAGCGCCGTGCGCGCGGCGGCATCCAGCAGGTGGTTGCATGGGCACACGTCGGCGCCGCCGATCGCGTCCAGCGTTGCATCCGCGCCCGGAAGCCATGTGATGTTGCAGAAGCCCCCAAGGTTCACGATGACCTGCGGTGCGTTGTCTCGAAACAGGATCCAGTCGGCCAGCGGCGTGATCGGTGCGCCCTGGCCCCCAAGTGCAAGGTCGGCGCCTCGCAGGTCGCTCACCACCGGGCAGCGAAGCGCGTGTGCCACGGGCCACGGGTTCACCAACTGCCACGACAGTGGGGGTGCGTGGTAGATGGTCTGGCCATGGATGGCCGCAAGGTCGATGCGGCGTTCACCGGCCATGGCCTGCATCGCCTGTGCATGCAGGCAGCCGAAATCGAGCGCCAGTGACGCGAAATCGCGCGCGCTCAGCGCAGCGCCCTCGGCGGCGGCACGAAGCCGCGGCCGAAGCCCACCCAGATCGTGCGTTGCGTGCGCCTCGATCTGCGCGCGCATCGACAAGCCTTCGCCCGATGCGTGGATCAGCGAAATATCCAGCGCATCAAGGCTGGTTCCGGTCATCGTGCCAAGGGCCCATCGTTCGCGCATGTCGCCATCGTCGCCGACGCGCGCGCCTGCGTCGAGGGGCTGGGTCGGCTACCTTTGGGAAATGCTGAAGCGGATTCTCGTCACTGGCGGCGCCGGATTCCTGGGTTCGCACCTCTGCGACAGGCTGGTGCGCGAAGGGCACGACGTGATCTGCCTCGACAACTTCTTCACCAGCCAGAAGGGCAATGTGTCCCACCTGCTCGACTGCCGCAACTTCGAGCTGGTGCGCCACGACGTGGTGGATCCATTCCGCTTCGAGGTGGACGAGATCTACAACCTCGCCTGCCCTGCCGCACCGGGGCACTATCAGTACAACCCGATCAAGACCATGAAGACCAGCATCATGGGCGCGATCAACAGTCTGGGGCTTGCCAAGCGCGTGCGCGCCCGCATTCTGCACACAAGCACGAGCGAGGTGTACGGCGATCCCGATGTGCATCCGCAGCCGGAGAGCTATCGCGGCAACGTGAACCCGATCGGCCCGCGCGCCTGCTACGACGAGGGCAAGCGCGCCGCGGAGACGCTGATGTTCGACTACCACCGCCAGCACGGCGTGCGCATCAAGGTGGTGCGCATCTTCAACACCTATGGCCCCCGCGTGCATCCCTTCGACGGTCGTGTGGTGAGCAATTTCATCCGCCAGGCGCTGGCGGGCGAAAGCATCACGCTGTACGGAGACGGTTCGCAGACGCGCAGCTTCTGCTACGTGGACGACATGATCGACGGCCTGATCCGCATGATGAACGCATCGGATGACTTCACCGGCCCGGTGAACCTGGGCAACCCGGACGAGTTCACGGTGCTGGAACTCGCGAAGAAGGTGGTGGCCATCGCGGGCAGCAAGTCGACGGTGGGCACCGGCAAGCCGCTGCCGGCCGACGACCCGGCGCGCCGCCGGCCAGACATTTCGCTGGCGAAGGCGAAGCTCGATTGGCAGCCGAAGGTGGCGCTCGACGAAGGACTGAAGCGCACGATCGAGTGGTTCCGTTCGATCAAGCTCAGCGACTATCGCCCACCCACGCCGAACTACTGATTCGGCCTGGATTTGTGGCAGCCGAAAATGTGTCCGAAAAAGGGCCCTGTTTCAGGGCGATGATGTGTGCTGTCAATAGGCTGCCATCCAAAGTTCAGTACCCGAAAAAGTACCGAACAGAAGGTTGACGGACCGAAGGACATCGGGTACGAACAACACCCGAACAGAAAGCCGAACGCGGCACAGCACACATCCGGCCTGCAGACGCAGGCCACAACCGGCCCAAAGGGCCAGCCAAGGAAGGTCGAATCATGGTTGCACCAATCGCATCGAAGGACGGATCCAGCAACGGCAAGAACGAAGTGAAGGGCGCGGTCAAGCCGGTGACGGGCGCCGTGTCCGCCGCACCGCGCGTTCCGGCGGGTCCAGCCGCCACGGCAGCACCCATGTCCGCTACAACTCGGCCTGCGGTGGCGGCAGCGGTCGCGTCGATCGCGCCGGCCTCGGCAAGCGAGAAGCTTTCAGCCGACAAGATTTCAACGGAGAAGATGTCCATGTCCAAGAGCACCGTCGAGGCGAAGGCGCCCATGAGCAAGGAAGCGGCAGCCGACCAGAAGGCGCGCCTGAAGGCGATCGAGCAGGCCATGAGTCAGATCGAGAAGGCCCATGGCAAGGGCAGCATCATGCGCCTCGATGGCAACGATGTGCCCGTGATCCAGGGAGTGTCCACCGGCGCGCTCAGTCTGGACCTGGCGCTGGGTGGTCGTGGCCTTCCCAAGGGTCGCGTGGTCGAGGTGTTCGGTCCCGAGTCGAGCGGCAAGACCACGCTGGCGCTCACCGTGATCGCCAACTCGCAGAAGAGGGGCGGCATCGCGGCGTTCATCGACGCCGAGCACGCGCTCGACCCATCGTGGGCCAAGCGTCTGGGCGTGAACCTGGACGAGTTGCTCGTGAGCCAGCCCGACACCGGCGAGCAGGCGCTCGAGATCTGCGAAATGCTGGTTCGCTCGAACGCGGTCAACGTGATCGTGGTCGACTCGGTGGCGGCGCTCATTCCCCGCGCCGAAATCGAGGGCGAAATGGGTGACAGCCACGTGGGTCTGCAGGCGCGTCTCATGAGCCAGGCGCTGCGCAAGCTCACCGGCGCCATCGCCAAGAGCGACTGCATCGTGATCTTCATCAACCAGCTCCGCGAGAAGATCGGCGTGATGTTCGGCAGCCCCGAGACCACCACCGGTGGCCGTGCGCTGAAGTTCTACGCCTCGGTGCGCGTGGACATCCGCCGCATCGGCCAGATCAAGGAGGGCGAGCGCGCCGTGGGCAACCGCACGCGCGCCAAGGTGGTGAAGAACAAGATCGCGCCGCCGTTCCGCGAGGCCGAGTTCGACATCATGTTCGACGAGGGCATCTCGGTCACCGGCGACGTGCTCGACATGGCCGTGGCCGACGGCGTGGTGGACAAGGCGGGCGCCTGGTTCAGCTACGGCGACACGCGCCTGGGTCAGGGCCGCGAGGCCAGCAAGTCGTTCCTGCGTCAGTCGCCGGACCTGCTCGAGCGCATCCGCAAGGAAGTGCTGGAGAAGCGTCTCGCCAATCCCAACGGCCCCGTGGCCAACAAGGATGCGGACAAAGGCGACGACGAGTGATGCTTTGAATCGCGAATGAATCGGGCCCCGGTCGCCTTGACGGAGCGACCGGGGCCCGTCGCGTTTCAGGGGGTGCCGGCCTGCTCGCGCACGGCCAGGTACTTCGTGGTCAGGTACTCGCCGATGCCCCAGCGTCCGCCTTCGCGCCCGTAACCGCTCCACTTCACGCCGCCGAAGGGCGCATACGCGTTGCTGGGGGCAGGTTCGTTCACGCCCACCACACCGCAGGCCAGCTGCCGTGCCACGCGCTCCGCTTCGGCGGTGGGGCCGAACACGTAGCCAGCCAGGCCCCATGGACTCGCATTGGCGATGCGTACCGCGTCGTCCGAGTGCGAAACCGACATCACCGGCGCAACGGGCCCGAAGGTCTCCTCTTGGAAGCACAGCATCTCGGGATGGCAGTCTGCAAGCACCGTCGGCTCGAAGAAGCGGTCCGGGCGGTTGGGCAGGCGTCGCGTGTCACCGCCAACAACCAGTCGAGCACCGCGCTGCAGTGCGTCGGCGACATGGTTGCGAACCTTGCGAACGGCCTCGTCGTTGATCAGCGGCCCCACGCGCGTGGCGGGGTCCGTGCCTGGCCCCACCATCAGGTCCGCAGCGGCAAGCGCCAGTTGCGCCGTGAATGCGCCCGCGATCGATCGATGCACCAGAAAGCGGTTGGGGCAGATGCAGGTCTGGCCGGCATTGCGGAACTTGGCGGCGAGCGCGCCTTGCACCGAGGCTGCGACATCAGCCCCCTCAAGCACGATGAACGCCGCATGGCCACCAAGCTCCATCGAGCAACGGATCACCTGTTCGGCCGCGCCGCGCATCAGCAGTCGTCCCACGTCGGTGCTGCCGGTGAAGGAGAGCTTGCGCACGCGTGGATCCGCAAGCCACGCCGCACCGATGGCGGGCGCGTCGCCGGCGACAACGTTCAACGCACCTGCGGGCACACCAGCCTGCAGCAGCAATTCCGCGAACGCCAGGGCTGACAGCGGCGTCTCTTCGGCCGGCTTCGTCACCACGGTGCATCCCGCCGCCAGGGCCGGTGCAGCCTTGCGCGCCAGCATGGCGATCGGAAAGTTCCATGGCGTGATCATGGCGCACACGCCAACAGGCTCCGGCACCGCGATCGCGCGCACGCCGGGGCGACGGGCGTCGAACACCTCCTGTTGCAGGGCCTGCGACTGCTCCGCCGCGCTGCGCAGGTAGTCCGCCGCGTAGCGCACCTCGCCCTCGGCTTCGGCCAGCGGCTTGCCGCATTCCTGTGTCACCAACGCTGCCAGATCCCGCTGTGCGGCCGTCATGGCATCGGCGGCGCGGCGCAGGTGCTCGGCGCGCGCATCAAAGGGCAGCGCGGCCCATGCCGGCAGGGCGCGGCTTGCGGCATCCACGGCTGCCGTGGCCAGTTTCGCGCTGGCGCGGGGAAGGGTGGCCACGATCGCGTCCGACGCCGGATCGCGCACGTCGAAGGTGCTGCCCGTGTCGCCATCGCACCACGCGCCGTTGATCAGCCATCGATTCCGCATGCATGCAGCGTACACTTGCACTCGGAGATTCCTCACATGAGCAAGGCCGTCGTCGATCCCAATGAACTGCGCCGCTTCGCCGCCGACCTGAAGAAGTTCAACGGCGATGTGCAGGGTCAGATGTCCAAGCTCGGCGCCGCGCTTGGCACGCTGCAGCAGACCTGGCGCGACCAGGAGCAGGCCAAGTTCGCCGAGGAATTTGAGGAGACCATGCGTTCGCTCCAGCGGTTCCTGAAGTCGAGCGAGGTGTACGTGCCCTTCCTGCTGCGCAAGGCCGAGCGCATCGAGGACTATCTGAACCAGCGCTGACCGATGGAGCCCACGCAGGCGAATGTTCTCTCGATCGATGTGCTGCAGCGCTTCCGCGTGGCGCTGATCCGTTGTCAGGAGGAACTTGCGGCGGCACTTGCAGAGGCCGACTCCGAGGTGGATCGCGCCGTGGCATGGGTGGAGCGTGACCGCATCCTGCACTGGCGCCAGCGTGTGCAGCGCCTGTCGGAAGAGGTGAATGATGCGCGCAGCGCGCTGTTCCGCAAGCAGACCGTTACCAGCAGCAAGGATTCGAAGCCCAGCGTGGTGGACGAGAAGAAGGCGCTTGAGCGTGCGAAGGCCATGCTGGAGGATGCGGAGCGTCGTGGTCAGCGTTCGCGTTCGTGGGCGAGCGCACTTCCACGCGATCAGTCCCTGTACAAGGGTGGTGTGGCTGCCTTGGCCACCATCGTGGATCGCGATCTGCCGGCGGCGATTCAGGCGCTGGAGCGCATGAGCGTCGCACTGGAGCGCTACGGCCGTGATCAGGCGCCCGACCTTGAGAAGTTGCTCGACCAGCCGGGCGCAACCGACGCGGCCAGCATGCGTCGTGCCGGCGATGCCGATCCACCGCCCTCGCAGGAGCCGCAGCCATGAGCGTGGAAGGCGCGCGCACCCGCATTCACGGTTCCATGAAGGACCTGCGCGTGAAGTGGTCCGAGGCGGAGAGCGTGTGGCGAGATGCCACCGCGGCGAAGTTCTCCGCCCGGTACATCGAGCAGTTGGAGGATGCCGTGCGTTCGGCGCTTCCGGCCATGGAGCGCATGGCCGAGATCCTTGCGCGTGTGCGCAGCGAGTGCGGCGATCCGCGCCAATGACCTCGCGAGCGGCGACCCATGGCGGGGCCGCTGCAACTGCATAGACTGCGCGCGTAGGCACCACGATGCACACCGATCCCATTGATGCAATCGCGGAGCGCTGGCAGTCGTTGGAGCGCGCCGCCGCCGCCTTGCATGAACGGACCGCCAGCCTCGCCGCCGATCAGGTCGCCCGCGTGGCCGCGGAATCGGCGCGTCACACGACAGCCCTGTCGGAGATCCGTGCGCAGCACGACACCGTGGTGCAGCAGGCCGCCGCCATGCGCGATGCGGTGATGTTCGAGGCGCAGGCCACCTTCGATGCCGGTCGCGCCAGGCTGGACACCAAGGCGCAGCAGACGCACGAGGAGATCGATCAGCGTGCCGAGAAGCGCGAGGCCGAGGCGAAGGAGGCCTACGCGCACGCGCTGTGGCTGGCCGACAGCGTGTTCGAGGCATCCGAGAATGCGCCGCGGATCGCGTGCGTGGAGATGCGCCAGCAGGTCGCCGAGCGACTGGCGGCCATGGAAGCGATCGTGGCCGAGGCCAAGGCACAGACGGCCCGGTTTCGTCAGCGCATGCCCTCGGCTTCACAGACCGAGCCGGCGAAGGGTTTCAGCGCCACGATCGCCTACGCCACCGAGGTGGCGTGCGCCGCCGACGCGCAGCAGCGCCTGCGACGTCTGAAGATTCCGGGGCTCTTCCGCGGTCCCATCCTGCTGGTGCCCGCGATCCTGCTGGGCATCGCGGCAGCGGCGGGTGGATGGGTGGCCGGCTTGCGTGGTCCCGGTCTTGGCGTTGCCGCAGGTGCCGGCGTGCTGCTCACGGCCATTGGCGCGGTGGCGCTGTGGTTCGTGGCGCGCAAGCAGGTTGCGCGCGCATGGCAGCCGTTGCACCGTTCGAGCGCCAATCTGTTGGCGGCCGCGGACATTCTTATCAAGTCCGCGGAGGCGGAGCGCGAGCAGAAGGAGCGCGCGGCCAAGCAGCAGCTGGCCCGCGAACGCGACGCCGCGCATGCCAGGTGGCGCCCCGTGCTGCAGCACATCCGCGAGCAGCGGGCCTCGCGACGCGAGGAGCTTGAAGGCAAGTTGCCCGACCGCCGCGCGATGCTTGATGGCAAGCTTCGCGAGTCGATCGAAGAGGCGACGAAGCGGTTCGAAAGCATCACGAAGGAGCAGGGGCGCGTTCGTGATGCAGCCATGGCCACCGAGGCGCAGAGACACGTCGCTTCGGAACGCGATTCGCAGGCCGAGCACGCCGACGCGCGCGCCTCGCTGCACGCGCGATGGATCGCCGAGCGAGACGGATTCGTTGCGTGGGCGCAGTCGCTCACGGATGAGGCGCGTGCCTGGCAGCCTGACCTGGAACGCGTCAATCCGGCGCCGATGACGTTTGACCCGGCGCTTTGCGTGGGTGCCATTCACCTGACTGCCGAGCGCCTGCAGCACGGCTGCCCAACGGATCCGGCGCTTGCGTGGCCCACAGATCCATCGTGGAAGCTTCCGCTGCTCCGGCCACTTCCCGACAACCCGTCGCTGCTGATCGATGCGCCCGCCGAGGCGCGCGAGCAGGGCCTGGCGGCGTTGCAGGCGGCCGCGGTGCGTCTGCTGGTGCAGGCGCCCCCCGGCAAGGTGCGGCTCACGCTGATTGATCCGGTTGGCCTGGGTCAGAACTTCGCCGGGTTCATGCATCTCGCTGATGAAATGGAGCAGTTGGCCGGCGAGCGCATCTGGACCGAGCCGAGGCACATCGAACAGAAGTTGACGGATCTCACCGAGCACATGGAGACGGTGATCCAGAAGTACCTGCGCAACGAGTATGCGACCATCGCCGACTACAACGCGCAGGCGGGCCAGCTTGCCGAGCCGCTGCGCATCGTGGTGATGGCCGACTTCCCGGCGGGCCTGAACGACAACGCCACGCGCAGGCTGGCCAGCATCCTGCAGAGCGGTGCGCGTTGCGGCGTGCATCTGCTGCTGTTGCGGGACACCACGCGCCTGATGCCCGCAGGTGTTGTCGAGGCGGACGTGCTGCGTGCGTGCACGCGCATCCTGTGGCGCGACGGGGCATTCCATCTCGATCGCGCGGGTCTGGAGAACGAACCCGTCACGCTGGATGCGCCGCCCTCGGCCAGTCGTCTGCAGGAATTGCTTCGAACCGTGGGACGCGCCGCCAAGCAGGCATCGGTGGTGCAGGTGCCCTTCAGCACCATCGCGCCCGCTGATGACGCCGTGTGGACCGCCAGTACCGCCGCCAAGGTGGAGGTGCCCATCGGCCGCACCGGAGCCACGCAATTGCAGCGCATGCTGCTTGGCGAAGGCACGAAGCAGCATGTGCTGCTTGCAGGCAAGACGGGCTCCGGCAAGAGCACGCTGCTGAACGCGATGATCGTGAACATGGCGTCGTGGTTCAGCCCCGACGAACTCGAACTGTGGCTGATCGACTTCAAGAAGGGCGTGGAGTTCAAGGTGTACGCCTCGGCCGGCCTGCCGCATGCGCGCGCGGTGGCGGTGGAAAGCGACCGCGAATTCGGCCTGAGCGTGCTGCAGGGGCTGGATGCCGAACTGAAGCGACGCGGCGACCAGTTCCGCGCGGCCGGTGTGCAGGATCTGGCCGCGTGGCGGCGCCTGGGTCGCTCCGAGAAGATGCCGCGCGCGCTGCTGATCGTGGACGAATTCCAGGAACTGTTCGTGGAAGAGGACAAGGTGTCGCAGGAGGCGGCGCTGCTGCTCGATCGACTGGTGCGGCAGGGCCGCGCCTTCGGCATGCACGTGATCCTGGGTTCGCAGACGCTGGGCGGCGCCTACGCGCTGCCGCGCACCACCATGGGCCAGATGGGCGTTCGCATCGCGCTGCAGTGCAACGAGGCCGACGCGGCGCTGATCCTGAGCGACGACAACACCGCGGCGCGCCTGCTGTCGCGACCCGGCGAGGCCATCTACAACGACGCCGGCGGCATGATCGAGGGCAACAGCCCGTTCCAGGTGGTGTGGCTGGGAGATCATGAGCGCGAGCAGCGCGTGCGGCAGTTGGCGCAGCGCGGCGCGCCCTCGGCGGACACGCGTCCGGCGCCGATCGTGTTTGACGGCACGAGCAAGGCCAGCATGGCCGCCTGCAGGCCCTTGCGTGAGCGCATGCGCGCCGCTGGTGTGGCGACGTCGCTGCCGGTGCATCTTGGCGAGCCCGTGGCGATTCGCGAAGCGACCGTGGCGCTGCTGCGTCGTCAGTCTGGTGCCAATCTGCTCATCGTGGGTCAGGACGATCGCATGGCGATCGGCATGTCCCTGGCGGCGCTGGTCAGCGTGCGTGCGGCGTGCGGCGCTTCGGCGCAGGTGACGATCCTTGACGGATCGCCCGCGGACACGCCCGAGGCCGGACTGCTTGCCGCGGCGGCGGCCCAGCTTGGAATGAAGCCGCAGATGCCCGGCTACCGCGATGTGGATGACGCGATCCGTGCGCTGGGGCAGGTGGTGGCGGGGCGCATCGAGAGCGGCCGCACCGATGAGCCGGCGTGCGTGCTGCTGGTGCACGGCATCCAGCGATTCCGTTCGTTGCGCCGCGATGAGGATGATTTCAGCTTCTCGAGCAGCGACGGGCCGCCGAAGCCCGATCGCATCTTCGCCTCGATCCTGCGCGATGGGCCCGCGGTGGGTGTGCATGTGGTGCTGTGGTCCGACACGGCTGCCAGTCTGCAGCGTTCGGTGGATCGCGGATCCATGCGCGAATTCGACCTTCGGGCGCTCCTGCAGATGGGCGCCAACGATTCCAGTGCGCTCATCGACTCGCCCGCGGCCAGCCGACTGGGCGCCGAGCGCGCGCTGTTGTTCAGCGAGGAGCGCGGCACCGTGGAGCGTTTCCGTCCGTTCGAGCCACCCTCGGCCGGTGAACTGACAGAGCTGCTCGGTACCTGAACGGCGCGCTCAGTCCTCTTCGATGCGAGGCATCGTGCGCGCGGCGTCGGGTTCCGACCGGGGACGACCGATGAGCAGTGGTGATGCGCCGTCCTCGCCGCGCAGCAGGGTGGTTTCGAAGCCCGCGCGCTCCATGGCCTGTCGATGCGCGTGCAGGTCTCGCAGCGTGATCTCGTGCAGTTCGTGCAGCGCGATGCGTCGGCCGCCCGTGCTGACGCGGAACTCGTGGTACAGCACCAGTTCATCGCGAACCTGCTGCCATCGCGTGCGCCGTTCCACCAGCATGCCCTCCGCCTCGAACAGCAGTGGCGTGGCACGGAGTTGTTTCACGGATTCGGGCGATGGGCCCGGCTCCACCACCAGCACGCCATGCGGCCGCAGGTGCCACTTCATGCGTCGCAGCGCCATGTGCAGCCGCGTGTCACCCAGTGGATAGGCGATTCCCGAGAGCAGGCAGGTGATCACGTCGTAGTCGCCCGGCAGATCGAGTCGCTCCATGGACTGCAGGTGCAGCGGAACGCCAGGCAATCTGCGCGCAGCGACATTCAGCATGGCGCCGCTGTGATCGGCGCCCTCCACGTCGGCGTGGTCGCGCAGATGCAGCAGGTGCTGTCCGGTGCCGCAGGCCACATCGAGCAGGCGTGGTCGCTTGATCTGGATGGTTTGCTGCCACGCGGCACGAACGCGTGCGGCCTCGCGCGCCGCATCGCGGCCCGTCACTTGCCCGACGGCGTCGTACAGTTCGGCGCCAAGTTCGTAGCGCATGCGGGGGCGCTCCTACCGAAGGGCGTGGCTGCTGCTGCCGCGCACGCGCTGCACGCATTCGATCACCGTGGCTGCCGCTTCACGCACATCGTTCTCGGTGGTGAACCGCGACAGACTGAAGCGCACGCTGCCGTGCGCCAGCGTTTCGGGAAGCCCCATCGCCAGCAGCACGGGACTGGGTTCGAGCGATCCGCTGCTGCACGCCGCGCCGGCGCTGGCCGCCACGCCGCGCTCCGAAAGCGCCAGCAGGATGGCTTCGGCTTCGAGCCGGGGAAAGGCGATGTTGCTGGTGTTCCAGAGGCGGGGTGCGGATCGCGCATTCACCACCGCCGAAGTGTCGGCCTGGCAGACCAGACCCTCGAACAGGTCGCGAAGTGCCGCGCCCTTCGCGACGCCATCGCCGGTAAGCCACGCGCGTGCGGCCGCGGCGGCGGCGCCAAACCCGGCGATGCCAGACACATTCTCGGTGCCGGCGCGTCGCTCGCGCTCCTGCGGGCCGCCGGCGAGCACCGACAGCAGGGGTGTTCCGCGCCGGATCGCCAGTGCGCCAACGCCCTTCGGGCCATGCAACTTGTGCGCCGAGCAGGTGAGCAGATCGGTGCCCCATGCCGCGAAGTCGGTCGGCACGCGGCCCACCCATTGGGTGGCGTCGGTGTGCAGCAGCACCTTGGCGGCGCGACACATGCGCGCGATGTCCGCGATGGGCTGCAGCACGCCGGTCTCGTTGTTGGCGGCCATCAGGCTCACCAGCGCGATGTCGCTGCCGCGATCCGACAGCGCGCGCGCGAGCGCATCGATCGACACAAGCCCCTGTATGTCGTTGGGCAGCCACACCACCTCGGCCAAGCCATCCTCGTGCAGGCGTTTGCAAAGGTCGCGAACCGCCGAATGCTCCAGGCGGCTGGTCACCAACACGCGTCGTCGTGTACCTGCGAGCGCGCCGCGGATGGCCAGATCCGCAGACTCCGTTCCTCCGCTGGTGAACACCAGTTCGCGGTCGGTGCAGCCCAGCAGCTGTGCCACCTCGCTGCGGGCGAGTTCCACCTGATGCCGGGCAGCCTGGCCCGGGCGGTGGATCGAACTGGGATTGGCCCAGGTGCGCTCAAGCGACGCCTGCACGGCGTGCACCACCTCGGGCAGCGGCTGCGTGGTGGCGTTGGCGTCCAGGTAGATCACGCAACGAGTCTACGAGGCCCGAAAAGCGAAGCGGGCCCGATCTTTCGATCGGGCCCGTCGTCATGCGGATGAGAGGAATCGAACCTCCACGGGAGTTACCCCACAAGAACCTGAATCTTGCGCGTCTGCCAGTTCCGCCACATCCGCGGGGTCGCGAATGATAGGGGCTCTGGCCGGAACACGCCAGCGGGGTCATTCGTCGGTGAACTCGTCCTCGATCAGGGGTGCATCGGCCAGCTCGACCTCCGGCAGTTCAAGGTTCTCGGTGCCGGGCAGGAAGGCCGCCAGACGCTGCCGTCGCACGGGGTGCTGCAGCTTGCGGATGGCCTTGCTTTCCACCTGACGCACGCGCTCGCGCGTCACCTTGAAGATGCGACCCACCTCTTCCAGCGTGTAGGTGTGGCCGTCGCCCACGCCGTCGGCGATGCCGTAGCGCAGCTTCAGGATCTCGCGCTCGCGGTAGGTGAGCGTCTTCAGCAGGTCGTTGATGCGACCTCGCAGCAGCTCGTTGCTCGCGCTTTCGTGCGGGCTCTCCTGCGATTCGTCCTCGATGAAGTCGCCGAAGTGGCTGTCCTCGCTCTCGCCCACCGGACGGTCGAGCGAGATCGGGTGACGGCTGATCTTCATCACGCGGCGCACTTCCTCCATGGGCATCTTCGCCTTGATGGCGATCTCTTCCACGGTGGGCTCGCGACCGAGATCCTGCAGCAGGTGCTTCTGGATGTTGCGAAGCTTGCTCATGGTCTCGATCATGTGCACCGGCACGCGGATGGTGCGTGCATGGTCGGCGATGGCACGGGTGATGGCCTGACGGATCCACCACGTGGCGTAGGTGCTGAACTTGTAGCCACGCTTGTACTCGTACTTGTCCACCGCGCGCATGAGGCCCGTGTTGCCTTCCTGGATGATGTCCAGGAAGGGCAGGCCGCGGTTGCGGTACTTCTTGGCGATGCTGACCACCAGGCGCAGGTTGCCGCCCGACAGGTCACGCTTGGCCTGCTCGTACTCGCCGAACACGCGCAGGATGGCCTTCATGCGGGCCTCCAGCTCGGCGGGCTCCTCGTAGATCAGCGAGCGCAGACCGCTGACCTCTTCGCGCATGGCCACCACGTCCTCGGGATCGAAGCGATCGGGGTTGCGCGTGGCCTTCTGCAGCATCTTCTGCAGCTCGAGCAGCTTGCGGTGGATGGCCTGCATCTTGCGCATCAGCGGCTGGATGCGGCCGGTGCGCAGGCAGCACTCCTCGAGCAGGGTGGCCACGCGGCGGCGACGCAGCGACAGCTCCACCTTGATCTCGGCCTTGCGCTCGTCGCTCACGGCCGGGTTGTCGAGCTGCGACCACTGCTTCTCGTTGATGTCGAGCAGCTTGGTGATGGTCTCCACGTTCACCGGGATGCGCGCGGCGATCTTGTCCTTGGCATTCACCTCGGCGGTGCTGATGCGCATGGTGCGGTCGAAGGGCAGCTGGCCGGCATGCACCAGACGCAGCGTTTCCACGGCCTGACGCGCCACGTAGTCGCTCTCCAGCGTCTTGCGACGGAAGATCATGCGCGTGGTCTCGATCTTCTTCGCCAGACGGATCTCCTGCTCGCGGGTGAGCAGGGGAATGGTGCCCATCTGCGTGAGGTACATGCGGATGGGATCGTCGATGCGCTTGGAACCCTGCTCGGCGAGCGCCTGCTCGACCACCGCCTGGGCCTCTGCGTCATCGAGGATGTCATCATCCATGTCCTCCTCGTCCGGACCTTCCTCGCCGTCGGCCTTCTTGGCCTTGACGGGCTTGGCCGGCTTCACGGGCTTGGGTGCCGGCACCGGCGCGATGGACGCGGGCACGTGCTTCTCGCGCTGGCGGCTCTTGGGCTCGTCGCGCTGGAACTTGAGGTTGGTCTGCAGCGGCGCGTAGAACTTGATCCACTGGTTGCGCCGCATCTCGGGCTCGTCGACCATCTCGATGCCGAGCTCGTTGATGAGCACGAACAGCTCGTCGATCTTCTCGGGATCGACGAACTCGTCTGGCAGGCAGGTGTTCAGCTCCTCGTAGCAGATCCACTTGCGGCGGCTGCCAACTTCCACGAGGCGCTTCAAAACCTTGTCAAGATCGGTGACGGCGAGGCTCACGAGGGGGTCTCCATTCGGTGTGAATCCGCAGGAATCGTTCCAGCGGTTGCGTTTCGGGCGTCGGTTCGAACAGCTCGAGCGATCGCCCCGGGGCGGTGACCCTCCCGGCGAAGGCGATCCATGACGGCCACCAGGGTGGTGTCATCGAGCGCTTTCCGGGAGGAAAGTGGCGTTTCCGCGCTTTGGCGGAGGATTCGGTCAAGGTCTGAGGCTGCAGCCTGCAGGCTCTGCAAGGCATCGGCCGACTCCATGCGTCGGCTTCCGGTTTCGTACAGCTCAAAGGCCAAAAGTTTGATGGTAGGCACGCCGGCATCGGCTCCGATGTCCTGCACATGGAAGGACTTACCAGACTCGATCCGGGCGGCGAGCAGGGTCCAGAGCTGGCGGTGGTCGGGGTGGTCGAAGTGGTCCTCGGCGAAGGCCTCGGCCAGGGGCATGGAGCCGGCATCGCCGACAACCACGCGCACATCGGCGCGATCGCTCATGCCAAGCACGGCGGCCAGGAAGTTGCGCTCGGCGGTGTGGCGGGCGCGGTGGCGGGGGGCGGAGGGTGCCTCGGTCGCTGGAGCCTGCACCGTCACAGGGGATTCGGTCGCGTTGGTCACGCGCGGCGCGGGCATGCTGGCCATCAGCGTGGCCACGGGCACCTTCACCATCTCCGACAGCGCGTTCAGCACGAACTGCTTGCGCAGAGGATCCACGCTTCGGAAGCCGAGCTCGCCCAGCTTCTGCAACAGTCCCTGCAGGCGCTGCTGCTGTCCAGACATGCCGCTGGCACCGCGCAGGTCGGCGCGGAAGCGGCGCACCATCCAGGCCAGCGCATCTTCGCCGGCCTCGATCGCCTGATCGAACTCGGCGCGTCCACCCTCGCGGGCGAGCAGTTCGTCGGCATCGAGACCATCCGGCAGCTTGGCGATGCGCACATCGATGGGCACGGCGAGGAATGTCTCCACGGCACGATCGGCCGCGCGCTCGCCGGCGGTGTCGGGGTCAAACACCAGCGTGATGCGCTCGGCCATGCGCTGCAGCGTGCGCGCGTGATCCTTGGTGAGCGCGGTGCCCAGCGTGGCCACCACGTTCTTGATGCCAGCGGCATGCAGCGCGAGCGCATCCACATAGCCTTCCACGATCAGCGCATGCTTGGTCTCGATGATCGCGCGGCGCGCATGATGCAGCGCGTACAGCGTGCGACCCTTCGAGAACAGCGGGGAATCCGGGCTGTTGAGGTACTTGGGCTCGTCGCCTTCCTGCAGCGCACGGGCGCCGAAGGCGATGCAATTGCCCAGTTCGTCGTGGATCGGGAACATCAGGCGGCCGCGGAAACCGTCGATGGGGCCGCGCTGGCCCGGGCGGATCAGGCCGAGTGCCTCGAAGCTTTCGCGATGCAGCGTTTCGCCGCCC
>Ga0209617_10000449_pt1 | contig 17833 bp, 16 predicted proteins | sample LakEriepJuly2011_2_FD_187459 | JGI IMG/M metagenome (GOLD analysis project Ga0209617, IMG submission 187459) | Freshwater microbial communities from dead zone in Lake Erie, Canada - CCB epilimnion July 2011 (SPAdes) (version 2) | ecosystem: Environmental > Aquatic > Freshwater > Lentic >...
CCAACGAGGTCACCAACGAAGTCACCGCCTCCACGCCGAGGGATGAACTTCGCCGCAGGAAACGACTTTATGAAAAATCATGCATCGGACTTGCGTTCTATGCATCGGGATGTATATTTTTCCGCTTCGCTGCATATCCATCCTGCAAGGGAACACGGCAACTGCGCCGGATCGCCATCTCGTCTCCGCCCTCAACGCTCCACGTCATTTCCCTGCCACACGCAACAAACCGCCCCCGCACCTTATGAAATCCCGCCGCCACGCCATCATCCGCAACCTCATCGCGTCCGGCGAGATCTGGAGCCAGGCCGAACTCGCCAAGCTCCTCGCGCGCGAAGGCGTGGAAACCACGCAGGCAACGCTCTCGCGAGATCTCACCGAAATCGGCGTCCTCAAGGGCCCAAGCGGCTACCAACTGCCGGGCGCCGCACCCGCAGTCGTCACTCCAGAGGGCGCCCTTGCACGTGTTCTCAAGCGCGAGCTGATCTCGATCGACGTGGGCGGCACACTCGTTGTCTTGAAGACACCAATCGGACACGGCAATGCGCTCGCGATTGAACTCGATCGCGCGAGCGTGAGCGGAGTCCTCGGCACCATCGCAGGCGACGACACCATTTTCGTCGCAGCGCGCAGCGAACTCGCCGCGCGGCGCATCGCGAAACACTTCCGTGATCTCGCGGAACTGCCGTGAATCCGCGCGAAATCCGCGCCCGACACACAAACCACTCGCAAGTCTTCCACTCGCACAAGTCACGCTTCTCGATTTCGGACACGCACTTGGAAATGAACCTCACTTCAGATTTCTCGTCCACTCGCCCCATTCGCGCCGCGATTGTCGGTGCGAGCGGCTACGCGGGCGCTGAACTCCTCGCGATTCTTGCCGCACATCCATGCGCTGAAGTCGTGGGGCTCTTTGGCTCGTCGAAGAAAGCGGATGAAGGCGCGCCGACCGCGGCAGATCTCTTTCCGCGTTTCGAGGGCTCGAGTGCTGGCGCGTTGCGCGTGGATGCGTTTTCGATCGATGCCGCAAAGTCACTCTCGCTCGATGCGATCTTTCTCGCGACTCCACATGAGCTGTCGCATGAAGTCGCGCGCGCTCTCGTCGATGCCGGCATCATCGTCTTCGATCTTTCGGCCGCGTTTCGGTTGTCCAATCGCGCGGTCTTCGAGAAGAACTATGGTTTCGCCCACGCACACGCGGATCTCCTCGAAGAAGCGGTCTACGGCCTTGCAGAGTTCAACGCCGACGCCATCGCGGAAGCGCGCCTGATTGCAGTGCCTGGCTGCTACCCCACGGCATCGATCCTCGCGATTTTGCCGCTGGTCGAAGCTGGTCTCGTCGACACCACGCGTCCTGCGATCGTCGACGCGGTGAGCGGCGTCTCGGGCGCTGGGCGCAAGGCCGAAGTGAAGAGCCTCTTCTGCGAAGTCTCGATGCAGGCCTACGGCGTTTTCAAGCACCGCCACCGCCCGGAAATCGCAGAACACGCAGGAATTGCGACCATTTTCACACCGCATCTCGGTTGTTACGACCGTGGCATTCTCGCCACGGTGCACCTTGAGTTGCATGTGGGTGTCGGCGAAAGCGAAGTTCGCGCCGCGTACGACGCAGCCTACGAAGGCCGCCCATTTGTGCGCGTGTTGAAATCAGGCCGTTGGCCGAGCATCGCGGCTGTTGAGCGCACCAATTTCTGCGACATCGGTTTCGCACTTGAAACCACGGAGGCGGGCACGCATCTCATCGTTGAAAGCGCGATCGACAATCTCGTGAAAGGCGCTGCGGGACAAGCGGTGCAGTGCATGAACATTCGATTCGGCCTCCCAGAGTCGATGGGCTTTCTTCCTGCATCGACCCGCTTGCCTGTCCTTTCAACCTCTGCACTCTCTGGAGGTGTCGCGTGAACAACTCCGTACACCACTTCATGCCTCTCCCATCGCGTCCGGTTGAAATCGACGCGCGTACTCCGGGGACGTCTCTTCACACGAACGCGCCACTTGTCGTGAAAGTCGGCGGCGCGCTTCTCGAAGACGCGCAGGCGCACATCGATTCGTTCGCAGGGTTGATCGCGCTGCATCGCGCACACGCCGGCGGCATCATCCTCGTTCACGGCGGCGGCGCGCAGGTCGATCGTCAACTCAAACTCGTCGGAATCGAAACACCGCGCGTTGAAGGGATTCGCGTCACCACGCGCGAAGCCATCGATCAAGTTGTTGGCGTCCTTGCGGGAAGTGCGCACGTCCGACTCCTCGGACTTCTTTCTTCCCTCGGCGGACGTGCGGTCGGACTCTCGCTCTCTGACGGCGGCCTCTGTCGTTGTCGCCACACGACGAAGTTCGCATTTGACGCCGGTGAAGTCGGCGAAATCATCGATGGCGATGGAACTGTTGCGCGGACGCTGCTCGCGTCAGGCTTCATGCCAATCGTGAATTCCATCGGTCTCTCCGCGCAAGGCGAGCCGCTCAACGTGAACGCGGATGAAGCGGCGTGTGCGATCGCGCGCATCGTTGGCGCGAAGGGCCTCGTACTCCTCACGGATGTGCCGGGCGTGCTTGACGCGCAGAAGCGCCTGATTCCCGAACTCAACGAGTCACAGATTGAAGCGCTCATCGCAGACGGAACCATTTTGGGCGGCATGATTCCGAAGGTTCGGAACGCGCTTGCCGCAGCAGCAGACGCAGGCTGCCCCGCCACGATCGCCTCATGGCGCGACCCAGCCGCGATTGCAACTGGCACAACGGGCACGCGCGTCAACGCGACAGCCGCGCAGCCAGCGTTCGCCTAAATCCCTCGCAAACCACACAAAAACAACGCGAAGTTGACTCGCACTCTTCCAGCTGGGACACCGTCACACGATGGCACGACACACGCAATTCACTGCACTCGAAGCGCTTCGCGGTCGCTCGATTCTGCGCGTCGCAGATCTCAACAAAGACGAGATTCGCGCGTTGCTCGCGCTCGCATGCACGTTGAAGACTGACTACGCCGCGTTTCGCGACACGCTTGCGCAACGCGCGCTGGTGATGCTGTTCGAGAAGCCCTCACTTCGCACGCGCGTTTCGTTTGAAATCGGCTTCCAGAAGCTCGGTGGCTGCGTCACGTTTCTCGATCATCGCAACGAACCGATTGGTGCACGCGAGCCCGTCGCCGATTACGGCCGCAATCTTGAGCGCTGGTGTGACGTGATCGTCGCCCGCGTTTTCAAGCATGAAACGCTCGTCGCGCTCCGAGAGAACTGCTCCATTCCGATCATCAATGCGCTCAGCGATTTCGCACATCCGTGCCAAGCACTCGCCGACGCGCAAGCGTTGGTTGAGCACGGCATCGCGCTTGAAACGTGCCATCTCGCGTGGCTTGGTGACGGCAACAACGTGTGTCTTTCGCTGATGGAACTCGTCGCAATCATGGGCGGCCGCATGACGGTTGTGACGCCGCCGACGCATCCGCCGTGCGCAAAACTCACGGCCGAAATCCGAGCGCTTGCCGCACAATCCGGCGCTTCCATCACGCTCACCGACGATCCTTCCGCGATCGCCGGCGCCGACGCGGTGTACACCGACGCGTGGATCTCGATGGGTCAGAAGGATTGCGCCGAAAAGATCGCGTCACTCCGCAAACTCACCGTGACTCCCGAAATCATGCATATTGCTGGGCCGAAGGCAAAGTTCATGCACTGCCTTCCGGCACATCGCGGCGAGGAAGTGGTCGATGCTGTCATCGACGGCCCGCAATCGATCGTCTACGACCAAGCTGAGAATCGCATGCACGCGCAGAATGCACTCATGCTTGCGCTTCTCCACGCAGTACCAACCGCGCGCTTCGCTCCGAACGCCGCGGTCGAAATCCTCGCAAATACCCGCTGAATTCCGCACCTTTTGAGAAAGTCCTGAATCAGATGTCGAACACGAACAAGCCAGCATTCCGTCCGAAGAAAGTTTGCGTCGCCTACTCGGGCGGCCTCGATACGTCTTGCATCATTCCGTGGCTCGTCGAAACCTACGGCTGCCAAGTTGTCGCCTGCGTTGCCGATGTCGGCCAAGGCGCGCGCGAACTCGAAGGCATCGAAGAGAAGGCGAAGCGCACGGGCGCGGTCGAGTGCATCGTTGTTGATCTCAAGAAGCAGTTCATGGAAGAGTTCGTCTTCCCAATGTGTATCTCGGGGTCGATCTACGAAGGCCGCTATCTGATGGGTACGTCGATCGCACGACCGATCATCGCGCGCGCGCAAGTTGAAGTCGCGCTCGCGACGGGCTGCGATGCGCTCTGCCACGGCTGCACCGGCAAGGGCAACGACCAAGTGCGCTTTGAGTCGACGTACGCGTCGCTCGCACCGCAACTCCCGGTGATTGCGCCGTGGCGCATTTGGGATCTCAAGAGCCGCGAAGCGATGCTCGGGTACCTCAAGGAACGCAACATTCCGTGCGCTGCGAGCGCTGAGAAGATCTACTCGCGCGACGCGAACATGTGGCACATTTCGCACGAAGGCGGCGAACTCGAAGATCCGTGGAACGCGCCGCCAGAAGACGTGTGGATGATCTCGGTGAGCCCGAAGGATGCACCCGATCAATTCGAAGACGTCATGCTTTCGTTCTCGAAGGGTCGCCCCACCGCGCTCAACGGTAAGACGATGGACCCAGTGTCGCTCCTCGCCGAACTCAACAAGATCGGCGGACGCAATGGCGTTGGTCGCGTTGATATCTGCGAGAACCGTCTCGTCGGCATGAAGAGCCGCGGCGTCTACGAAACTCCAGGTGGCACGATTCTCATGGAAGCCGTGCGTGGCCTTGAGCAACTCGTGCTCGATCGCGAAACCCTCCACTTCCGCGAGAAGCTCGCGCTTGATTTTGCGAAGATCATCTACAACGGCACATGGTTCAGCCCAACGCGTGAAGCGATGTGGGCCTCGTTCGAAGCGATCGCGCAAGTGCTCGACGGCGACGTGGTTGTGCGCTGCTACAAGGGCCGGGCCGAAGCGGTCAAGCGCCGCTCGCCGAACTCGCTCTTCCACCACGGTTTCGCGACCTTCGGTGAAGACGAGGTCTACGACCACAAGCACAGCGAAGGCTTCATCCGCCTCTTCAGCTTGCCGCTTCGCATTCGCGCGTTGCTCGGCTTGAACCCCGACGCGAAGCAGATCGCGGATGCCGTGAAGTCCGGCACCGCTGCTGGCTGCAGCACCGGCTGCGGCCCTTCAACCACGAAGCAACACGCATAAGTTTGCATCGTCACGACTCAAGTCCGCGGCGTTTCCTTGACGGGAAACGCTGCGATTCCCGCTCATTTCTTCGCACCCTGACTGAAAGCAACGACGGATGACCACTGCCATCTGGGCCGGCCGACTCGAAGGCAAGGCCGACGACCTCTTCCGCGAGTTCAACGACTCGCTCCCGTTCGACCGCGCGCTCGTCCGCGAGGACATCGAAGGCTCGGTTGCATGGTCGAAGGCGATCATGCGCGCGGGCGTCATCAGCACCGATGAACAGCGCGAAATCGAAGCGGCGCTCGGTGAAATCCTCACGCTTGCGAAGGACGATCCGTCGTCGATCATCGATGCGTCCGACGAAGACGTCCACTCGTGGGTCGAGCGACAACTCATCGCGCGCGTCGGCGATCTCGGCAAGAAGTTGCACACGGGTCGCAGCCGCAACGATCAGGTTGCAACCGATCTCCGGCTTTGGACCGCGCGACAACTCAAGCTGCGCCAGTCCGAATTGAAGGCTGCGATGAACGCGCTTGTCGATCTCGCGGAGCGCGAGAAGACGACGCCGTTCCCCGGCTACACGCACTTGCAGCGCGCGCAACCGATTCTTTTCGCGCACTGGTGTCTCGCGTACGTCGAGATGTTCCGCCGCGACCTTGAGCGTCTCTCCGACGCGCTCAAGCGGGTGCGCATGTCGCCGCTCGGTTCGGGCGCGCTCGCAGGCACTGCGTATCCGATCGACCGCGAGACACTCGCGAAAGATCTCGGCTTCCGAGCCCCGACTGCGAACTCGCTCGACGCCGTCAGCGATCGCGACTTCGTCATCGAGACGCTTTCCGCGTGCGCGATTTGCGCGGTGCACCTTTCGCGCTTCGCCGAAGACCTCATCTTCTACGCAACAAGCGAAGCGTCTCTCGTTGAGTTGCCCGACGCCTTTACGTCTGGCAGTTCGCTCATGCCGCAGAAGAAGAACCCCGACGCACTCGAGCTTTTCCGAGGGAAAACGGGCCGACAGATCGGAAACCTCGTCACGCTGCTCGTGACCGTGAAGGGTCTTCCGATGGCGTACAACAAGGACTTGCAGGAAGACAAGGAGCCGCTCTTCGACGCGATGCGGCAGCTCTCGATGTGCCTGCGCATCCTTCCGCCGATGGTGGCAGGCCTCAAGGTCAATCGCGAGAACGCGCTCATCGCGGCTGCGGAGGGCTACACGAACGCGACTGATCTCGCCGACTACCTCACGCGACTCGGCGTGCCGTTCCGTGAAGCGCATCACCAAGCTGGGCGTCTCGTCCGCAAGGCGATCGAGCGCGACTCAGCGCTTGAAGAACTGCCGCTCGACATCATTCGCGAACAGGCACCGCGCGCGAACAACGACGTCTACACACAACTCACGATCAGCGCGACGCTCGAGAAGCGCGGCGTCACTGGGGGTACGGGTCCGAAGGCCGTCGAAAGCGCGATCGAGCGCGTGCGTCGCATGCTGCGCGAACGCGCGATTCCAGCGGGCGCAGGTGAAGTCGAGTTCCGACAAGCGCGCATGGATGACCTCGACGCGATCGTGTACCTCGTTGATTACTGGGCGCAGCACGGCGAAAATCTCCCGCGTTCGCGCGAGGACATCATGAAGGCGATCCTCGACTTCGGCGTCGCCGTCATCGACGGCAAGGTCGTCGGCTGCGCGGCGCTTTGGATCTACACGCCTGATCTCGCAGAGATTCGCTCGCTCGGCGTGCATACCGAGCACCAAGGCCGTGGCATCGGCCAAGGTCTCGTACGGCACTTCCAACAGGTCGCGGGGCAACTCCACATCGACAAGCTCTTCGTCCTCACACGTGCGCCAGAGTTTTTCGAGAAGTGCAGTTTCCGTCGTGTCTCGATCAACTCGCTCCCTGAGAAGGTGACGAAGGACTGCGCGAATTGCCCAAAGAACACGAACTGCGACGAGATCGCGTTGGTGCACGACACGCTGCTCCCAGACAGCGGTAAGTGATGCCGCGAGAACGAAGGAACCAGTCGATGACGAACGACACTGTGTCTGTGAAGCCTGTGCAGCATCCATCAGCAACCATCTCCCCCGCTGCGCTCCGTTGGCCACGCGGATTCCGCACGTCGGTTGGCGCTGCCGCGATCAAGAAGGCCGGCCGCGACGACCTCGCGCTCCTCTCGATGCCGATGGGCGCAACGGCCGCTGCGATCTTCACGCGCAACCTCTTTGCAGCGGCGCCGATCGAGGTTTCGCGCCGCCACTTGAAGGATTCGCGCGGACATGCATCGGCGTTGATCTTGAACTCCGGCTGCGCGAACGCTGCGACTGGCCCGCGCGGACTCTCAAACGCGCAGGAAATGGTGGATGCGGTGTCGCTCGCTCTCGGTTGCGCGGGCGAGTCGGTGCTCGTCAATTCGACAGGCGTGATCGGTGTCCAGCTCCCGATGGATCGGATTGCGCCGGAGATCGCGCACATGGCTGCGCGACTGCTGTCGGGCGCCGTCGACGCGAGTCATCAAGACAGTCTCGAGCCGTTCGCGCGTGCGATCATGACGACCGACACGAAGCCGAAGATGTCGGCGCGCACGATTGATTGTGGCGGTGGACGCCACGTGCACGTTGCGGGCGTTGCGAAGGGTGCGGGCATGATTCGTCCGGATATGGCGACGATGATTTCGGTGCTCGCTACCGACGCCGAGGTCGATCCACGCACGCTCGACCGGATCCTGCGCCACGCGGCCGATGCGAGTTACCACCGCATCTCGGTCGACGGCGACACGAGTACGAATGATTCAGTCTTCGCATTCGCGTCGGGTACGGCTGGCGCCTGCGATGAAACCGTGCTCGCGCAAGCCTTCCGCGAGGTCGCCTGCGATCTTGCGAAGATGATCGTTTGCGACGGCGAGGGATTTGAGCGTTCGCTCTCGGTGCGCGTGACGGGCGCGGCGTCGCGCGCGGATGCCCTGCGCGTCGCCGAAACCGTTGCATCGAGCCTCCTTGTGCGCACTGCGATCACGGGCGGCGACCCGAATTGGGGCCGCATCGTCGCTGCTGCGGGCCGCGCGGGTGTGGCGTTCCGCCCGAGCGACCTCGAACTTCGCGTCGGTGGCATTCTCATCTTCCGCGACGGCGAGCCCTGCCCCGCTGATCGCGATCTGGTGCGCGCGGCCTTCAACGGCTCGCATGTCGACATCGTGATTTCGCTCGGTGCGAGCGAGGGCGCAGAAGCCGAGGCGAACTCAGATACGTTCCTCTCGTGCGGCCTCACGACGGAATACGTGCGACTGAACGCGGATTACACGACGTGATTGAGCGCTCGCGACGTATCTGAGCGCTCGCAACCTGCTTCGCAACTTTGAGCGCTCGCGACTGAGCGGGCTGCTGAAGCTTCGCTTCAGGTGCCCGCTTTCGCTCGCTTTAGCGTGCACCGCGCCAAAGGTCGCCGCCGCAGTGGCGACCGCGAGATCTACGAGTGCCCGCTTTCGCTCGCTCTGGCCGGGGATCACTCATGATGTTGACGAAGGCGGAGCAGAGCGAAGCCTGAGCAATGGACGTCGGCGTCGCTGGTCGTACCGTGTGGCACTACCCCCCTGCGAAGCAGGAGGTAGTGGCGTGAGGAGCAAGCACGCACGACGCGCCAACCGAATATCGTTGCATCCGACGCATGAACCTCGCATCGCCATCACCAGAGGTGATGCCACACGAAACGTCGCACGACGCAATATGTCATCCTCTCGCACTTCGCTGCGCTCCGCGCTCGCAGGCACTTGCTCGCTCTGGCGTAATCCACGCGAAAGGTCGCCGCAGCAGCGGCGACCGCAAGAATTGAAGCGCTCACTCAAAACTGCCGCAGGAACCGCGCGTCGTTTTCGAAGAGCAAGCGGATGTCGCTGATGCCGTACTTCCGCATCGCGACGCGTTCGATGCCAAGGCCAAACGCAAAGCCCGTCCACTCTTCAGGGTCGATCCCGACCGACTTGAAGACGTTCGGGTCCACCATGCCGCAGCCGCCGAGTTCGATCCAGCGCCACTCCGGCACACCGTTGCGCATCACGCGCATCTTCATGTCGAGTTCGGCGCTTGGCTCGGTGAACGGGAAGAAGCTCGGCCGCAGCCGAATCTCGGCCTCGGGGCCGAAGAACGCCTTCGCAAACTGCACAAGCGTCGTCTTGAGATCGACCATCGACACTTTGCGGTCAACGTACAAGCCTTCAACCTGATGGAACATCGAATAGTGCGTCGCATCGTGCGCATCGGGGCGATACACGCGGCCAATCGCGCAAATCTTGAGGGGTGGCTTCATCGATTCCATCGCGCGAATCTGCACGGTCGACGTCTGCGTACGAAGCAGCAACTTGCCCGCGACTTCGCCACCGAGAAAGAAGTTGTCGGCGGGCCCGCGCGCGGGGTGGCTCTCAGGAATGTTGAGCGCGTTGAAGTTGTGCCACTCGTCTTCGAGTTCAGGTCCATCCGCCACCGAGAAACCCATGCGACCGAGCACGTCGACGATCTCGTCGATGGTCTTCGTCAGCACGTGCCGCGCGCCCTCGCCCACCGCGAAGCCAGGCTCCGTGACATCAATCGGCGGGCCTTTCGGCGCGGCTGCGGCCGTGTCGCGACGAACATTGAACGCACCTTCGATCGCCGCCTTGACCTCGTTCAGGCGCTTCCCAACCGCCGGCTTCGCCTCCTTCGGCACGGTCTTGAGCGCGTCCATCGCGCTGCGCAGACGGCCGTTGGAGCCAAGCCAACGCACGCGAAACGCCTCGAGCGCGGCGGCATCGGTCACGGTCTCCAGTTCTGCAAGCGCTTCGCGCTCCATCGTGTCGAGATCAGCAAGCATGGCCGATACTCTAACTTCTCGCGCGCACGTTACGGATCGATTCAATCGCAGCCCCCTTGTGCAATCTCGAATTCGACTGATGCGTTTCCACCTCATGCTCGCCAACTGTGACATCCCCGATGCTGGCCCGGCGCTGCTCCGCATCCTCTTCCTGAGCGGTTCGCTCCTGCTCGCAAGCGCGACGACCGCTGCGACTGCCGCGTGTTCAACCAAGGAACCCACGCCGCCGACCCTCAGCGAAACGCCGGCGCCGCCCGCGTCGACACCAGCCGCTCCTTCACCATCCGCGCCGCAAGCGCCCACACCCACATCCACGGCCACATCCACGGCCACCACCACCGCCATCGCAACGCCCGACGCGGCGTTCCTTGCGCGCTGTGCTGCCGCGAGTGCCTACTCGCTCGAACGCGAGGGCGATTTCGTCCTCGTCCTCCGCGACGGTGCAGTGCTCTTCGAAGCGGGCCGCGCGGGACAGACCGGCTCTACGCCGCACCTCCTCGCAAGCGGAACGAAGAGTTTCTGCGGGATCGCGGCGGCGATCGCCGTCGACGATGGACTGCTCACCTTCGACGAACGCGTCAGCGACACGATCCACGAGTGGAAGAGCGATCCAGAGAAGGCGAAAGTCACCGTGCGCGAACTGCTTTCGCTCGCGTCGGGGCTTGAGTCGCTCAGCGCCAAGATCGATACCGCGCGCGCCGCGAACGCGAATGGCATCACGGATCGCGCGAAAGCCTCGATTGAGGCACGGTTCCGCGCTGCACCAGGCGAGCGCTTCATCTACGGGCCAAGCTCGTTCTATGTCTTCGGCGAACTCATGAAGCGCAAACTCGCCGCGGCGAAGACAGGTGACAAGGACATCGCGGCCTACCTCGACCGAAAGGTCTTCCAACCACTCGGTATCGCGCCGCAGTTTCAGCGTGACGCGGTCGGCAATCCGAACATGGCTGGCGGCGGGCGCATCGGCGCGCGCGCATGGGCGACGTTCGGCGAGATGGTGCTTGACGGCGGAATCATGCGCGCATCCGACGGCACCGAAACGCGCATCGTCAGCGAAAGCACGCTGCAAGAAGTACTCAAATCCCACGGCCCAAATCCTCGCTACGGCCTGACGTGGTGGCTGCTTGGCGATGGCGGGAGCAACCCCGAGGATGAAGTCGCCGCGGACCTCGCCGCCGATCGGCTTGAGCCCGAACCGAGCGACAACGCGGTACGACGCGGCATTCGTGGCCGTTTGGCCGACGCTGCACGTCGCCGCGCCGACCAGGCGGCGGCGGAGGCGAGAAAGCCAGCGAACGCGGATGCGCGAGTCATTGGCGTGATGGCGGCCGGCAAGGGCAAACAGCGTCTCTACGTGCTGCCTGAAGCGAACCTCGTGGTCGTGCGATTCGGGGCGATCGATGGTGGCAACACGTACTCCGACGCGGAGTTCCTCAAACTCTTGCTGGAGGAGGCCGCGAAGCCTGCTCGAACGAGCGCAGAGCAAACCTCCGAACTTCCTCCGAAGTAGGATCCGTTGGTGCAAACGTCCGCTGACGACTTCAACCGCGCGGCGAGGGGCTCCGCGCCCACGACGCGCGGTCGCGTACCGTCGGAGTCAACGCCGCGCCCGTTACTCTTCGACCATATGCCCCGTTGCGGCGGGACGTCGTTCACCGCGTGGCTTCGCGCGCAGTACGCGCCAGATCGAACGCTCACCCTCGAAGGCCGCGGCAACGCAGAGCGGGTCGCAGCGTTTGCGGCGCTTTCAGAGAGCGACCGTCTTGCGATTGAACTCGTCGTGGGCCACGCGTCGCGCGATGTCCTTCATCTCGTTCGACCAGACATGCTGCGAATCACGTGCTTTCGCGATCCCGTGGCTCGCGTGCAGAGTTTCTATCGCTACGTTCGCGCGGAGCGCGCGCACATTCACCACGATTTCGTGATGCGCGAAGAGTTGAGCCTTGCCGCGTTCGCGCGTGATCCGCGGATCCCTGGCGCGCAGAACTACTTCACCTATCAACTCTCGCGGCTCCCCCGCGAAGTGATCGCGCGCGATCCGAAGGGTGCCGTCGAAGCCGCGCTCGCGTTTCTCGCCCGCGAGTTTGATCTCGTTGGGTCACTCGCGCGACTTGACGTCTTCGCGACCGAGGTCGCGGAAGTGGCGCGATTCGTGGGCGATCGTGCGCAAGAGAAATCAACGCAAGAGAAATCAACGCAAGAGAAATCAACGCAAGAGAAGCCAACGCAAGAGAAGCACCCGGGCGGAGAAAGCCTCGTCACTCGCGCGATGCGATGGCTTCGCGCCGAAACAGGCGACCCTTCAACGGATACGCCCCCAACGCAACCCGCGATCGCCCATCTCAATGCAACCGACGGCACGCGCGGCGCACCGCTCGACGCGGAAACCATGGCCGCGATCTGCACTGCGAACGAAGCGGATCTCGCGTTCTTCGAACGCATCGAGTCGTTGGCGGGCTTGACGCTCGCAGGTGGGCGCTGTCGCGTGGTGTGAGTTGTGAGGCGTCGCCTCACGTAAGCCACGCCCGCACGTCTGGCCTCTAAAGACATCGCCCCGCGCGGTGCACGGGGCGATGCGATTCAAGATTGAGGTTCAAGCATGCCTTGAAGGGCTTGATGGAGCAAGCGCGGTTTGCGAAGCGCAACGGCTCACCGCCGCAGGCCACGCATGTCGCAATCACTCCGCCTTCGCGGTCTCAGCAGCCTTCTTGCGCGCTTCGGCGGCGTACGCCGTGCGCTTGTCAGCCACGCGGCGGCGGTTCGAGCGGCGACCGCTGACTTGCGGGCCCTCTTCCTTGCCGACGAGTTGCAGGATGCAGAGATCGGTCTGATCACCAACGCGACGCTTGTCGAGCTTGATGATGCGGGTGTATCCACCCGGACGATCCGCGTAAAGCGGCGCAACCTTGGTCATGAGGTGCTGCACGAGGCGCGGTGCCTTGCGGAGTTCACCGTAGCGGTTGAACTCGATCGCGTCTTCCGCTGGAAGATCCCACAGATTGTGGAGGTTCTTCTTCTCTTCCTTCGTGTTCGGATCCTTGATCCACGCGAAGACAGCGCGATCGTTGATCCGCGCTTCGATGGCGCGGCGGCTCGAAAGACTCGACTGCTTCGCCATCGTGATCAACTTCTCAACGAACGGCTGCACAGCCTTCGCCTTGGGGATCGTGGTTTCGATCTGGCCGTGCTCGAAGAGACCAGCAGCGAGGTTGCGGAGCATCGCGCGACGGTGATCTTCCTTCACGCACAGTTGCTTGCCAAATACACGGTGACGCATGACTCGTTCCTATCTGGGCGGAACCCTTTGGTTCGGCCCGAATCACTTCTCTGGTTGTCTGAGGCGGCCCTCTGAGTGACTCACTTGAATGACTCAGTTGACTCGTCTCAGGAAGGTCGCTTTCAGCGGTTACTTTCGTTTCGAGTTTCGCGCGTCCTCGCGCGAACTCTCACACGTACATCTCTTTCATCTCACTCATCTCACTCATCTGACTCGCGACATCGGTCGCCCACACTCAGCCGTTCAGGACGCCGTCCGGAACTGGGAATCCGAGGTGAAGACCGATCTTCTCGAGTTCAGACTTGACTTCGCGCAACGACGTGCGGCCGAAGCTGCGCACAGCGAGCAATTCATCTTCGGTGCGCTGCACGAGCTCGCCAACCGAGCGGATCTTGGCCGTCTCGAGGCAGTTCGACGCGCGAACGCTGAGCTCGAGTTCGGTGACCGGCATACGGAGCTTGCGGATGAGTTCATCATCTTGCTCGTTCGCAGCGGCGACGTCGTCCGAGACCACGTTGGAGCCGAGCTCATCAAACTGGACGAACGGATTGAGGTGCTTGCGAAGAATCTTCGCGGCCTCAACGAGCGCCATTTCGGGAGTCACGGTGCCGTTGGTCCAGAGGTCGAGCGTCAACTTCTGGTAGTTCGTTTGCTGACCGACGCGCGTGTCTTCGGTCGCGAAGCGGACGCGCTGCACGGGCGAGAAGATCGCGTCGATCGGAATCTCGCCGATGACCTGATCTGCGCCGCGCGCGTTGTCGTTCGCGATCTGCTCGCTCGCCGGAATGTAGCCACGGCCCTTTTCGACCGTGAATTCGATGTCGAAATCAATCTTGTCGGTGAGGGTCGCGATGACTTGGTCGGGATTGATGATCGCAATCGATGCATCGCACTCGATCAGTTCCGCGGTCACGTCGCCAGGGCCTTCAGCCGAGAGGCGCATCGTCTTCGGGCCGTCGCCGTCCATTGCGACAACGATGCCCTTGATGTTGAGGATGATGTCCACGACGTCTTGGAGAACGCCTGGAATCGTCGAGAACTCGTGCGTCACGCCTTTGATCTTCACCTTGGTGATCGCAGCGCCTTCGATCGACGAGAGCAGGACGCGACGAAGCGCGTTACCGATGGTCGTACCGAAACCAGGCTCGAACGGCTCGGCCGTGAAGCGACCAAAGGTCGCCGAGCGGCTACGCGCGTCGGGGATCACATTTGCAGGAAGATCGAGGCCACGCCAACGAAGATGCATAGAAATTCCAACCTTGCCCGTGCTGGGCTTCCGACAGTTTCGGGCATTCGCCCTTCCAACACCTCGCGCAGCTCGGACCACCATTCCTGTCGGCGAATGGCTGCCATCTGTGCGGGAGGATCCAGTTTGAAGACGTTCTCGAAAGAGCGCCTTCGAATCCGCTCGCTCGACTTTCGCCGAGCAAGCGGGAGTGATCTCAAATTCGGGCGGTCTGACGCGGATTTCTCCGGTGCCTGACGTGCCCGTTCAGGATGCGGAGAGTGCTTCTCCGAATCCGTGAAACCAGGATCCGACGAGTACTTCGTCGCATCCGTCAACCTCAGGATTCGGGGAGTGCTTCTCCGAATCCGTGAAACCAGGATGCGGAGAGTGCTTCTCCGAATCCGTAAAACTCAGACGCGGCGCTTCTTCGGCGGACGGCAGCCATTGAAAGGCAGAGCCGTGTGATCTTCGATCGCCGTGACGCGGAGGCCGTTCGCCTGGAGCGCGGTGATCGCGTTCTCACGACCCGGTCCCGGGCCCTTCACGCGCACTTCGACTTCCTTGAGTCCAACGCGCTTCGCCTTGCCAACAGCCTTCTCCGAGGCGCGGCTCGCCGCGAACGGAGTCGACTTGCGCGCGCCCTTGAAACCGACCGTACCGGCCGAGTCCCACGCGATCGTTTCGCCATTCACATCGGTGATGGTGACGATCGTGTTGTTGAAGGTCGCGTTGACGTGAACGATGCCGCGAAGAACGTTCTTGCGGATCTTCTTCTTCGAAGAGGATGCTGCCGTGGTGGGCGTGCTCATGGTTGCTCTCTGAATAACTCGCGTCGAAACGCGTGGTGAATTTCAACTGCACTCACGTTCGGACGGTGCCGAACAATGTCAAACGGTTCGCGAAGCTGCGTGCGGTGCGATGGAGTGCCGAGCGGCGTAGCGGCCAACGCGTCTTCGCGCGGCCACCACCGTTCGACCACTCACATCAACCCTTCACGCCCTTCTTACCGGCGACGGTCTTCTTCTTACCCTTGCGCGTGCGCGAGTTCGAACGCGTACGCTGGCCGTTGACAGGCAAGCTCTTGCGGTGACGATCGCCGCGATAGCTCTTGATGTCCTTCAAGCGCTGGATGTCTTGCTGGATCTGGCGACGAAGCGCACCTTCAACGACGATCTTGGCGTCGATGACAGCGGTGATCGCTGCGATCTCCTGCTCCTTGAGTTCATTGGTGCGGCGCTCCGCGTCGATACCGACCTCGCGGAGGATGTCGAGCGCAACCTTCGGCCCGATGCCGTACACGTAGCGCAGCGAGACGCCGATCTTCTTCTTCTCAGGGATGTCGATACCAGCGATACGGGGCATGTCTTGCTCCGAGGGCCATCGCACTTGGCGATGCACCCATCCATTGTTCGATGTGCTTGATGCGTTCGTTCGAACTCGAACGACGCGGGACTTTCATGACGACGGTGCCTCAATACGGTGCTTCAAACTGTGCGAGCAAACTCGCCCACGTTGCAGCACTTTCTTGACGCGATTTCTCTGACAACTTCTCGCGTTCTCTCACACTGCGTTCAGGCAGTACTTCTCACGATTCACTTGGTTTCGCATGCAAGCCTTACGACTTGCGTGCAACGACCGCGCGATCTTCCGACCCTCTCTGAAGCACTTGCGCATCGCGCGGGCGATCAAAGGGGGAAGGGAGATTGTACAGAACTTCCGGCGGAAGTCAGCCCTGACGTTGCTTGAGACGGGGATTCTTCTTGTTGATGACGAGGCGCTTGCCCTTTCGGACCACGATTTGGCAGTCACGGGTACGGCGCTTGATGCTCGAACGAACCTTCATGGTGGACTCCTTCTGTCTGTACTTCGAACGGACACTCTACAAAGCAAGCTTCAAAGAGGTGTTGTCTGTTCGTCTTCTTGGTGGTTCTCGGTCGGACTCTTGCTTTCGAAATATCGGGCTCTTCAGTCGCTCGCGCGATGGAGAGGTCGATACGCGGGGCAATCTCAGAATCGGTAGATGATTCGACCCTTTGTCATGTCGTACGGGCTCATCTCGACGGTCACGCGGTCGCCAGGAAGAATGCGGATAAAGAACTTCCGCATCTTGCCGCTGACGTAGGCGATGATCTCCTGATCGTTCTGAAGGCGAACGCGAAACATCGCGTCTGGAAGCGCCTCAGTCACTTCAGCGTCGAGGGTGATCTTGTCTTCCTTAGCCATTGTTTGGCGACTTTCTGCTCGTCGTTTTCGCTTGGATTTGTTCGTTCCGTTTCAGATCTCTGTTGCGAGGCGGGATCGCTCGAACACAGTCCGTTGCATATTGCTCGTTGATGTAATGCTGGCTCGAGTCGGCTCGGCTCGCAGGAGCTATCCCGCTCTCCGATAGTCCGCGAGGCTCGTGTATATCGATTTTGCCGTGAGTACACGCGCTCCGTCGCGGGTGATGACCACAGTGTGTTCCACATGACAACTCGGTCGGCCCGAGTTGAGAATGACTGTCCAGCCGTCGGCCGCCAGCGTGCACGCCGGGGAGCAGAGATCCCCTGCAGCCTCACCCGCCGCGATACGTTGCGGCGCTTCGAGGACGAGCATGGGCTCGATTGCGAGCACCATCCCCGGTCGAAGGGTGAAGTCACCGTACTCACGGAAGGATCGATAGGCGCTGCACGGAACCTGCGGTGGTTCATGCAACTTCCGACCGATGCCATGTCCGACGAAATCAACTGCAATGGCGAAGTTTGCCTGCTCTGCGATCGCCTCGAGTTCGCGCGCGATGCCGCTCCAACGTCGACCTGGCGCGGCTGCGGCGATGGCATGCTGCAGCATCGCATCCGCACACTCGACAAGCGCACGGCACTCCGCGGACACGTTTCCGACGCAAACGGTGATCGCGCTATCCGCGCACCAACCGTCGAGGCGAACACCAACGTCAATGGAGACGAGGTCACCATCCTGTACGACGCGCGCTCCGGGAACCCCGTGCACCAGCTCCTCATTGACGCTGATGCAGGTCGCGGTCGGAAACGCCGGACGCGACTCCGAAGTGCCTCGGTACCCGACGAAGAGTGCCTCGCCACCACCCGCGAGAATCGCACGGTGCGCGGCTTGATCGATTTCCGCCGTCGTGATGCCCGCCTTACAAGCGTGTCGCGCCACCTCAAGCACAGATGCCACAAGTGCACCAGCGCGTTCAATCCCCATCACATCGGATTCGGAACGAAGTTCGATGCGCGGTGACGCGTTTGAACTTGCGGTCGCGACCCTCGCCACATGACCACCAACCACCATTCCCGAC
>Ga0209617_10000450_pt1 | contig 17817 bp, 15 predicted proteins | sample LakEriepJuly2011_2_FD_187459 | JGI IMG/M metagenome (GOLD analysis project Ga0209617, IMG submission 187459) | Freshwater microbial communities from dead zone in Lake Erie, Canada - CCB epilimnion July 2011 (SPAdes) (version 2) | ecosystem: Environmental > Aquatic > Freshwater > Lentic >...
CACCCAAGCCCAGTCGACCCATGCGGTACCGTAACGAATGCCTCGACAAGTCCAACCCGGCGGCCGCCTTGGACAAGCTGCCATCGCTGGCCTCCAGGGCATCGAGAATCATCTCCTTTTCAAAGCGCAGCAGCGCCTCGGGCAAGGAGCCTCTCCTTGAAGAACCGCTCTTTTCAACCGGACCATCTCGCAAGCGGGACTCCACCTCGAAGTCCGGGAGACTCGCTGGCTGAATGAATTCTGAAGGCTCAAGAATCACGGCCCGCTCAATCACGTTGCGCAACTCGCGCACGTTACCCGGCCAACTGTGGGCCTGCAGTGCATGCATGGCCAATGGCGAAATATCCTTCACGGTGCGACTCAACTTGAGAGCAAACACCCGCAAGAAATTCCGGGCCAGTAACGCAATGTCGGTGCCTCGTTCGCGCAGCGGCGGCGGCCGGAACTGCATGACATTGAGACGATGAAAGAGGTCTTCGCGGAACTCCCCCTTCTTGATGGCATCGACAATGTTGCGATTGGTCGCAGCAATGAGACGCACTTGGACCCTCAGTTCCTGAGTCCCGCCCACGCGGGTAAAGGAGCCATCCTCAAGGAAACGCAATAGCTTGGCCTGAAGCGGACGACTCATGTCACCAATCTCGTCCAAGAAAATTGTACCGCCGTCGGCCTCCTCCACATACCCCCGCTTAGTCCGATGGGCTCCGGTGAAGGCTCCGCGTTCGTAGCCAAAGAGCTCCGACTCCAGGAGCGTCTCCGGAATGGCCGCGCAATTGAGGCGCACATAATGAGCCGAAGCGCGGCGACTGTGGAAATGGATGGCCCCGGCAATGAGTTCTTTGCCTGTGCCACTTTCACCCAAAATCAACACCGTGGCATCCGTCGGCGCCACCGTCTGGATCAGTTGGCGCAGCTCCTGCATCTTGGGAGAATCGCCGACGATGTTCTCGATCCGAATGCCATTGCCGGCGCGGGCTTTGAGAGCGGCATTTTCGGCCAATAGCCGGTGCCGCTCGGCGCAACGGCCGACTGCGTGCAGCAGTTCATCCGGTTCGAAGGGCTTGGCCAAGTAATCGGTCGCTCCCGATTTGATGGCCTCTACAGCGAGCTTGGGAGTGGCATAGGCCGTGATCATGATCACCGGCAGATCGGGCCGTTTCTCGGCCACCATCTTTAGAAACTCATAGCCACTCATCCCTCCCAATCGGGCGTCGGTGATGACCATGAAGAAGGTCTCCTGCTGGATGAGCTTCAGGCCCGCTTCGGCAGAATCGGCCAGACGAACCTCATACGACTCCCCCTCCAGCACCGTCTGGAGCGAAAGGCGCATATTCTTCTCATCATCGACGACCAACAAAGGAGGCAATTTCATCTCAGTCTCATCAAGGTGCGTGCTGGAAGGGTGATGGTAAAGGTCGCGCCGGTGCCAGAATCCGATTCCACCCGAACACGGCCTCCGTACATTTCACTGGTGTGCTTGACGATGGTCAGTCCCAGACCAGTGCCGCGATCTTTGGTGGTGAAATACGATTCCCAAATCCGACCCATCACCTCGGCGGGGATCCCAGGACCCGAATCTCGAACGGTGACCTGGATTGCATAATCTGGGGCCGACCGTGCCGTGATCCAAATCTCACCGTTTTGCCCCATGGCTTCACGGGCGTTTACCAGGAGATTGGTGAATATCTCCATGAAGTGCCCACGCTGGCCTAGGAGAACAGGCAATGCCGGCGGAATGTCCAGATGGACTCGAATGGAAAAACCCGCCCCCGGCGGGAGCGCGATGGCCAAGGACTGTTCAAGGATTTCGGCAATGGTGACCCGCTCCACGCGCCCCTCCACCAACCGAGCGTAGCCCATCAAATCAGTGATGATCCGGTCGGATCGGGCCACTTCTTCCCGGATGATAGCGATTTGCTGGGTGATGGTTTTCCCCTCGCGAACGGTCTTCTGCAGCGTGTAGGCGGCGTTGTTAATGATCCCGAGCGGATTCTTGAGTTGATGCGCAATCTCAGCGGCTAGGCGACCCGCGGCTTCCAATTGTTCCTGCTTCAAGGCGAACTCCTGAGTCTCGGCCTCCCGTTGACGCTGGCGGTCGATCAAGATCTGAAGCCCCAGACAGACCACCGTCATGAGCAGGAGCAAGAGCACTCGAAGCACCAGCGATTCGAATGGTTCGCTCACCGCTTCGGAGAGCCCTCCGCTGGATTCGAGCTTCGGGGTATAACTGTCGAGAACCTGTGTCTCTACCAGGCTGAGGCGCATCTCCAGCACACCCGAAAGCACATAAAGCGCAGAGACAAACAAGTTCACCAATACCTGAACTTCGGAACGCGGGATGATCGCAGCGTTCCGGATCACCAAGCCGAGGAAGACCCAATACAGAATGCTATCAAAACCGCCGCAGAACAGGGTCAACGCCGCCAGGAACGCGGTGTCTAGGAGAGTTGTCACCGATACGACCCGTTCCAGGATGGGTGTGGAGATTTCGTCCATGCCCCACAGCAAAATCCCTGCCCCGATATTCACCGCCGTCATCATCAGGGTGAAGGTCTGCAAATACCCCAAGACATCCTCCCGGGGCACCGAGACGCTGCCGAACGCATTGGGATTAAACAGGAACCAGTAAATGACCGGTGCCAGCAACAGCTTGACCCAGATGCCGATGTTGCGCTCGACAAAGCGGATGCGCTGACGGAACAAAGTCGGGTCAGACGGGGGGGACTGAAACACCTCGAAGAGCCCCTGCCACTGCTGGCGCAGGGCATCGGCTGTGGTGGCTTCGGGCATAAACTTGGGCAAGACCTTCGAGTTCGTAGAGCAGACGGGCCGTTCGGAGCAACGGGACCTCAGTCGGGCAACACGCCTACCTCCCGAAGAATTTCTTCGATGGGTGCTAAGCGTCCGAGACCTTCATAGCCGCAGGAAAGCATTCCCTCGCCGGGGCCAACCCACTGGACACCCCGGGACTCAAGGACAGCCACATTGGCCTGGGTCGCCGGATGGAGCCACATCTTGCCGTTCATGGCCGGAGCGATGAGCAAACGAGCCTCGGGGCGCAGCGCCAAGGCAATGCAAGTGAGCGCATCATCGGCCATTCCATGCGCCAGCTTGGCCAGACAGTTGGCCGTCGCCGGCGCGATTAACAGCAGGTCGGCCTCATCGGCCAAACGGATGTGGGTCGGCTTCCAACCCTCTTCCTCGTCATAGAGATCGATAATGACCGGTTGGCGAGTCAGCGTCTTAAACGACAGCGGTGTGACAAAGCGTTGGGCATCGGCTGTCAGCACCACGTGCACACGATGCCCGGCGTGGGTCAACTGGCTGGCCAAATCGATAGACTTGTGAGCGGCGATCGATCCGGTGACTCCGAGGACGATGTTCATGGTTTAGAATTTGTGGTTGGCCACAGGGGCCGGCTCCGTCAGTCCCCAATGGAAGGTTTGTCGAGAAGCCCGGGCACTTTCGGCCTCATAAATCGATTGCAGCGACCGCAGGTCTTCCTCACGGCTACGGCTCACCAAAAGGTAGTCGAACTCCGCCCAACGAGCGACCTCCGGTTCGGCCATATCTAACCGACGAGCAATGGCCTCGGGCGCATCGGCATCCCGACCGCGGAGCCGTGACTCCAATTCTTCGCGGGACGGCGGCGTAATGAACACCGTGACCAATCGACCCACCAGGGCCGGGTCGGAAGCCACCACCCGGCGAACCGTTTCGGCCCCCTGGACATCCACGCTGAGCAGCGCGTCTTTGCCTGTGGCCCAATGGGCTTGCACCGACTCTTTAAGAATACCTTTCCAGTCCCCGTACACATTCGCGTACTCCAGAAATTCTCCGGCGGCAATCCGCGCTTCGAATTCTGACCGGGAAAAGAAGTAGTAGTCTACCCCATGAACCTCACCCGGGCGCGGAGCCCGACTGGCGCAGGTGATAATGCGGCCGATGCGCGGATTAGCGGTCATCAGGCCTTGGCTCACCGTGGTTTTTCCGGCCCCGGAGGGAGCCGAAATGAGGAGCAGAAACGGAGCGCAAGCGTGCATGGATTCGAACAACGGAGCGGTTACTCGATATTCTGAACCTGTTCGCGGAAGCGTTCCAGTTCTGTCTTCATGAGCACCACCTCAACAGCGATCCGGGCGTCATTGGCCTTGGATCCGATGGTGTTGATCTCGCGGTGAAACTCCTGGGCTAGGAAATCGAGCTTACGACCCACCGCCTCCCGGCACTTCCGGCAGTCCTCGTACTGCTGGAAGTGGCTGTCGATGCGGGCGATCTCCTCCGAGATGTCTGAGCGATCGGCGAACACCACCAACTCCCGCAGAATGCGTTCGTCGCCGATGGTGATTCCCTCCAAACCCGCTGCTTGCAGACGTTGCGCCAACTGCTGGCGATAGCGGATCACCACGTCGGGAGCCAGCGTCCGAACCCGATCTAGGGCCGAGCGAATTTGTCCGAGTCGCCCCTCCAAATCGCGTTCCAGCGCCTCCCCTTCCCGGCGGCGCATCGAATCCATGGATTCGAGGGCCGCGGCGAGTGCAGCAGACGTTCCGGGCCAAGCGGCCTCGGGATCTACCACCCGGGTCTGCACTTGCATCACCCCAGGGCAACGCGCCAACAACTCCAAGCTCACCTGTGCAGCGGCTCCGGAAAGCCCCAGCTCGGCTGCCACCTCAGACCATTCTCGAGTGTAGGCTTGGGCTGCAGCGCGATTAATTCGATTCCCCGTGCTTTGCCCCTCCGGAACATCGAGTGAAACACGAATTTCACACCGCCCCCGGGATACCACTCGAGCGACAGAGTCGCGAATTCGACTCTCTAGCGTCTCCCAATCTGGCGGCAGCATCACCACCAACTCGGATTGCTTACGGTTCACAGACTTCAACTCCACCACCACCTTCGCATCGGCCGCCGAAGATTCCCCCCGCCCATACCCCGTCATCGATTTCATGCCAGAGTGTCGGGGACAGGTCCGCGGGTTTGCCAATGGAATTCCCGGATCGACCCACTGATCGACGCACCCCAAAGAACGGCAGCGGGATCGGGGCGATGGGAGTATTGAAAACCCGGAACCCAACAACCGAAGGATCGCGGGTTACTATGAGTCACAGCAACCTGTCCCTTGGAGGAGCCTCTGAAGGCAGACAACCTCATTGCATACCAGCCGCGGCAGAGCCAGCACCGGCCATACAGCCCACGAGTCCATTCACAACCCAGCCCCCCCCGCTACCTAGGAATGCCCCTGACAGGCCGGAGGATAGCGGGCAACCACGGGCACTCGTGCACGAGGTCGACAACCACACCTCCCTGAAATCCGATACCGCAGAACCTGTTTCGAGCGATCGGTGAGTTGAGAACAAAGCGAATTTCGCTTGAGTAAGACGGCCGATAGCGAGACCCAGAACCATGTCTGCGATTCGCCGATTACTGTCATGGCAACCTTCCCGGGTGGTGCCGATCCTACTCCTGAGCCTAGCAACCGGAGCCGGTTGTTTTCATGGACACCACTCAGAGAATCCGGGTTCGAAGGGCGATGGCCACCACGTCGTTGGCCCCAGTTACCCCATCGACCCAGACCTCACCGATCGGGGCAATCCCAAGGGCCGACAGTTCGAATTCAAGATGCGACTGGCCGACAGCAAACTCTTCCGCGGCGACGACGCCACGCTGGAGCCCACGAAAAAAGCCGTCCGGACTGAGCGAAAAATCTTCGTTTACATCCCGGCGGCCTACCGCGATGGCACCCCGGCCCCCGTTCTGGTAACTCACGACGGCCCCAGCCAACTCAAGCTCGTCCGCAATGCTCTCGACAACCTGACGATCTCGAAGAACCCCGAGCGGAGCCTGCCTCCCTTCATCGTGGTCTCGATCGAAAACGGGGGTAACGACGGAAAGAACAGCGAGCGCGGCCTCGAATACGACACGATGTCGGACCGGTTCGCGCGATTCATTAACGACGAGGTGTTTCCCGCAGTGCTGGCTGATCCGGCCATCCATGCGGCCTATCCAAAACTGGCCATCACCAGCAACCCCTGGGGTCGCGCCACGATGGGATGCAGTTCGGGCGGCGCCGCAGCGATGACTATGGCGTGGTTTCGGCCGGACTTGTTCCGACGCGTCATTGCTTACTCCGGAACCTTTGTGGACCAGCAAGACGACGACGCTGCGGAAGAAGCCAAATTCCCGCTGGGTGCCTGGGAATACCACTCAAGCCTCAAGCTCATCGCCAACAGCCCGAAGAAGCCCCTGCGCCTTTTCACCCATGTCTCGGAGAACGACAACCGAGCCAAAGACCCCGAAGAAACCTACCACAATTGGGTCATGGCTGGTGAACGCACCGCCGCCGCCTTGAAGGACAAAGGCTACCACTACCGCTACGTCTTGAGCCGGGCCACGGGCCACTGCGACTCCAAGGTGTTCGATCTCACCCTGGCCGACACCCTGGTCTGGACGTGGCAAGGTTATCGCCCTGAATGACGGAACGTCTCCCGATGGAGACCCGCCTCAACCGGAACGATTGGAGTTGGATCGGTCGTGCTGACTGCATCTTCTCCCACAACAGCTTCGTTGTTCGCTCGTTACGGGCCTATGATCGGCCCGCGCCTCGCTCTCGCCTCGTCTTGCGAAAGAGTCCGCTAAGCCATCACTTCCCACCGAACTGAATCGGTCCGGCTAGAAGATCTGCTCCCTCAGCACCTACAGCAAACAGGCCGCCCTACCCGGCGGCCTGTTTTTGCGTCGACCGATTTACGGCCTCAGGGCTGATACCACTTCAGCGTGTCCTTGAGTCCCTCATCCCAGCCCACCTTGGGGTTGTAACCAAACGCGTCGCGCGCTGCTGAAATGTCCGCCAGCGAATGGCGAACATCACCCACCCGCGATTCCCGATGGCCGGGAACAATGTGTTGCTGGGTGATGGCATTCAAACTCCCCATCAACCGAAGCAAACTAATCCCTTCACCACAGGCGATGTTGAAAAACCGCCCCGCCACCGCGGATTCAGGGGCCTCGGCCACAGCGATATTCGCCTCCACCACATTGGAGACATGGACGAAATCCCGGGTCTGGAGGCCATCGCCGAAAATCATGGGTGTTTCCCCGCGAAGCGCCTGCGTGCAAAAGCGAGCGATGACACCGGAATAGGGAGAGTCGTAGGACTGCCGTGGCCCGAAGACATTGAAGTACCGCAGCGACACGGTCGGCAATCCGTGGAACTGATGGAACATCCGACCATAGGTCTCAGAGGCGTATTTTTGCAGGGCGTAGGGGGAGAGCGGCTCGGGCGGCAGGCCTTCGTGTTTGGCCGGGGTTTCATTATTGCCGTAGATGGCCGAAGACGACGCGAACACCCATCGACGCACCCCTGCGGCTCGGGAAGCTTCCAGCAACTGGACCGCCGCGGTGAGATTGGTGTGATTCGAGGACACCGGCTCCGAGATGGACCGGGGCACACTCGGCATGGCCGCCTCATGGAACACCCAATCGCACCCCTGCACGGCGCGCCTTACCAAGGCTTCGTCACCGACATCTCCTTCGAGTACCTCCACCGGATCACCCGAGCGGACCCATGCCAGATTGTCGCGAGAGCCGAGCGAAAAATCATCCAATACAACTACCTGATGCCCCCGGCGCACCAAGGCCTCTGATAAATGGGATCCGATGAACCCGGCACCGCCGGTGACCAATGCTTTCATGAGCCGCCACCTAATCGGTTACCAAAAACCGGGTCAAGGACCGAGCCCAGCGAGCAGCCTCAGGCGGAAACCGATGCCACGCCCGCGGGTGATCCCACCAATTGCCGATGCAGGTGATGCACGAGGGTCGCGTTGTCGCATTGCAAGTACTGCATAGAGCCCCCCATCCGTGAGAAACTCTTGCAGAACCTCAAGTAGTAGGCCGGGTTCGTCTTGGGAGGCTCCCCTTGCGTCCAGTCCCAGCCGCCCCCGTCCTGAAGATCTACCACGTAAATGCTGTGTCCGGACACCGGACCACGGCCTTGTTGGAAACGCAGATTGTGGGCGCAGCTGAGGCTCTTTTCGAACACTTGCGGAGCCATGATCGCCGAACCAATGGACAAGACCACGCCTCCATCCAGGGCCTCCACCGCACCGGCAAAGGATCGAAAATCCTGAGCGGCCGCGCGCCCGATGACTGCCCCGTTGAACATCGGATGGCAGGAAATAATATCATATCCAATGCCAGGATGAACCGTTACCGGCACACCCAACCGCCACGCTTGAGCCAACAAACTGGCGTGTTTCCAGAAATGCGTCACCGCGTGGTGACCGGAGACCAACTCATGCCGGGCCATGGCCGAAAGCAATTCGCAACAGGCCCCAGCCATGGGATCCGAAGGAAACTGACTGACCATCTGAGCCAAGGTTTCCGGATCAGGCAAATCACATCCGTCCTCGTGGATGAACTTGCCCAACGCTGGACCATAGCCCAGTCCTTGAAGGGCTCCGGCCATCAGGGCCAGGTGGATATTCCGACCGGTCTCATCCCACGTTCCGAAAGTTCCCGCTGCGACATTTTCTTCAACACCCTCCGTGGATCGGCCCAGCCAGGCATATTCCCAATCGTGGATCGTTCCTGCCCCATTCGTGGCCAGATGCTGAATGAACCCGCCTTCCATCAAGCCGGTCAGCAACGGCACGGCGCCATTGCGGATCAGGTGAGCCCCATACATGAGAATCACGGGGGCCCCCGCTTTTCGAGCCGACCGAATCGCTGCCACCATCTGGGCCACCGTGTCAGACTGAGCCGAAGACAAGGGGGCCGGAGAGTGATCCGGTGAAATTAGAATATCCTCTACCCGAGTCAGACTGCGTCGTTCCTCCAACGGTCGAACCTTCAAGCGCAACAAATCAATCGGACCCATAGTTCAGTTCATTGGAAAACCCACCACCGGCAAAAGAAAGCCCGCAATTTCTCACCCAAAACAGGTTGTTGTCATAGCGGATGTTGCTTGGCCCAAACGAATGAGCCTCTTTCATAAGGATCATTGCTCACCCCAAGGACGACTGGGAGGCGCGGGAGGCGGTTCCTTCCAACGCCACGAGGGCGAGTAGGACCAGTTCAACCACGGAGTCTCCAAGCGCCGACCGCCCGGCACACCCGACTGCAGCACGGCATCCAAAAGCCCACTGGTCATCAACGTGCGGTCCGCTCTCCAGGTAGGTTTGCCGTCCAGCACCATGCGCTCGATGCCATTCAAAAGCAGCGTGAAGTGGGCCGCTGGGCGAGCCTCCTGAGTCCAAAATCGGGTCGCCACCACGTTTGTTCCGGTTTTCGCACGCCAGGCTCCGGCCCAGCCTTGGATCGCCCCATTCAACTCCAGCACCGAGGCTTTCAGGCCATCGGAGTACTCCACTTGCCACAAGATGGGCTTGGGCACTTTTGCCTGCAGCGATTCCGCAGACGCTCGGTCGATACCCAAAGTTCGCAGGGCGCCAGCGAGGAGGTCCGGAGCCACCTTGGCCTGACGGATGGACCGCCAAACTTCGTCGCCTTGCAGCGATTCCACAGCCCGAATCCCTGTCTCACCACCGCGCCGCTGCTCCACCACCGCCTGGAGGCATTCCAGTGCGTGGAATCCGTAATGATCGGTCGAACCATAGGTCAGGATGACCACTTCCTGCAGAGCTTCTCCCCTGGCGACATCCACCGGTGGCATTCGCCAAGATCCCGGCACTGAAGACCCGGCCATAAGGGGAATGCCCAGTTCTCGAGCGGTGTCGTGGATGTGTCGGGCGTCCTCCCAATTGTCGGCCAAGTGCTTGTCCACAAAGACCGGCACAACCCGGCCACTCTTCCGAAAGACCGTGAGCATCTCGTCCCAGAATCGACGTTTGGGATACTGGGTGTTGCCCGTGGGAGACCGGGGATAGTCTCCGTGCTCGGCGATGAGCAAAACACCATCCACGGCCAACGTGCCCGTTCCCAAGGTGAGCGCGTCGGTGATATTAGTTCCGATCCGGAACCGGTGGGAGGCGGCCAAGAGCCGACTGATGTCGTTGGGAGGCCGCTGCTCGACATAGAGAGAGGTCAACTGCAGCGGCGACTCTTTCCCTGTGCCGTCGAGCATGTCCGTCAGGAGCAATCGACTGGCGATGACATCTGCATGGGAATTGTGACGGTACACCGTAGTGAGAACTGCGACCCGCTTCTGCACCTTCACCGCAGCCACCGGTTCCCCTGCCGCGTGGAGGTAGGTCACCAAGACTCCAAGAAAACCAATCCACCGACACAACCAGGTCGCCTGAAGCATTGGACGGGTAAAAACGGGAAATTCGAAGGGGTTCAAGTGCCATCAGGGTAACCGGACACTCCGCCTCAAGTCAGCAATTGCGTCCGAGGTGTCATCAACGCACCTCTTCGCCACCTTGCTGCAACACCCTGCGGATGGCGGCGCCCCTAGTCCTGCTCGGGGGGGCGTGGGAAACATCCTCCAGCAAATGAATCTCAAGGAGGCATCCCGCCCGATTTACCTGGGCGAGCCCGCCATCTCCATCGCCCTCGGCGCCCCGAGAAAGAAACCCAGCCAACAAATCCTGAGCTCGACGAAATGCCTACGATCCTAGGCCGGACAACAAAAATATCAGCACCGACGGATGCCCATAGGGCCTGAATTGAACCTCACACTAAAAACATCCTTTTCGCCTTCCTCTCACCCTCAGTCCTGACCTTGCTGGGATTTTCCTTCAGCCAGTTAAGGACGGACCCATAGTTGACGCCCGTCACCTCGCTCATTTCGATCTGGCTAAGCCCTTGTGGAGCATTCTTCAGGGCCTCTAGGATTTTCGCATCAATCTCTTCCCCACTCATCCTTGATCGACGTTCCTTCTTAGCCTCCGACTCCAGCCCAACATCAATTCCCAACTCCCCGCAGATGTGCTGAATCTTAGTGTTAATCTCAGAGATCTTCGCCTCGTGCCCCTTTCGCTCCACAAGGAGTGCCGCAAGATTATTGCCCGAAATGAGTGCCAGCTTGGCCTCAATTTCGCGCTTCTGATCTTCAATAATTTTATTAATTTCGCTCATGGTATGACATTCTATATTTTGGAAACCGGGAATTAGTGCACACAGCATTTCGTTGAGTTCAGTTTTCAACTGCTGAGTTTTGACGCCGCCACCAAAGAAATTAAAAAGTCCGCGACGGAGATGGGTGTCGCCGAAATTAGTTAAGGTATATTTGAGTTCAGTTTGATGGGCAGCAAGGGTTTCGGCGATTTGGGCGGTTGTCGGCATTTTCTATTCTATAGCTCCAATAAATTATTAATATTTATTTGCAGAAACAACAGTTTATAAAACGATTTAATTTAGTTTTTAAAACAGGCTTCAGCCAATTAAATCGGTTGATTTTTACATTTAATTAGCAAGCAATATCACCCTTTGAATCAGCCGTGTTCACTAAGCAATTTCGGCATTCAAAAATTAATTGAGTTATAAAAGAGAACATAAAACAGTTCAACGCCGTGCCTATCAGCAAAACAGAACCAACCATCACTGAAACATGGAATCCTGATATCGGAATAAACACTATGGCCACCAACCCAATTACCATTAGAACCCATCCGAGTATGTTAAAAAACGTCGACCGCCCACAATCTTTTTGAGTTTTCATGATTTATTCTTTCTCCTAACCGGCCGATCATTGATCCCCATCATCACTTTTGGGACCTGACCCGTTGCTGGGTAACTTTCCAGAGCCGCAGCCCCTTTTTACAGCAACGGCCGCTCGAACGCCCTATTATTTTTCGCGGCAACGTCCAGAGCGCTCACCGTGTGGTCGGGGCGGTCTTTACGGAAGATCGGTTAAAACCATCGCGGCTTTCCGAGGCGCTCGTTTTGGCCGGATCCTCGGTTTCTTGACCGTCTGATGGCTTACCTGACCAAAAATCGTCAGGCTGCGTTGGACTCCCATCTGAAAGGCGCGGTCCGACGAAACCGGTTGCACCAGGCGTTGGCTGCAGGGGAGGTGATCACCGTGGGTTCGTCGCTATTTTCAGTGGTTTTTAAACCAGTAGGTTTCATTGGTTTTCACACCGTCACTAAAGTGGGTTTTTCGGGCCACCCGGATGTAGCCCGAGGACTTCTAGGTTGGGGACCGATCTCCGAGCGGTCCTGCTCTGCGGTGGTCCGGGGTTGTTTGCCGCCCATCAATGTGGCCAGGCTGGATGCAGTCGGCGTCTACGGCGGTCCGGCTCTGCGATGGTTCATGTTTGCGGCAGTCCGTGTCTGCGGACGTGGCGCTTTCGGAGAAATCGCCCTACCTCGGAGGTGCTTGGATGAGGTGGATTTTTCGGCCACCCGGATGTAGCCCGAGGACTTCTAGGTTAGGGACCGATCTCCGAGCGGTCCTGCTGAAAACAGCGAGGAATCTCGCCGTTGGGCTGTTCTTGCGCTCGGGCGCTTTCCCGTTTCCACCGGCCATCGCCAAATAGGGCCGTGATCCTCTATAGGCTTTGGTACTTTCTCGCTCAATGGCGTCCGGCCCCGGTGCCGGATTCGGCCAAGTGTCTGTCGGCTTGTTCACCTCCCTCTGCTATCGCGACCTTGCGGACTTAGGAACGTGGGGTGACCCACGGCGTCTGACGGCTTGTTCAATCCCCTTTGCTATCGCGGCAGCACTTCAATCACAGGCGGAGCCGAAGCGGGACTGGCAGCGTTGAAGTCTTCGCCCAGGAGCGCGGCCACAGTGGCTGCCACCTGAGCCTGCCTCACCAACGGAATGCCACTGCGCTCACCCTGAGCCGGGGTATCGGGCCCCAGGACCGCCATCCACATGTAGGCCGAGTCGGCGATTTCTCGACCGTGACTCTTCCAGGCGATCGGTGCCGGGCCACGACCGTGATCGACGGTGACAACCAAACTGGTCTTGTCGCGGTATTGGGGCATGGATTGCAGGCGTTTCCAAAGATCGCCCAAAAAACGATCGAACTCGTGAGCCGATCGCAAATACCGCTCGTACTGACCTTCATGGGCCCAATCGTCGGTCTCACCGTAGGAGACATAGAGGGCGCGCGGTTTGAGTGTGTCGATGGCATGGAACGCGGCATACCGAACAAAGGTATCTAGCAAGACCCCTGACCACAGCGTCTTGCTGGGTCCGACCAGTTCATCCAAGGCCCGGGGCACCGGCATCCGGCGAGTTCCCGGAGGCACATCGAACCCGCTCCAAATGGGAAACCCCGCCCGCGGCCCGTTCAGTATCCACGGCAAGACATCCCAATTGACCACCGCCGCCACCTTGCCCCGGTAACCGGGCCGGGTATTGAGCCACTCAAAGACGTTGGTATTGGCATTGAGGAACTTGTCGTTGCTGTCGATTTTCGGATCGGCAATGCCCGTGAGAAATTCGTTGTAGCCGGGGTACGAAAAATTACGCCCATTGGTCACCCGGACCTCGGAACCCCGTTTTCGATTGCCCAGCAGTTGCCCTTGCTTGGCCACCGTCCCCCACAGAAATGGGAAGAGCACCTCACGGCTTTGCTGAGGATCTGAACGCCAGAACTCGGCCTTGAGTTCGTTGGTCTTGCCGACGTTGCCATACTGCTTGGAGATGAGGATTTCTTCAGCGCCTTGGAACACCTCTTCCTGCCTCAGGCCATCGGTCGTGACGAGGATCACATGGCGCGTCTTGTTCCGGGCTTGGGCTTGGAACAACAGCCCCAAAACGCTCACCACACAGAGGACGACGCGGAAACGAGAATAGAGATCGGTTTGGAATCGAGGTGGGAGAATGGCATTCACGACGGACCGAAGCGTGCGCACACCGCCAACTCGGGTCAACTGGCCCTCAGCGAAGGATCGACGAGGACTTGGCCACTGCAAAAATTGCGCGCCAGACAACGCGGCCAATTTCACTGTTTGTTTTCACTTGGGCGTCGGCGGATCAGGGCCATAGTGTTTGTGAAATCACCGCGCTTCCATGGGCTCAAGAATTCCTACTCCAAAAGGCACTCGCTGGGGGCGATTAGGCCTCGTCCTTCCCGGCTTGATGGCAGCACTCGGGCTGAGCGCCGCCGCGCCGAGCCTCGAATTCAATCGGGATATCCGCCGCATTCTGTCCGACAACTGCTTTCAGTGCCATGGACCCGACGCGGGTGGCGGCAAAGCGGGCAAGAAAACCCTGCGATTAGATTTACCCGAGGCCGCCTATGCTACCAGAGGTGACCACGCGGCGATCGTCCCCGGCCACCCGGAACAAAGCGAAGTCATCCGACGCATCCAGTCCAAGGATCCGGATGATCAGATGCCGCCTCCGGATTCTGGCAAGACCTTGTCGGCCACCGATCGAGCCATCCTTGAAGAATGGATTCGCCAAGGCGGCACGTATTCGCGGCACTGGGCTTATGTGGCCCCAACACGCCCCCCGGTGCCCGCCGTCGAAGCCCGGAATTGGCCGCGCAACCCCATCGATCATTTCATTCTGGCCCGACTGGAGCAGGAACGGCTGAAGACCAATCCGGAGGCCGATACTGAGGCATTGGAACGCCGTGCCAGCCTCGACCTGACCGGTTTACCTCCGGCCACGCATTCGGAGAACGAGGCCGAGCCCCGCGACTACGATCGATTCATCGACGGACTACTCGCATCGCGAGCCTATGGCGAACATTGGGCTCGCCTGTGGCTAGATCTGGCCCGCTATGCCGATTCCAGCGGGTATGCCGACGATCCTGCTCGAACCATCTGGGCGTATCGCGACTACGTGATCCGCTCGTTCAATGCGAACAAGCCTTTCGACGTGTTCACGCTGGAGCAACTCGCCGGAGACCTCCTGCCCGAACCAACGGAAGACCAGCAAATAGCCACTGCGTTCCATCGGAATACACTGACTAACAACGAAGGCGGGACGAGCGACGAAGAGTTCCGCAACGTGGCCTTGGTCGATCGCGTCAACACCACGATGGCGGTCTGGATGGGTACGACGATGGCTTGTGCTCAGTGCCACAACCACAAGTACGATCCCATTAGTCAGGAGGATTATTTCCGGCTGTTCGCCATCCTGAACAACACCGCCGACGCCGACCGTGGCGATGAGAGCCCGGTGATGCCCCTCTTCAACGACGAGCAGAAACGTTTCAAGTCCGAAACCGAGACCGAGGTCGGCCGTCTCGAAGCTATCCTCTCACGCTCCACCCCAGAGTTGGCCCAGGACCAGATTCTTTGGGAGACCCACGTTTCCAAGCCCCTTCCCTGGCAGACGATGATCCCTGCCAAGGTCACCTCCAAAGCCGGTGCCGCGATCCACTCCGGAAACGACGGCCTCGTCCGCGCCGGGCGCTCCGGCAAGACCGACTCCTATGTGATCGAGCTGTCCTCCAACGACGCTCAGCCGGTGCAAGCGCTCCGACTAGAAGTATTGCCCGAAGGTGGCACGCCTGCGGGACGCGTCGGACACGCTGACGGCAATTTTGTTCTCACTCAAATTCGGGCACGCATTGTTCCGGACAAACCCACCGTGCCCAAGGCGCGTCACGTCCGGATCGAGCTCCCGGGCAAAGAGCGAATCCTGTCGCTCGCCGAGGTTCAGATTTTTCAGGGCGACAAAAACGTGGCGCAGTCGGGCGAGGCCCGCCAAAGCACCACGGCCTTCGAAGGACCGGCCAAACTGGCCATCGACGGAAACACCAACGGCGATTTCAACGGGGCCCGATCTACTACTCACACCGAGACCTCCAGCAGTCCTTGGTGGGAGGTGGACCTAAAGAACACGGTGCCCATCGACCGCGTGACGATCTGGAACCGCACCGACGGATCGCAGGAACGCCTGAGCGGCTTCCGAGTGGTCTTGCTCGATGAAAACCGCGTACCGATCTGGGATCAGGTCGTAGCCGAGCCACCTAAACCCAGCAAGGAACTGCGTCCCGACGCCTCACGCCCGGTCGAATTCCGCCTCGCAGTGGCGGACTTTGAAGCCAAGGGATTCGAGGCCGCGCTGGTGCTCGCCAATTCCGATCCCACTCAGAAAGGCTGGTCGGTGGCGCCCCAAGTGACCGAGCGGCATCACCTAACGCTAGTCCCCACACACCCGTTCTCGGTGGGCCCCGGATCTAATCTGGTGATCACTCTCGATCATCAGTCCAAACAGGAGCACGCCACCCTGGCGGCGTTCCGGGTCTCCCAAACCTCTGACACCCGTGCGGCCGAGATCTTGCAGATTCCGGCTCCGGTACTCTCGGCATTAGGGCGTCCCCCAAACAGCCGTACGCCGACCGACACGGCCACAGTGACCAGCCACCACCGTTCGGTGGCTACACGCTTGCAGCCCCAGCGGGAAAAACTTGCTGAATTTCGGAAAAAACTGGCGGAGCTGAAGCCGCATACCACGGTCCCAGTCTTGCGGGAGCTGGCGAGTAAGGATCGGCGCAAAACCCTCATCCAACTCCGAGGCAATTACCTGAATCTGGGGCAAGAGGTTCACGAAGGCCTGCCTTCAAGCCTGGGACTGGTGTCCACGGTCCAGCGCCCAGACCGTCTCGAACTGGCTCGGTGGTTGATGGACAAACGCAACACCCTGACCGCCCGAGTGGTCGCCAACCGCCTTTGGGAATCGGTCTTTGGAATCGGTCTGGTGCGAACCAGTGAAGAATTCGGTTCCCAAGGCGAACCGCCTTCCCACCCGGAACTCCTCGACTGGCTGGCGGTGGAGTTGGTGGACAGCGGCTGGAATTTGAAACACCTGCTGCGCCTGATGGTCACCTCGGCCGCCTACCGGCAGTCCTCCAAGGTCACTCCGGAGCACTTGGCCCATGATCCAGAAAACCGTTGGCTGGCCCGTGGTCCGAGATTCCGATTGTCTGCCGAGATGATCCGCGACCAGGCCATGGCCGTCAGCGGATTGCTCAGTGCCCGCATGCATGGTCCGCCGGTCAAACCGGCCCAACCCAAGCTGGGACTCAGCGCGGCGTTCGGCAGCGGCACGGACTGGGAAACCAGCATGGGCGAAGACCGTTTCCGCCGGGGCATTTACACCACCTGGCGTCGCTCGAACCCCTACCCCTCGATGTCCACGTTCGACGCCCCCAACCGTGAGGTGTGCTTGGTTCGCCGCGAACGCTCCAATACCCCGCTCCAAGCCCTCGTTACCCTCAACGACCCAGTGTACATCGAAGCCGCCCAATCTCTGGGCCGCCGCATGGCCCTGGCCCCAGGCTCGGTCCCCGATCGGCTCCGGACCGGATTCCGGCAGTGCCTCCATCGCCCGCCTTCTTCTGAGGAGTTAACGGCCGTCACCACGCTGTTGGAGCGCAGTCGCCAGCGCTTTCAGACCGACACCACAAAGGCCAAGCGCCTGGCCACCGAACCCATCGGTGAACTCCCTTCCGGCCTAGACGCAGTCGACGCGGCCGCATGGACCTCAGTGGCCAATGTGCTGATGAACCTCGACGAATTTCTGATGAAACGGTGACGCCGATTCACCCCAAGTACCCCATGAATCTTCAGATCGAAGCCCTGCAATCCCTCACCCGGCGACACTTCCTCAGCCGAACCGCCAACGGCTTGGGTGCCATCGCCCTGGGATCCCTCCTCAAGGGGAGTCTTCCCGCCGCCGCCGCGACACCCGCTACCTCAATGCTGGCGGCCCATAGTCCGAAGTTCCCCGGGAAGGCCAAGCGGGTGATTTACCTGCATCTCACCGGTTCACCGCCTCACCTCGACCTCTTCGACTACAAACCCGAATTGGTGAAACGCACCGGGCAGGATTGCCCCGACGCCTTCCTCAAGGGCAAGCGCTTCGCCTTCACTTCAGGAACGCCCAAGCTCTTGGGCACGCCGCGAACTTTTGCCCGTTACGGACAAGGCGGCGTC
>Ga0209617_10000453_pt1 | contig 17806 bp, 13 predicted proteins | sample LakEriepJuly2011_2_FD_187459 | JGI IMG/M metagenome (GOLD analysis project Ga0209617, IMG submission 187459) | Freshwater microbial communities from dead zone in Lake Erie, Canada - CCB epilimnion July 2011 (SPAdes) (version 2) | ecosystem: Environmental > Aquatic > Freshwater > Lentic >...
CTGCCCCGCCTTGATTGGACTCCGCTCCGTGCCGACACAGATTTCTCCTTCGCCCTGCACGATAAAATACACCTCCTCCTGCTCTTGATTGTGCCACGGCACTTGGCCGCCATTCGGCTCTAAGATCGAGTAACCCATCGAGAAACCTTTCGCGGCGATAGGTTGTCCGAGTTGACCAACCAGCCCGCGGCCCCATCGGCGCGCGGGAAAAGTTCCTCCAGGTAGTTTGGCGAGATCGGCGATAATCATCCGCTCACCCTTGGGTCTCACCCAAAGTCGAGGCGAACTTTTTTCTCTTCACGCCACCGCGAGTCCGCTGCGTTTCAGCAGCGCCGACACATCCGGATCGCGCCCCATAAAATCCCGGAAGAGTTCGAGCGGATCGGCCGCGTTTCCCCGGCTGAGAATTTTCTCCACGAATTCCCGACCCACTTCGGCGCTGAACAATCCTTCGCTCCGAAACCGGGAAAATGCATCCGCATCAAGCACCTCGGCCCACTTATAGGAGTAATAACCGGCCGCGTAACCCACCGGATCGGAGAAAAGGTGATTGAAACGTTTCACAATCGTCGGGAGCGGCGGCTCTGTCGGAACCAAGCAGTCCGCGATCAGGGCCCGGGCAACTGGCTCGACATCTTCGCCCTCGGTCCAAGCCGCCGTCCGCCGATGCAAGAGCAAATCCATCTTCGCAAACGCTACTTGCCGCATCGTCGCGCAGGCCGCCCGGAAGTTTTTCGCCGCGATCAATTTTTCAAAAATCTCTTCGGGGATCCGCTCCCCAGTCTCAAAGTGCCGCGCCAACAGATCGAGACTCGCTCGTTCCCAACACCAATTTTCCATGATCTGCGACGGCAACTCGACGAAGTCCCACGCCACATTGGTGCCATTGAGCGACTTGATCTCTACCTCACCCAACAGGTGATGGATCAAATGGCCAAACTCGTGAAACACCGTCTCAACTTCGCGGTGCGTCAGCAATGCCGGCCGGGCCCCGTTGGGCGGCGTGAGATTTCCACAAATATAGCCGAGATGCGGCGCCCGCCCACCTCCGGCAGTGGGTCCGCCGGTGATCAACGAGCCCATCCAGGCGCCGCCACGCTTGGATTCACGCGGATGCCAATCGGCGTAGAATGAACCGACATGCCGGCCGCGCCGGTCGTGCATTTCGTAAAACCTCACTTCCGTATGCCATGTCTCAAACGTTCCGGCGGCGCACTCGCGCACCTGTAATCCAAAGACTCGGTGGGCCAATTCAAAGAGGCCCGCGATGACTCCAGCCATCGGAAAATACGGCCGCAAAATCTCTTCGTCGAAGGCATATTTTTCGCGGCGCAAACGCTCCGCCCAAAGTGCGACCGCCCAAGGCGCCAGCCGGGTCGGCTGAGGCGCTCCCGTCTTCCGGGCCTTGAATTCCTCCAACTCCCGACACTCGCGGGCAAACGCCGGCGCCGCCCGCGCCTGAAATTCCTCCAGAAACCCAAGTGCCCGCGCACCCGTTTTGGCCATGCGACGGGCCAGCACGAGATCGGCAAAGTCCGCCTGCCCCAACAACGCCGCCTTCTCGGCGCGCAGCGTCAGAATTCGCCGCACGAGCTCCGTGTTATCCACCGGCGACGCCGTTCCAATCGCCGCCGCTGCGTGCCACATCTCCCGCCGCAAACCTTCATCTTCCAGATAAGTCATGCACGGCTCCTGCGACGGCATGTGCAGCGTGAAACGCCATACCGGCCTCTCGGGCGTGCCCAATTTTTTTGACTCCGCACTCCGCTTCGCTCCGGCCACCGCGTGAGCCGGCAAACCCGCCAGCCGCCGATCGTCATCCACGATGAGCTCCCACTGGTTCGTCCCATCCAAAACATTTTCCGAATAGCGCTGCGTGAGCTGGGCCAGCTCGGATTGGAGCGCTTCGAGCCGTTGCCGTTTCTCCAGCGGGAGATCTGCGCCCGCTTGGCGAAAGTCCGCCATCGTCTCATCAACCAGGCGTCGGTGCACGCCGGTCAGCGCCAACGCCGCCGGCATCCCGGCGAAAGTTTTCAACCGTTCCCAAAGCGCCGCGTTGAGCGGAATTCCGGCGTAGAGCGAAGTTACTTTCGGCAGCACGGCGTTGTGCGCCTCGCGCAGCGCCGGCGAATCAGCCACCGATTGCAAATGACCGACCTTGGACCAGGCGTTGCCCAACGGTTCCGTCGAAGATTCGAGCGCCAAAAAGGTCGATTGAAATGTCAATTGGCCGAGATCTTGACGGGCGACTGCATCAATCGCGGCCTGTGCACGGTCCACCGCCAAAGCGATATCCGCCACCACGTTTGCCGGTAGGTGAGCCGACCACAGGGGCGGAAACGAAGAATCCAGAAACGGGTGGGAGAGCATGGAAATCCAAGGATTCGCACGAGGGTGCGAAGTCAAACCACATCCACTACCACGCGTAACCAACCCCGAAAGATATCAACCTCGGCGCTGCTGGAACGGCCGGCACTTCCTGATAATTGCTATTCCAAAGGTTGTCGGCCCGCACCGTGGCGCTAAACCCTCGCCAGCCGGCCGGGCGATACGCCAAGCCGAGCGCACTGAAGAGCGCTTCATCGCCCCCGCGAGCTCGCAGTGCATTGTCCGCCTGAACCCGCGCCGCGTTGTCCAACGCCAGACTCCATTCTGCGCTCAGCCGATAGTTCAGGGCGGCAGTCAGCCGATGCCGCGCATAATTGAGCGCATAGAAACTGGCATCCACCGGCGCGCCCCGATAATCCGCGTCTTTTAAAAGCCCCGTGTAACCGACCATCAAATCCACCCGGAACCACGAGCGGCGGACGACGAATTCGAATCCGGTCGTATCCACATCCACCGCATTCGCGGAACGAGCCGTCACCCCACGGCGAAAGGTCCAGTCCACCGACCCACGATCCGCCCGGCGAAACAAAGCGGCTTGGCCGATCCAATCCTTGGCCCGTCCCACCAAGCCCAGCTCCAAATTTTGGGAACGCTCACGGCCGAGGCCAGCCTTGCCCCGGAACAGCCCCGCCGCCGAATTCGCGTTGAGCGCGGTATAGCTGGGCAACTGCGACGACCCGGCGTAACTCAAAAACATTCGACTCACAGCCGACGATGACCACTCGCGACTGACCTCGATCACCGGCGATCCGAATCCTCCGGCGCGGTTGGAGTCGTCATAGGTAGCCCCGAGCTTGGCCCCGATTCGGCTCGCACCGTCCAAGCGCCAGAATTTTTCACCGACCGCGGCTAACTTGGCGAGGGTGCGCGTTTGGTAACGCCCGAAATTCAAGGAGGTCGACGTGATCTCGTCGCCCAGTATCTCGCCGCGAAACACGACGGCCTTTTCGCGGTCACCCACGCGCCCGGACACCGCTGCTCCGCTGACCCACGTCGTATGTTGGAAGGGGTGAATCGGGCCAAGTGGCGCGAAACGATTAAACGCATAATCATCCTTGTTTCGCCGGTGATACGCCGCGGCCTCGAAGAAGGCCTCCGGCCCAAGCACGAGTCGGTGATTCAGGGCCCAAAACACCGTTTGCAAGTTCTCGGATTCCGGCGAGTTGAACGGCGTGTAAAGATTACGCAGACCAAAAAATTTTGCCTGGTAGCCTACAAAAAGGTCGGTCTGCGAGCGAGCACCCACCCGTTGCAATCGGGCGTTTACGCGCCCAAATTCATGATCGCCGTCCGGCAGCAACCCTTCACTCGAAGAGTGCGCGACCGCCACATCACCCCGAATAAATTTTCCGGAAAATCCTTGGTAGAGCGACGCATCAACCAGTTGACCCTCGCCGGCCGTGATGCGAAGAGATCCCTCCGCTCGAATCGGACGCCAACCATAGCTAACCGCGCCGGAGGTCGCATTCGTCGCGTTGATGGCAAAGTCCGTCCCAGTCATTACCTCGGGCGGCTGCAGCATCTCAGCCGCGATGGGAATCTCGGCCAAATAATGTCCGGTCTGCGGATCGACTACGGAGACTCCGCCAATCCTGATGCCCACGGTTTCAAACGTTCCTCCACGGATGGTCAGATCCGCCTGAGCTTCGCCCAAATTGCGCGCGTGGAAATCAACGCGGGGTTCGTAACGCAACCCCGATACAGGCATCGAGAAAGTCCCCGCAGGCACTTGGTTCGCGACTCGGGCAGATACCACCTGCAACTCGGGCATGATCTCGCCCAAAGGCCGCCCGGGTAACGAAGTATGCCACAGGGCCAAAATCGCCAACCAGCCCGAAGCAGTTGCGATTGTACGCGGCCAATTCGTCATTTGTTAATAGTTTTCAATTAAAAACTTTACTTACCGGGCACTTCCGAAAAAAACCCCCGAATATTGGGGGCCAAATAACCCGAGTGGACTCAGTCGCCGTCGTTGCCGATTGCTTCGACCGGGCAACCTTCGAGTGCTTCCATGCAAAGGGACACCTCTTCCTCGGTCGTGGGCTGTTTGTGGACAAAGGAAAACCCGCCTTCGTCATGCCGCGTGAAAAAGGCCGGTGCCGTCTCGCGGCAGAGATCGCAGTCGATGCACTGCTGATCCACAAAAAACTTACCCGAAGCGTTCTGGGCCCATTTATCTGCTTTGATTGCCATATGCTGAGGGAACAAAGTGCGACGGCTTACAGTGTCAAGCGGGCGCGGCAATCACCGTGCATCCTCCCCGTTCCCCATAATCAGCCCGCATTTCTGTAACAACTGGCTGACGACTTGTGTTTTCGACCGAGCAACTTAAACGTTCGCTATAAGATGAGGTCAGACCTTTCATATTTAAGGGAAACACCGGCTGAACGGGCGTCAGCATCCCTCATGTGGCTGATCTCACTCATCGTTGCAGCTTTCCTGATTCAGTTGGTCGTAACCGCATCTTGGTTCCGAATGGGAGTTTATCTCCCACACCATTTCGGAGTTTCCATCGCGGCGCTGCAGGAACTGCGTCTTTGGACCATCGCCACGCACCCGATCCTGCATCGCACCGACAATTTTCTACACATAATTGCGGTGATCGGCGGCTTGGTTCTCCTCGGCCGCGAGATGTTGCCCGTAATGGGAGCGCGGCGGTTCATTTGGTTGTATTTTGGTGCCTCTGCCGTGGGCGCGGCCGCGTGGGCGGCCGTTAACTGGAACGCAGGAGGATCTCTGATCGGCGGCGTCGCCGGGGTCTACAGTCTCTTCGTTTTATTCGCATGCTTAAACCCGAAGCTCGAAATTCGGTTCATGCTCTTCTTTTTCGTGCCGGTTACCCTGAGGCCCCGGACGTTGGCTTGGGCTTTGGTTGTCTTCGATCTGTCCGGCTGTGCCTTTTATGAATTCACTTCGGCCGTTTCGCCTTTTGCCTACGCGCCCTCGGCTCACTTGGGCGGGATGCTCACCGGCCTGATTTTCTACGCCTACTTTTACTCGGAACGCTCTCTGCTTTCGGCCGGTCGAGCCGCCGTCGCCTCCGCTTTAACCTCACCTAGCCCGAGCTTGCCTGTCGATTTTGCCCCCGCCAGCAATCAGGATCTGCGGGTCGAGGTCGATAGAATCCTAGACAAGATCAACACGTCGGGTCTGGCCTCGCTCACCGCCACCGAAAAACGACTGCTTGACGAAGCAAAAAATTTATCCGCCCGAAACTAAACCCATCCCCCCGATTTTTCTCCGCAACGTTCCCCCGTTGAACCGATCTTAACCTTCTTCGATGACCACCGCTTTCTTCAGCAAAAATCTACGTTTCGTCGCCGCAGTTATCCTCCTCGGCACGTCAGCCGTTCTATCGGCCGCCGATCGCAAGTTCTCTACGTCCACCTCACTTTCCACCGAGGCCCGGACTCTGATCCAGTTGCTGGAGCAGGCGCATTTCAACCGCGACGCCGTCAAGAGCTCCGACTACACCGAGGTCATTTCCGCCTACATGGGTGATTTGGACGGCCAACGCCTTTTCTTCCTCGCCAGCGACAAATCGGAATTCGAGAAGAAGTACGGTAATACGGTTTACGAGAACGCCTCGTTTTTGGGCAACATCGACGCCGCCTATCAAATCTACGCCACCTACGAGACCCACGCCACGACCCGGATCAACTGGGTCTTCGACGAACTCAAAAAAGACTTCGATCTTACGACCGACGCGACTTATCGCACCGATCGCACCAAGGCCGATTGGCCCTCAAATCCCGTCAACGCCGATGAACTTTGGCACACTCGGCTCAAGTTCGAACTTGTTGCCGAACTTCTGAACAAGAAGCCGATCGAGGAAGCCAAGAAGACGGTGCGCAAACGCTACGAGCAAATGCTCAAGAGTCTCAGTGAGACCGAGGGTCGTGACCTCGCCGAAATCTACCTGGGTTGCATCGCCCGGCTCTATGACCCGCATTCGACCTATTTCTCCCCTGAAACCTTCGAGGAATTCGGTATCCAGATGAAACTTCAACTCGTCGGCATCGGTGCGATGCTCGCGATGGAAGATGACAACTGCATCGTCAAGGAACTCGTCCCCGGTGGTCCGGCGGACCTCGGACGTCAGCTCAAGCCCAACGACCGCATTATCTCTGTCGGGCAAACCGGGGCCGAGCCGGTCGAGGTCATCGGCATGAAACTTCGCAAGGTCGTGGAGATGATCCGCGGCGAGAAAGGCTCCCAAGTTCACCTCTTCATCCAGCCAGCCGACGCCACCGATCCTTCGGCGCGCCGCACCATCATCATCACGCGCGACGTGGTGAAACTGAATTCCCAGCGCGCCCATGCTGCGATCTTCCAAGTCCCCGCCGACGACGACGTCCCCCGTCCGCTCGGTGTCATCACTCTGCCCACCTTTTACGGCCCTGCCGCCGATGGAGATACCGACAGCGACGGCGGCAAGACCGGCGCCACGCAGGACATCGCCCGCCTGATCGGGAAACTCAAGGAGGCCGGAATCGACGGCTTGGTTCTGGACCTGCGGCGGAACGGGGGCGGCTATCTAAACGAAGCCATTGATCTCGCCGGCCTCTTCATTAAGAGCGGCCCCGTCGTCCAAGTGAAAGACTACACGGGCAGCATTCAAATCGATGGGGACAAGTCATCCGCGATCGCCTACACCGGCCCACTCGCGGTGCTCGTTGACCGCTTCAGTGCCTCGGCCTCCGAAATCGTTGCCGGCGCGCTGCAAAATTACGGCCGGGCCATTGTGATCGGCGATACCTCAACCCACGGCAAAGGCACCGTCCAAACCGTGATGGAAATGAAGAATATCTCCCGCCTCCTCGCCAACTCTCCGGCGAAAACGGGTGCCGCCAAAATCACGATTCAAAAGTTCTATTTGCCCGGCGGCGCCTCGACCCAGCTCAAAGGAGTGGTCCCGGATATCGTGCTGCCCTCGATCGACGACTACCTGCCCATCGGCGAAGCTTCATTACCCCATGCCCTGATTTGGGACCAGATTCCCACTAGCTTTTTCGATGGCTCTCCCTTGGAGCCCAAGGTGCTCTCGCCGCTGCGTCGGGCCAGTCTGGAACGCCAGAACACGCTCGAGGAATTCGACTACCTGCGCCGCAACATCGATTGGTTCAAACTCCGATTGGAGGCCCAGAAACTTGTCTCGCTGAATCTGGATAATCGCCAGAAGCAGAAGGCCGCCGATGCCGAATTCCGCAAAACGATGAAGGCGGAACGCGATCGATTGGCGGGGAATGATTTCGGGTTTAAAGAATACCGTCTCGGGCCACCGCCCGCCCCGCGCATCAAGGCGCCCAAGAAGGATGACGATGAGGGCGACGACAGGGAAACGGCCGCCGAAGAAAACCAAAGCTACCCCAAGCTGGACATTCACCTCCGTGAAGCATTTCGCGTAATCGTCGACGCCATGGAGCTCGGCAAGTCCCGCGATTTCACCGACGCCGCTAAGCTGCCGCTGACGGCCAAAAGCAAAAGCTGAATTGTTAGACGCCCGCCATCCAAGCGAGCAAAAATCGGTCTCTGCCAGTCAGATCTCGACGCGATTCGACCCGGGAAAACCCGCCGGTCAGCGCGAGCTCCGTCAGCTCGGCGTGATGTGTGATTCCTGTTTCCAACGCGATCATGCCGCCCTCGGCCAAAAACGGCGGCGCGGCTCGGACGATCGTTCGCAAATCGGCCAGTCCCGCGTCCGCCGCCACCAATGCCGCTTTCGGTTCATGATTTCTGACTTCCGGCTCCGCCTCGGCTGTTTCTTGGCCCGAGAGATAAGGTGGATTTGAGACGATCAACTCAAACTTGCTGCCGGACTCGAGACGCTCGAACCACACGGATCGCACGCAACTCACCCTGTCCGCTAGATTGGTCAGCAACCGATTTTCATCGGCAAGTTCAAGTGCCTCCGGGCTTGAATCCACCGCCGTCACCCGCGCCTCAGGCCAGGCATGGGCCAATGCCAGTGCGATCGCTCCGCTTCCCGTGCCAAGGTCCAGCACCCGTGCCGGCGGCGGCCGAAAAAGTCCGGTCAAAATCTCCACCAGGTACTCGGTTTCCGGCCGCGGAATCAACGCGCGCCGGTCTGCCTTCAATTTGAGCCCGGCAAACTCCGTCGCGCCGACGATGTAGTGCAGCGGCTCACGTTGCGACCGGCGCTTGATTAGCGGCCGGATCAATTCGAGCTCGGGCTCCGTCAACCCGCGCTCAAACTGGAGATAAAGCTGCATCCGCTTTAATTTCAATGCGTGCCCGATCAGGTGCTCGGCATTCAGTCGCGGAGACTCCACCCCCTTAGATCCGAGAAATTCTGCGCTCTTTTGGATGATTTCGAGGACAGAGGGCATCTTAGTCTTCGTCGTCGGCCGATCCACGGTTCGGCATAAAAGTATGACCCGTGAGCGCGGCCAACTTGGCCTCATAATCCGCTTTTTGCAGCGCAGCGATGATCTCCCCGATGTCGCCCGCCATGATCTGGGGCAGGCTATAAAGAGTCAGCCCGATGCGGTGCTCCGTCACCCGATTCTGCAAAAAGTGATACGTGCGGATACGCTCACTCCGGTCACCGGAACCGATCTGATTTTTCCGCACGGCCGCATACTTGGCGTGCTCCTCATCTTGACGCTTCTGCAAGAGTCGCGAGCGCAGCACAGTCATCGCCTTCGCCTTGTTCTTGATCTGCGAGCGTTCGTCCGCGCAGGTGACAATCAGGCCCGTCGGCTTGTGCAGAATTTGCACCGCTGAGTCCGTCGTATTCACCCCCTGCCCGCCGGGACCGCTGGCGCGCGCAACCGTGATTTCGAGCTCCTGCGGATCCACGACGACATCGACTTCTTCCGCTTCCGGCAAAACCGCCACTGTGACCGTCGACGTATGGATTCGCCCGCTCGCCTCAGTAACCGGCACGCGCTTCACGCGCTGCACCCCGCTCTCAAACTTCAGCTGTTTGTAAACATCAGTCCCTGAGATGAGAAAAATAGTCTCACGAAATCCCCCGCGCTCGGAGTAACTCGTGCTCATCGGTTGAACCTTCCAGCCTTGGGTGTCCGCGTAGCGCTGATAAACTCGTGCCAACTCCGCAGCGAAGAGCGCGGCTTCTTCCCCCCCGGTCCCGGCCCGGATCTCCATGACCGTATTTCGGGAATCCGTCGGGTCCGGCGGAATCATGGCCAGCAACACGGTCTCGCGCAGCGCCGTTGCCCGCCGCTGCAAATCAGGCAACTCTGCCATCGCGAGTTCCCGGAAATCCGCATCTGCCTTTGGGTCGCGGCTCAATTCCGAGGCTTCGATTTTCTCCTGCTCGATCCGCTCATGTTGCGCGTGGTCCGAGACCAATCTTTGCAACTTCTGCTGCTCCCGCATCACCTCGGCGGCGCGCCGGGAGTTTGCATAAAAGGCAGGCTCGGCCATCTGCGCATCAAGCTCGTCGAGGCGGCGTTTAAACGGAGCGATATCGGGCAGGGAATCCATTGGACCAAAAATGTGCGTGGAGCGTCGGCGATTTGCGAATTGCGCGAGCTGCGGGGCGCGGCTTGTCTACGTCACGGCGCCGCGCCAGGCAGGGTATGCCTAGCGGTGCTGATCTGCAATGGCCACGACGCTCTTCACTCAAAACATTATCGCGTGCATCTGGGATTTCGACAAGACCTTAATCCCCGATTACATGCAGTCGCCCCTCTTCCGACGCTACGGCATCGACGAGGCGACGTTCTGGGCCGAGACCAATGCCCTCGTCGGCCACTATCAAAAACGAGGTTACCACCTCGCTCCCGAGATCAGCTACCTCAATCACTTGCTCACCTACGTGCTCGCCGGTCCGTTGTCCGGTCTGAGCAATCAGGCGCTACGCGCCTGCGGAAAAGACATCGCATTCTATCCCGGCCTCCCGTCGTTCTTCGACCTCGCCAAAACCTTTGTTGCTGAGCGCCCCGAATATCAGAAACACGAGATCTCGCTCGAGCACTACATCGTCAGCACCGGAATTGCCGAGATGGTCCGAGGGAGCGCGATCGCGCCGCACGTGGACGGCATCTGGGCCTGCGAGTTCATTGAAAATCCGCTGCAGCCGGGCTTCCTGCGCCAAAACGAACTTTCCATTGAGGCCGCCGCAGGCATCGCCCAGATCGGTATGGTCATCGACAATACCACCAAGACCCGCGCGATTTTCGAAATCAACAAGGGCACCAACAAAAACCCCGCCATCGACGTAAACTCGAAAATGGCCCAAGCCGACCGTCGAATCCCGTTTCAGAACATGATCTACATCGCCGACGGTCCGAGCGATGTCCCCAGCTTCTCCGTCGTGAAGGGCAACGGCGGCAAATCCTTCGGCGTATACAATCCCGCCAAGCCCGAGGAATTCGCGCAGAACGATCGGCTGCGGCAGGTCGACCGCATCGACCATTACGGTCCCGCCGATTACACCGCCGGCAGCAGCACGACCCAATGGCTGCGCATGCACATCCATCAAATCTGCGACCGGATCGTGACCGACCGTGAAGCCGCCGTAGCCGCCAAAGCCTCGCGCCCTCCACGCCACCTCAATCCGTCGCCCGAAGAAGCAGCCGCCCACCGCGCCGCCAAAGCCCCGAAGCAGTCGTCGTTTCTGGAGTAAGTATTGGGGCGTCTTCGTGACCTATCACGCGGCGCTTCCTTTCCCCTATTCAAAAAACACCCGGGCGGCAAAAGAGCCGCGGGTTTGCCGATTCTTTTAACGTCCAGGTTCTACCCGGCCAACTCGACGGGCTGACTGCGGAGGCAACGACCGGAATGATCGGGAGCGGCGGCAACGTCGTCGTCGGCGGCGGGTTGGTCGCCGCGTCGATCACTGGAGCTGCGACCTTGGAGCCCGATCTTGCCGCACCGGTCATTGCTACCAAGAGCGCTGCGGGGTAAACGGCGGGCGTCGAACCGGCAACCTTTCGCTCGCTGGGATCGTGTCGCCGCATTGATGATTTCCTGCGCGGCTACATCGCTCCTGCCGAGTTCGTCGCTGCGGTGCCTTGAACCGTGTCTTGCACCGCCGCCTGGATGGCCGCGACCACGGAGTGGGCAACGGCGCCAGCGGCAACCGCCGGAAGAGAGTCAGCTCCGCTTTCGTCATGTTCGCCGGCGGCGCAGGAGCGGCCCCCTCCCACAACCAATCGGTTTTTCCAGAACCTTTCTACTGAGAAGCGAGCCGCAACCGGTCGTTGAGTTCGCCGGCGATGTTTCCCACCCGCACCGCGTAATCATGGCTCCGCCGCGGCGCCCGTCCACGTACCGTTGCGCTCAAGCCCGCGTTCCACGCCAGCGCGATATTGTAAATCGAGGGCTCTAGGCCGTTTCGCACCAACCGCGCACACAGCCAATCATGGTGCAACGCCGCCACGTAATCCGACCACCGGCGATCCAAGGCATCCGAAAAGGGCCGCCGCGTGTGCTGGGCCCACGTCGCCGCACGGAACTGATACGCTCCCAGCTCCCCCGCTGGTCCCGGCCGCGTGAGGTTGCGCGGATTTTCAATCTGATGGATCGCCTCTAGCGTCACCTGTCGTGACATCGCGCGACCCGCGGGGATCAGCAAAACCAACACAAGCATCGCACTACTCACTGATGAGAGACTCCGGACAAACTTTGCAGGTAGGGTAAGGGTGGTCATGCCAAGTTCGACCGCCCCCCCCGACCTCAAGTTCGCGGCAAATCTGCGTAAATCACCGTGCCGACGCGGAACTCATCGCCCGTGCATTTTGCAGGCCGCCCTCGTCGCCCTATTTCGAAGGCAAATGCTCAATCAAACGGGCCACCAGCGCCGTCCAGCCCGTCTGGTGGTCCGCGCCCAAGCCTTATCCCGTGTCCCCGTGGAAATACTCATGGAACCACATCAGCTCCCGCCAATGCGGATCGTTTACAAACCGCGCCTGCATGCCCAGCGCCGACCTTCGTCCACCACCGTTCGGCAAAACAAGGTCGTAAGCCGCCACGACAGTTCCTCCGCGATCTGGGCCGGATTCAACCGTCGCCCGCTCTCCGTCGGGAACCTTATCGTGAACGCGTCGCCGTAAAAATGGTGATACCGCTCCAGCGCCTCAATCAGCAGGTAATTGAGCGGCGTCCACCCCGGCCGCGGCTAAGTCGCAACTCTTTCCTGCGTTCCTCGTCCTGCCCTCACCTATCCTTCATGAATCCCACCCGCCGCACGTTTCTAAGAACCTCCCTCGCCGCTTCTGCCACCGCCGCGCTTTCCCTCCGCGCCGCCGACCGCACCGGGTCCCCGGGCGGACCCCGTGAATTCTACGAACTCCGGGCCTACCGGCTGAAGCCCGGCGCTGCCACCGCCCAACTCGACCACTATCTCGAAGCCGCCCTCATCCCCGCTTTGGGTAAGCGCGGCCTTGGCCCCGTCGGCGCGTTCACCGAACTGGAAGTGGACAAAAAGGCAGGCACCTCAAAACCCAAAGTCGGTACCGTCGAAGCGCCCGCCGTGCTCTGGTTATTGATCACCCATCCGAACCTGGACTCGTTCATCGGCGTTGCGGCCGATCTCAACACCGAAGCCGCGGTGCAAGCTGCCGGGCGCGATTACCTGCTCACCCCCAAAGCCAGCCCCGCCTACACCCGCGTGGACTCCTGGCTCCTCCGGGCCTTCGCCGGCATGCCCAAACTGGCCGTCCCCGCTTTCTCCAAAACGAAAGTAGCGACCCGGGTCTTCGAGATGCGCGACTACGAGAGCCACAGCGAGGAGCGGGCGCTCAACAAGATGGCGATGTTCGATGACGGCGAGATCGAGGTCATGCGCGATCTCGGCATGGCCCCGCTCTTCTTCGGCCAAGCCGTCGCCGGCCCCAACCTGCCGCACCTCCGCTACATCACGTGCGCCCCCGATCTCACGTCCCACTTGGCCAACTGGAAAAAATTCGGTCCCGATCCCCGTTGGGTAAAAATGAAGGACGAGCCGCGCTACAAGGACAACACGTCCAAGAACACCGCGCGTTTCCTTGTTCCGACGCCTTACTCGCAACTCTGAGCCCCCGGTCCGCGCTCGCTCGACGCGGTCGGTGCGAGCGCAATCAGAGCATCCGCTAGATTTCGTCCAGCCCGGCACCGGTCGCCAAGACGTAGAGTGCGCGTCGACCGATTAGGCACAGCCCGCGTTACTCATGGGCGGGTGGAGTTCGGAGTTGCCAGTATCGGAGTTTATTCCCGGAACTCAGCGTTTCCCGCAACATGCTTCGCCTCATTCTCCCGCCCAACCTCGCCGCCGCCGTCCTTCGCGACGCCATTTCGGTAAAGGTTGAGCTCGATCCGGCCGCCAACCCCGCTCCCGGCTTGTTCCCCGTTCTTGCCCACCTGCAACGGCTCTGCGGCACCGCCACGCCCCCCATATTTATCCAGCTCACCCGCGCCCAGCTCCGCGATCTCGCCGCTGCCGCCGCGCTCGAACCCATCTTCGTCCACCACGGCCAAGCCGGCGTCTGGCGCCACGCCGCCCTCCTCGGCACTCCCCCGCCTCCGGCCGCCTTGCCGTCCACCGCAAGATCTCTCCGCCCAATAGCTGATCAAAAATCGAACACCAAAAATCCGTCCGCCCCCCAAGCGCTGCTTGTCGATGGCTCCGAAAACTTCCTCGCCCTCACGCTCCCCTCGCCCGAGCACCCGCTCTACGCCCGCGCCTTCGAACTCGTGAAAGCGTCCGGCTTCGCCCTCGATCCGTCCACGCGCAAATGGTGGCTCCGCGACCGCCATAAGACCCTCAATTTCCTTGCCGCCCACGGCGAGCGTCTTCGAAAAACCTTCGACGCCGATTTCACCGCCAACTTCGAGACGCACACCGCTCGCTTGCGCACCGCCGAAATCATCGCCGACGCCACCGAAACTACCGGCGGTTTCAACCTCACGGTCGGCCTGAAAGCCGGCCCCGCCGACGACGCCACCCTCCGTGAAGCCATCGCCACCAACCGCCGCTACCTCGAGGCTGGCGGCCAAGTTTACCTCATCGCGCCCGAGCAGCTCGAGAAACTCGCCACCGCCCAACGCGCCCTCGCCGGCGACCCCTCCGCCTCCGTCGCCCCCCGCCGCGCCCAACGCGTCAACGCCGCCCGCGTCGCCGAGGCTGAGACGATCATTGAGGAACTCGCGCCCGGCTTTCAACCGCCTGAAACGTGGAAGACCCGCAGCGCCGCCCTGCGCAACCTCTCCACCCTCGCGCCCGCGCCGGTTGAAACCGCGCTCAACGACCAACTCCGCCCCTACCAACGCCTCGGCGTCGCCTGGCTCTGGCACCTCCACCGCGCCGAACTCGGCGGCATCCTCGCCGACGAAATGGGCCTCGGCAAAACCCTCCAAGCCCTCGCCCTGCTCACGGCCCTGCAAACCCGGTTGAACGTTGAAAGTGCAGAGTTGCGAGAACCCAGCCGCCCCCAGTTCCAACTCCGCCGCACCCCGACGCCAAACTCTCAACCCTCAACTCTCAACGCCCGATCAGCCTCGCTGGTCGTCGCCCCTGCAAGTCTCCTCGAAAACTGGCGCCGCGAAACCCTCCGCTTCGCCCCCGCTCTCCGCGTCTTCGTCCACCACGGCGACCACCGCCTTGCCCACGCCGCCGACTTCACCGCCGCCGATCTCATTATCACCAGCTACGGCACCCTCACCCGCGACCAAGATCTCTTCACCGGCGTCGACTTCGCCGTCGTCATCGCCGACGAGGCCCAGCACATCAAAAACCGCCGCTCCCAAAACGCCGCCGCCCTCCGTGCCCTTCGCGCCCGCAGCCGCTTCCTCCTCACCGGCACGCCGCTGGAAAACTCCCTCGACGACCTCCGCTCTCTTTTCGAATTCCTCCTCCCCGGCTATCTGCAAAAAGTCCCCGCCGGCCTCCGCAGCGACGAACGTGGCTGGTTTGACCAACGCCTCCGCGCCCAAACCGCGCCCTACATTCTCCGCCGCACGAAAATCGCCGTTGCCCCTGAGCTCCCCGAAAAAATCGAGCAGATCATCTGGTGCGACCTCACCCCCGCGCAGGCGAAACTCTACCGCGACACCCAAGAAAACTCCGAACGCCAGTTGCTCGACCTCGCCGCCGCCGGAGCCAGCGAGAACCGCCTCCAATTCGCCGCCCTCACCCAACTGCTCCGCCTCCGCCAAATCTGCTGCGACCCCCGACTGATCAATAAACCCGCCGCCCACTCCGATGTGGGGCGCGACCTCGCGTCGCATCATCCGGCGTCCGCTCCGCCCGAAGACTCCCCAACCGACTTCGCCGACTCCGCGAAACTAAACGCCTTCACCGAGCTCTTGTCCGAAGCCATCGACGACGGCCACCGCCTCCTCGTATTTTCTCAGTTCACCTCCCTCCTCGCCCTCCTCCGCGAAGAACTCGACGCTCAGTCCATCAACTACTGCTACCTCGACGGCTCAATGACTCCTGCCGCCCGCCAAGCTCAGGTCGACCGCTTCCAAGCCACGACTTCTCCGCCGTCCGGCTCTCAACTATCTACTCACAATTCTCAGCCGCCCCCAATTTTCCTGCTCTCCCTCAAAGCCGGCGGCACCGGCCTCAATCTCACCGGCGCCGACACCGTGATCCACTTCGATCCGTGGTGGAATCCCGCCGCCGAAGCGCAAGCCACCGATCGCGCCCATCGCATCGGCCAGACCCGCACCGTGACGAGCTACAAACTCATCTGCGCCGGCACGGTGGAAGAGAAAGTCTTGGCGCTCCAAGCCGAGAAACGCGCCCTCCTCGCCGACGTCTTCGAGGCCAGCGACGCCGCCGCCGCCAAACTCTCCCTCGCCGACCTCCGCGACCTTCTCCGCTAATCGACTGCCCATCGCGCTTTGGTTTCTACCTCCAAAAAGCGGAGCAGAGATAATGCGCGCCGGGGCCTGTCCGCGGTGCAACGGATCGCTGCCGGATGAGTCCTTCCGGCGGTTTGAAGCCAGGGCAAGTCCGGCAGAGCGCTAAGCGCAGTCCTGTTAAGAAATTAATGAGCGGGAAACTCGGTGGGCGCGCAGCGCTCATCGCGTGGCCCAGCTTGCCGGTCACACCGCGTGTCGCTCGATGAACGCGGTGATGGCCGCGGGCGTCGCTTTAATCAGGTGCTTCTTGATCGGGCGCGATTTCAGCGCCTCCAAACTGGGATGCTTCGGCTCGATGCCGACCGCCGTCTGAATCGTCTCGGGAAATTTCGCGGGGCTCGCAGTCGCCAACACCACGCTGACGCGATCGGGGTTCAGCTCCTTGAACCCGCACGCCGTGTGCGGATCGACCAAGTAGCCGTCCTCCCGTAGGACGCGCGCGATGATCGCGGGAATCTCGGCATCCGCGCAGCACGACGAAGAGAAAATCCCGCGGTCGAACTGCTCAAACCGATAGGCGCCCGTTGCCTTGAACGTCGCCATCACTTCACGCACCCGCGCCGGGTCGCGACCCACGCCGGCGTAGATGAAGCGCTCAAAATTCGACGCCACCTGAATGTCCATCGAAGGCGCCGCGCTGGGCTGCACCGCACCCACGCGATACTCCCCAGTCGAGAACATGCGGTGGAGAATATCGTTCTGGTTCGTCGCGACCTTAAAACCGGCGATCGGCACGCCCATCTGCTGAAGCCACCAACCGGCGAGCACGTTGCCGAAATTCCCCGTCGGCACCACGAACTCGACGTTACCGCGTTCAGCCGCCGGCAACCGCAGCCACGCCCAAAGATAATAGACGCACTGCGCCAGCACGCGCGCGATGTTCACGGAATTCACGGCCGAGAGCCGGTGGTGCTTCCGGAAAATTTGGTCACCGAAAATTTCCTTCAAGGCCGTCTGCGCGTCGTCGAACGAGCCGTCCACGGCGAGCGCGAAGATGTTCTCCGCGCCCGTGCAGGCCATCTGGCGCTCTTGCAACGGCGATACGCGGCCGTCGGGATAGAGCACGAAAATCGCCGTGCCCGGCTTGCCGAGCAGCCCGTGAATCGCCGCCGCACCCGTGTCGCCAGAAGTCGCACCGAGCACGTTGATCGTCTCGCGCCGCACCTCGCACTGGTGGCCGTAGAGGTTGCCGAGGAGCTGCAGCGCGAAGTCTTTGAACGCGAGCGTCGGCCCATGAAAGAGTTCGAGGACGTAGCGGTTTTTTCCGAGCGACCGCAGCGGCGCAATCCCCGGGTCGGCAAAGGTCGTGTAAGACTTCGCGATGAGCGCGCGCAGCGTCTCGGCCGGGAGGTCGGTCGCGAAGCGCCGCAAAAACTCAAAACACAGCTCGGCGTAACCCAACGGCTCAAACCGGGCCAAGTCCGCCGCCGAAAACTGCGGCATCGTTTCCGGCAAAAAAAGCCCGCCATCCGGCGCGAGCCCGGTGGCAACGGCATCCGAAAAACCGAGCGGCTCGGTCTGGCCGCGGGTGGAGATGAATTTCATCGGTGTAGGGGCGGCGCTTGACGACGCCCGAGGG
>Ga0209617_10000455_pt1 | contig 17796 bp, 9 predicted proteins | sample LakEriepJuly2011_2_FD_187459 | JGI IMG/M metagenome (GOLD analysis project Ga0209617, IMG submission 187459) | Freshwater microbial communities from dead zone in Lake Erie, Canada - CCB epilimnion July 2011 (SPAdes) (version 2) | ecosystem: Environmental > Aquatic > Freshwater > Lentic >...
CGAGTTTCGCTTGTCGACATACATTCGCTCTCGAAGAGAGGCAGTGCTGTAACCTGAATCAAAAATTAGTTGTCTAATCAATAAATGAGACAGCGTATGTATTAAGAAATATCCAGGATCAATTTCTTCACACACTAACGACGGTCTGATATCCCCCGAATTCACTCGGTTAATTATTCGGTTCGTCCGTTGCTTAACAGAATCCAAAGTGCTCCACTTTTGCACTAGCTCCTGATTTAGTTCTATAAAAATACCCTCTCCCCGCACTTGATATGCAGGCAACCAATTTATTCTTTCCGTTTGACGTTTTGAAAACAACATCTTCTTTCCGTCTTCAAGGGCCACGGTGTCAGATTTGAGTCGTGTGAATCCGCGTAAAGCTCTTGTCTCGCACAAAGTATCAATTCTTCGTATTTTTGATATTTCTTCAATATCAAATTGTTCGTATGGCGTTGAAACTTTTAAAAATGGATGCGGCACTTCATCTCTTACGAATAAATCAAATTCATCTAATCTGGAATGCTCTGATTCGCCAAGACTTGATTCAGAGCTACTCTCATAATTGGGAACCAGTTCCTGTAATGCTAAATCTAAGTCTTCGTCAATAAAGCGTTCGAGACTCCCGGAGTCTTGATCCATCTGCCGTAAGACTTGTGGCGATATCTGCACGAACTGCTGGGAATTTTGTATCTTAATTCTCCAGATTGGTTGATTTAACAACCTAAGCAAAGCTGGGGACGCGTAGTTCCCCTTTGGCGGAATGTAGATGCTGCTCTCAACTAATCCAAAATAGACGTTCGACGAAGTGCGTAAGACTGCGACAGGATTTGCATCGCAGGTCTCGTACTCGCTCGCCCACGGCCTATTGCCTGTACATTTATATTCGTCTCCCGGAGTTGACAACATTCTTGAAAGATTAGATCGGGTCAAACCTTGGCTATCTACTTGAGCTCCAACAATATTTTGCAGCGATCGCTTTGCTCGGTCGTGAACAGTGCAGGAAACAAACTGATTACTTAGTGACCCACCGCCAGATGTTGTTAATTTCAATGGCCCCTTGCAATTCGTATAAGGATCCTTATGCGCCCATGCAGACCATGGAAAGTCATCAAGGTGCCCCTTCTCGCAAACTACAACAATCGAAGCCTGATAAATACTTTTCGAATTACATGTTGGATTGCTGCAAGTTGCTGTTCCAGCAAAACTTGTGGGTAATTGGGTAAGAGTGTTGCAGAATTGACACTTATTCCAACTTGGAAATCGAAGAACCGGCACAAAACTAGTTGGAAGACTTCGCTGGTTTCGATTCCAAGAAAAAGGATCATCTAATTGGCGTGGTGGCAAACGTAGAGCATTCACCTTCAACTTTTCCATGAGTCGCCAATCAACAACTTCCATCTCTTCGACAGGCACTTCATGTCCATTGAAGTCATGAAACCAAGCATCCAAACTGGCTGTAATCACTGAAACGCCATTTACAAGAGTGCTCATGGCTCCAGTCCCAAAAGGATTGATCAAGTGTGCTCTACGCATTTAACCTTCACCATTGTCTTCCGATTTTGATTCCATGTGGGCAAAGTTGTAAACCTGAAGCAAGCATTCGACATCGACATTTCGTAGTGAATTTGGCGTAGGCCAAAATAACCTAGTTTCATCAGACTGAATTAGAGCTTCGGTAGGTCTCATTAATGCCTGTCTTGTATCACCATCGCGGTCATTCCACTTCGTTTTCTCCCAATCGCTCCATTCTTCGGATCGATCTTGCAGCCATTTATTAACTTTCGGCAGATCATTAGGTTGATATTTTGATACAGCTTCACGTATCAAGTTTTCGACTTCCGTTATTGCCGACGCAGGGTATGGGAACGGTTGCATTGTCGCAGGATTTGAAAGTCTGACGTGGCTCACCATCACCGCATGAAGAGCACGCTCCAGTAGGGGATCTGAAAACGGAGTAACGCTTGTTGCTTCTACATATTGATACATCTTTTGATGATAAGACCTAAATTTCTCATAGTGAGAACGGTCTCTTGGTTTGAGCGGACTGTAGACAGTCACCACTAAGCCTGGGGCTTTTGACCAATTTCGACCTACGCGGCCACTCACCTGGATGTATTGGGAAGTTGTTTTTGGTTGACCTGCAATTACCAAAAGCCCAAGGCGGTCAATATCTATTCCAACTTCAATAATATTCGAAGCAAGGCAAACGTCTAAACTGTCTTTTTTACCAGATACATATTCGACTTTTAGCGCATCAATTGCGGCAGGGACTTCGTCACTTCTTGTTCTGCTCGTAAGTTCAAGAACACCAGAGTTGTTAATGAATCTTTGAGATTGCAACTGATCGCGTAAAACAATTGCATACATATAGTCGCGAATGTCGGATTGGAGCAAACTAATAGTGTTCCCAAGTTCTCTAATGCTGTTAAAGAACCACAATCCGGTCCAATAAGGATCTCTATCTTCTTCGGGAAGTTTGAAAGGAGATTGCATCAAGCTCGACCCAACGCGAACCTGGATAGTTTGGAAGGAGCCGAACCCAGGTGCAAAAACTCCCACAAATTTTCGACCTGGGGCATTTTTGCCATCTTTTTTTTCAATTCGAGCGAAAAAGTTATCTTGAGAATCAATTACTGGAGGTGGAAAAAGTATTGATTTATTTCTACCGAATAAGCTTTGAATTTGTTGCTGATATCTCGCCACTGTTGCTGTTGAAGCAACAATTTTTGGTTTTACTGGAACGCTCTTCCTGTAATCGGTACACAAATCTTGAATCACAACTTCATACAATCCGGCCATGGAACCTAGTGGCCCAGAAATCAGGTGGAGTTCGTCTTGAATGATTAAATTTGGAGGACTCACAAGACGGTTTCCGCTACTTTCAAATCCAAAAAGTGAACGAGTTTTCTCATTCCAAGGCATCTGCGCGAACTTATCAACGGTACCAATTACGATGTCGGGACGTTCTTGGTAAATCATTTCATCAACCACTAGAACTGGAAGTTCGCTTCTTAATCCGCCGAAGTCACATTTAATATCTGGGCAACGGAAAAAGAAACGCGAATCTTTATAGTTATAACCGAGAACCTCCGGTTTTGCGCCCCTTTTTGCAGTGGATACTGGTCCCATTTTTGAACCACAGTATGGGCACTTAATTAGAAGAAATTTATTTTCGAGTGTTTCACCTTTTTTTAGAAGGTCTAGCTTTGTTTTAGCATCAGCAAGGGTATTTGGAGTTTGATCACTTCCAAGCCAAACTCCAATTTTGAAAGGGGTTGTTCCCAGATCTGACCGCTCTAATCTAATCAATTCCATACAACAAACTAATGAAGCTGCCCTAGTGAACTGTTGTGAAGTTAGCAGTCGCAAGGTATATCTCATGAGCACCTCTGTGCCACAATCATTCACGTCAGTTAACCTTCTAAAGAATATTGTGAAAGCTGATAAACCTAAATACGCTTCTGTTTTACCGCCACCGGTTGGAAAAAAGATCAGATCAACGATTTCTCTCTCGGGTTGCTGAGGATCGATGATTTCCGGGATGCTTTGGAGAAGAAAACCCAACTGAAATGGACGCCAGGCAGGTTCATACAATTTCTGTTCCTTCTTGGGCTCTACCGTGACCACGCCGTCTTTGATTGTTACATCCCTTAGGGCTTCGTTGACAGCAAATCTTTGTCGAACAATCGCGTCGTTCGCCAAATTGAAAGCCAATCTAGCGCTTGGATTTTGATCCAACATTTCAATTGCTTTCTCCATACGGCGTAAACTGTTCTCGCATGAATCAATATTCGTTTGACCAGTTGATCTCCATTTTTGCTCCAAAGCGGGAATTGATTCTTTAGTTTTTGTGAGCCACTCTGAGAATTTCTTCGTCAAGCTTTCCAATATTTGCTTCTGCGAATTCCAATCTTCCCCAACAAGTGAACGCATTTGTAAATTCATTCCTTCAATATCTGGAGTAATGCTTTCAGCTTCATATGTCGGGAAAAAATCAGTAGAAATATTTCCATTTGATCCGATTTCACCCCAATTAGCGGCAGTGCCGTGGCCAATCGCATATGTAAATTTCTCACGGTCCTGAATCGCTACCGACATTCCCTCTTCATCCAGCAATTCCTCCTCCGGATATGGCTGAAAGTTCACTTCGGGACTAGATACTTCAAATCCAGCCTGAAATGCCGACCTTGTCGACTCCTCCCCCATCGGAGTGATGTTTTCCAAGACGACCGTGCAAAATATGAGTTCAGGATGAGTTTTAATCCTTCGAACAAAAAAATGTAATTTGGTCTCCACTTGATTTTTTGAGACCGGCAAGATCACTTCGCCTTTAAACGGCTTACCTGACTCGATATCTTCAGGAATTTCCAAAGTGACGTTCTCCAGATATTGGTCTCGCAACCACCAATCCATACTTTTTTCTTCCCACATTCCATGTACTTTTGAGTAAGTACCGAATTGCACTTCCACGCCTAAGTTGATCCGTTTTTCACTTGGAAGTGCGAAAGTGATTCCCATCGAGCTTTGTTTTCTATCTGCAGTCGTTGATAAATCCAAAAAGTCATCAACGGCATCACTTGCATACTCTGAAATTGAGGCGATTGCGTCGGAATTTTGAACTACTTTCTCCTGTTCCGACTCATCCAAAAAATTGTTCGGATTTATGGAATTTTCTGTATTGGAATCTGACTCTCCCTTTGGATAGAGCACACCTACTCCATATCGAAGGCTCGGCGGCATTCGGATATTAAGGACTTCCTGCCCGGTCTCTGGGTGATGAAAAGGACCAACAATTTTTCTGCTCGGCATTACGAGCAATCCATTTTCCAAATTCAATAGAGAACCTATAAATAGTTCTGATTTAACTGGTCCAAAGATTTCACGGCGCAAATCACTAAGAACTGAATCTCTCGCCTCGACCCGAGAATTTATATTCACGACGTTGCCCCTATCAGTCTTCCCGCTAGCAAATTTGATTTCGATATGACAACCAGTCGATCTCTTGCCCGGCTCAATGATACATAAAGAAGTGGATCGATTGGGTTAGAAGAAATCCTTTCAAGGCCATAAACAATCACACATGTGTTGTCTAATCCTTTAAAATCTTCAATAGTTGAAATCTGTATTGTTCCTTCGAAATCGTTATTTGGACTTATGTAATGATATTTAATTTCCATCGAATTCAAAGCACTTTCTAACTGATCACGTCCTCCATTATTAGGATCAAAAAGAATGCTAATTTCTTCAGGCGCATAACCTGCATTCGTGAAGTCTTCTAGCGCCGTCTTGAGTAGTTTGACTGATTCCTTTTCAGATTCATATGTGAGCAGTTTCGGAGTCGTACTGTCGTCTGATCTTCGATATTGAACACTTAGATAATCTCTACCTGATAGATAAAGTGCCGCGGTTCCAATTCCCGGTATGTTTCTGCAATTTTCAGTAAGTTTGAAAGAGATTAAAGTTCCAGCTAAGTGTCGAAGTTTTTCTCTGCCATCTTCAACATCATAAATTCTCTGACCTTCATAATCTGCAAAGATTCTGATTTCAGAGCCCGCTATTCCATTTGTTAAGTAGCTTTCAATCTTGGATAGAAAATCAGCATCAATTAGGTCCTGCGCTTCATCCAGCACCAAGGCGTCAAACTGCTTTTTATTTTCCACACTATTAAAGAATTGCTCGGCGGTACCTATAAAGCTTTCATTCGATAAATGAAGTGAGTTTTTTAGGTACAAAGCTAAATATGGACTTCTGCACAACAAGATTACTTTTTTGCCCGAAACATCAAGTCGGGCTGCAGATTCTTGAGCAAGAAAAGTCTTTCCAGTTCCGGCAGATCCCTCAACGAGCCATGCTTTGTTCGAAGCCAGAGCGTCTAAGTACTTGAATTGTTCTTCGGTTAGCTGTGCAATATTCTGCTTTCGACGCTTGCTCAGCTCGGCCGAGGATAAAGAGATTTCGAACTTGGGCCTGAGTTTCTCCACAATTTGAGCACAGAGTGACTCGGAAATGGACAGTGTGTTTAAAGCCTTCGTTTCCGCGACTAAATCAGTCGCTTTCTTTAATGAATCAAGAATGGCTGTCTTTATGTTTCCGAGATCGGACTTATCTAACAATTCCCACGAGCTCCATTCGACACTTTGGGGGAGCTTTTTTCTTGCTTCTATTTCGGTAAACCACACAACCGAAGCGATTGGAATAGAACTTCCTCCGATGGGAAGAACTTTCCTGAGATATTGACGAATGGAGTGAACCTGGCCCCTAGCTTGTTTGAAAGGGCTTCTCTGGGTGGGCTTATCGTTTCCGAGAATCCAAAATCCATTCAAATCTCTTGAAACTGAAAGATGCGACTTAACTTCGATAATTAAAATGCCTTTTCCAGGAATCACAAAAAGAAAATCCGCTTCGCCTTCCATTTGGGTCGCATGTTTGGCTATTCCGAGCGAATGTAGGATTGTCCAATTTTCCCCACTAAGTTGATCTTTTATCAAACTAAATAGTCGCTTCTCACCGGGAGGAGACTTTGGATCACATTCGGAAGGGAGCATTTTCATTTTACAGCTTCTCCTTCAAATGGAATTCGAATCTTCTGACTGTCCACATAAACTTCAATTGGTGAGACACCAACAATTCTAGATACAAATAGGTTAGCAATACCACTAACCGGCGCCTTTATTACTACTGTTCCTTCACTTAATAGATTTTTAACGGAAATATCATTTATGGCTTTTTCTAATTGATTCCTAAATTCCATAGCAACTTTGAGAATTGTGCGCCGAAGTAAAGTTGCAGACTCGTAAAAGGTATTGATTTCTAACCCTAAATACGTCAAAAGAATTCGAAAATCCTCATCACGCAATGGTCGACGAAGATTTGGGTTAATCCAATCCCGAAGTCTATTTTCTGACTTCAGCCCTAGATCTACTAAATCTCGAGAGACTTTACTTAACCCTTGCTTATCAATCTTTTCCTGAAGAGAGGATTTCCAAATTTTCTGATTTTTCTCAATTTCAGCATATCTGTTGCCTAAGTTTGAAGCAGCCTGAATTAACAGTGCTTCAGAATCACTTTGTCCCTCACGCAAAACTACAAAATTCCCTACCCCGACAGAGCGCGGAGATATTTCAGATTGAGTTAATCTATTCTGACCGTCAACCGCAACTACATTGACAAAATCTAGGTCGCCTCCATCAATCTGGATGAAAACTTGTTTTCCATTCGCCAACGCAAATTGGCGACAAAGTTCCTGGCCTTCTTGTGTTTTGACAGTGGACGAATTATTACGAGCCCAATAGATCGGAAACTCCATTGAATGGTCTTCTTTAGACTCGTCGGAGTCATCTTGAATTAAGAGCATTGGCGCATCGATACCGCTGAACTTTGGTTTTTTTCCGTAATTGAACCAGTTTGGAAATGAGATTAGCTCTGGGGGCTTAAAAGCAATATGGGCGGCGGAGACTGAATTAATTTCTAGCCCTTTTGGATTTGAAATTACAGACTCGGAAAACCAATGTAACGGACCAAACACCACGTTCACGTCAAAACTTTGTTCCGACCTTCGAGACTGACTATCAAATCGAACACCTGATCCAAATTTACCTGAGAAAAATTCCTCAGCCTTTATCCGTGTGGTTTCACGCAGGAAAGTTACAAGTATCGAATTCCTATTGGCTTCAATTAATTTCTCCAAAAAGTCCAAGCCTGGGACAAATTGACGACTAATTAGAGAGGTTGCGATTTCCATCAATTTTTCAAAATCCGCAAGGTCCTGACCATTTGCGATATCACCTACTGGAATTCGTTGAATGGACTCCAGTAATTGATCATGCTTTGAGGGGTGAAAGGGATCAATTGTGAGCGCATTTTTCAATGAGCTGTGAAATGTGATTACTTCATCTAAAGGGTTCATAGTCGCGCCAGCAGACTTCAAATGGCGAATCTTTAGAACTGTTTTTGCGTACCTTGCTAAATCGCTATCTATATAGCGTCCGGTTCTTAAAGCATGCTCTGTCGTGAATAGGTTGTGGACACTTTCATATATGCGGTTAACTTCGCGTAATTTTTCAGACATTATTCTCGACCATTACTATTCCTCTAAATGCCTTATCCGGTGTCCAGCCAATTTCAGATGGATCAATTCGTTGACAGAATTGAGAATATGCCTGAATTGAGAATAGGGCAGATTCCAGCGAATCTCTCGAATCAAGAAGCAAAGTTTTTGATTTATTGAAAGAATATTCTGAAAGCTCTGAACAATTGCGATTGTTCGAAATAATTAAATGGGGGGCGCTAAAGTCTCCCTCAGTTACAAGAAACTCATCCCGGCTTAGCACTTCACACGACCAACCCAGGGCATCACGAATTCCTTTTACTTTCACCACATTTGCCATCGGCTCATAGCTCGATTCCTCAGGATTAGCTGGGCGAAAAAGTCCGATATTGAGCAGGTACTCATCAGTCACGTTTGATTTGTCCCCAACAACCACTACGTGCGAATTTGCTTCCGAGAAATGGTTTTCTTCTGGGTCTGTCACGCTTGAAACTGTCCCAGGCTTTCTTTTACCCAAGATATGTGGCCTCTGACGAATTTCGCTATATGCCTTGACGGGGTGAATCTCGTTCACCTTCTCCAATTTGTAGCGGCTTGGGCCAATTCGTAGTTCATTTTGATTCTCGACCCCAAAAAACTTTCCGATAACTTGTTTGTCACCGGCGCGAATAGAAATCAGATCTCCAATTTCCAGTTCTCGAAGGATTTCCATCTTCTGTGAGGGTAAAACTTTCAATTTCTTCAGCCTGTTAAGAGTTATGCCAAGAGAAATTGCTACCGCCGCATAGCGAGCAATTGGGCTAGTGACGACTACAACAAGTTTTCCCTTGCATTCATCCCAGTCTTCCATGGAAGTACCCAGGCTAATGAGATTGTTGAACCAGCTGGGGATTTTCAACGGCTCATCGATATCGTCAAAAATAGCCAAATATGGCTGGGCCGTGGTCATGACACTATTGTTCCCGAAACCACTGACAATCCCAAGGGCTGAAAATTATGACCATTCAGCCTTGATTTAGCGGTGAAATCCATTCTTGGGCAAATTGACTAGGCTGAAGATGTAACTCCAACTACCATCCATAATCGCCTTCAATTAGCTAGAGCAGGCAAATATCTAGCTACCCCTGGAAAAGGCGCTCGCAGATAAATGAGACAAATATCAACCATCTCTTCCATTAATTTCACCAATAAGTATTATGCATTGGTGGCGATTACTCTTCCAGTAGTTATCGAAGTTTTGAGATGCGAATTTTTATTAAAACCTAAACAACTAAATTGTCATATTTTCAAGCTAGCCTGAATAGGATCAAAACAAATGGGAATAATGAAGGATTTTTACGAGATTTCCAAAATGTTAAAAGGTTTGGGGATGGACTTCTCTGTCAAAGATCTAAAGGAGGAACTTTTCGGAGACGCAGAAATATCGGATACAGAGATAGAATTTTTAGAAGAAAGTAGCACCGATCGCTCATCAATGACAAATAATTCGAAGTCGTATATAAGCGAAGATGACCGATCAAGGTTTGCTGAAAACCTATTAGGGTATGAGGAATACACCGAAAAGGAGGGAGGTGTTCTATTTGCATTTGAAAAACCACTTTGGCCAGTAAGCAATGTAATGTTCGCGGCAGCAGGTCCGTTGGCTTCAGCCATGAAAGAATTCCTTGATGACATGGAACCATTGATCAGCTTAATTGCAGAGGAAATGGAACATTCTGATGATCCAATTCTCGATGCACGAAAAGTAGTCATTGCTATTGGCTACCTAAACCTTTGGGCTTTTATCTTCGAGATTTACACCTACCTTAGTTCTCCTACTCATCAAAGTGAAAATACAGCTCAATCCGAGTTATTTTATAATAATAACTATACCTACGATCAACAATTAAGAAATGCTTGGTTGGATGAATATCCTTTTTCTCTCTGGGATGTAATTGGTTGGAATACCAGCTCAAATCCTTTTGATGCGTTTAATCAACTAAATGGCTGGGAGATTAGAAATCGGTTTGTAGAAATTCTGTTACCGATTAATAAGAAATATTCTGAAGTTCCTGATGGGGAACTCTACGAATCCGGCTGCAGTAAAATGCTTCAGAAATTATCTGAGTTAATGAACATCGATTACAACAAAATGCGCAAAATCTGCAAGATTCAGGATTTCTACCCACCAATTCATGATTGGCATTCATTTTTAGAAGGCTATCAAGGCTTTGTGCCGGCACCAACAATCGAGTACTTCAAAGAGGCGATTAAAGGGGTGGAAAAAGATTGGGACAACCAAAATTCTAGTATTGACGCTCGCTTACAGGCATTAAAAGCATTTTCTATTTCATTTCAACCACCTTACTTAACTTATGACATGGATTTATGGCGCGAAATTGCGAAGGAAACCTACGAAAAAGCTAAACACAGTAAAGATTATGCGAACGCCTTCAAGAGTCTTTATCATGATCCATACGAACCTGAGCATGGTACCTCGCTTCCAAGACTAGAAGTATTTGAAGAACTTGTCGAACAAATAGTCTGGGCACAAGACGGCGTAGTTAACTTTAATTCATGGGAAGAGGCTAATAATTTCTTTTACGTCCTAATGAACTTCCAGATGCAGATATTGGCGCGGAATCACTACCCCACTAAAAAACAAATGGCAGAATTTGATGTGCTTTGGGTGTCATATATTGATTTTGTAAATTCCTACATTCTCCGAGACTTAAAGATCAATGAAGCTATTGAGTCAGGCAGTTTTCTTGACAAAATTGATAAATTGGTAGGTTTGGAAGGAATCAAGAATCGCCTGAAACAATTGGCTGCGCTAGTTCAGTCAGGTATAGATCCAAAGAATCTTCCGCCTCTTCAACATATGGTGTTCAGTGGAAATCCAGGTACAGGTAAAACTTCTGTTGCAACTATTCTTGGTGAGATTTTTGGCACACTAGGGTTGCTTAAATCTGGCCATGTCGTTTCAGTAACAAGAGCTGACCTAGTTGCACAGTACACGGGGCAAACAGCACCTAGAGTGAATGCAGCTGTTGACAAGGCTATTGGGGGAATTCTTTTTATCGACGAGGCCTACACACTAAAGAGGGACTCATTAGGTGGGGAGCAGGATCCTTTTGGACAGGAAGCCATTGATGCCCTGCTAACTCGAATGGAGAATGAGCGGGGAAGTTTTGTTGTGATTGCTGCAGGCTATCCAGCTGAGATGCAAAGGTTTGTCGATTCAAATCCGGGTTTAAGATCACGTTTTTCCGACCAATGGTCTTTCGATGACTATAACGAAGTAGAGCTTTTTGAAATGTTCAAAAAATCAGCAGTAGAAAAGGAAATTTCACTTGATGAAAAAATTGAAGTTGAATTTTCAAAAATTGCATCGGGTGAGCGACAGAAGGCAAACTTTTCAAATGCTAGATGGCAACGGACTTTACTTGAAAATGCTCAGAGAAGAATGGCTTCAAGACTTAGTGGGGAGCCAGCCTCCAGCAAATCGCTCCTGCCGGAAGACTTAAGTGATCCTCCGAAGAATGTAGAAGTATCGCAAAAGGTATTGGGCCAGATTCGCGAGAAATTGAGCACCTTGGTTGGTCTCGAATCAGTGAAGGAAGATGTCGAAAACTTGATTGCTTTTCAGTTAGTCCAGCAACGTAGGCAGGCTGAAGGCTTGCCATTACTTGGAAATGGAATTGGGCACCTTGTTTTTGCGGGTCCCCCAGGAACGGGAAAAACAACAGTAGCGCGACTTATTGGACAATTCTATAAAGAATTAGGCCTACTTGAGTCAGGTCATTGCGTTGAGACACAGCGAGCAGACTTGGTTGCTGGTTTCGTTGGACAAACCGCTATGAAGACAAAGGAAACGATAAATAAGGCTATGGGTGGAATCCTCTTTATCGACGAGGCTTACACATTAATTAAGCAAAATTCTTCGGGCGCAGCGGAAGACTTCGGGCAAGAAGCCGTCGATACACTTCTTAAAATGATGGAAGATAATAAAGGTAAGTTTGTAGTCGTTATCGCTGGATATTCTGACAAGATGGAGGAATTCTTAAATTCGAATCCTGGTATGCGATCTCGCTTCAGTAAGACGTTAGATTTTGAACCATGGGGCGCTGGGGAATTTGCTTCCGAGATGAATAAGTTGCTAAATGAAGCAAGTTTCTCACTTGATGAAGGCGCGAAGGAAGCATTGAATTTATGTTCTCCATCGATAGTAAATAATCCTGCTTTCGCATCCGGAAGATCAGCGCGCTCATTTAAGGAAAAGATAATTGAGGCGCAATCAAGACGTATTAGCTCCGATATGAAGGCCTCGCTAACCGCAATTGAGGCTCATGACATCAATGTGGCGGCGAGTAAGATCTAATTTCTAGGGTAAAAATTGGGCAGAAAACTAGTGTTTGTAAAAATTGGTATCTTGCTTAGAAAATCAAGCATAAAAAACACCCGCATTCCTCATGGGCATATTTTCCGAACCTCGTTAGCAGTGAGGCGCACTCGACCGGGCTATGCGACGTCTCCAAGTGGTGAGGCCAAGTCTACCGCCTCATTTATGGATTGTTAATCGGTGGCAATAAGGCTCTCGTGCTTACTTAATGCGACTCGCGTGGAGTTGCTGAACCACTAGCACCGCGCAAGAAATCAAGATCTGCACCTAAGTGGGCTTGTTGAACGTGATCGATATACATGCGCTCCCAGCCACGAGTTGGCTTTGCCAAACTTTCGAGAGTGGCCGCTGAAGGAGTGCGAGCCGCTAACTCTGCATCGCTAATTTTCACATTAATTGTTCGTGCTGGAACATTGAGTTCGATGAGGTCACCGCTTCTAATAAGTGCGAGTGGTCCACCTGCTGCAGCTTCTGGAGAAACATGTAAGACAACGGTTCCAAATGCTGTTCCGCTCATACGTCCATCACAGATGCGGACAAGATCTTGAATGCCGCGTTCCAGTAACTTCTTTGGAATCGCCATATTTGAAACTTCAGGCATTCCTGGATAACCCTTAGGCCCACATCCGCGTAATACTAAAACGCTATTTTCATCAACATCTAAATCAGGATCATCGATGCGCGCATGAAAATCTTCAATGCTCTCAAAGACAACAGCTGAGCCTGTATGAACAAGTAAGTTAGGACTTGCTGCTGCAGGCTTGATGACTGCGCCTTCGGGTGCGATGTTGCCACGCAAGACGGCAATGCCTGCTTCAAGTTGAAGCGGCTTTTCATACGTTGCAATAACTGTTGCATCATAAATCTCAGCACCCTTAAGGCTGTCAACTAATGGTTTGCCAGTCACGTTGATAGCGCTGCGATCAAGATGCTTTTCAACTTCTTTTAGGACGGCACGTAGACCACCTGCGCGGAAGAGATCTTCCATGAGGTGTTCACCAGCTGGTTGTAGGTTTACAAGAAGTGGAATGCGAGAGCCGATGCGATCGAAATCATCGAGTGTGAGATCAACGCCTGCGCGGCCTGCGATTGCTAATAGGTGAACTACAGCGTTTGTTGAGCCACCGATTGCACCGAGTGCCACGATGGCATTGGTAAATGCTGCAAAGGTGAGGATGTCTTGTGGCTTGAGATCTTCTTTCACCATCTCAACAATGCGACGACCTGAGTCATGACTTGCTTGAAGGAGGCGGCTATCTGCAGCAGGTGTTCCGGCTAAACCAGGGAGCGTCATTCCGAGCGCTTCTGCAATACATCCCATTGTTGATGCTGTTCCCATTGTGTTGCAATGGCCCTTGCTGCGAATCATTGAACGCTCTGATGCGTTGAAGTCTTCTTCACTCATCTTTCTGGAGCGAACATCTGCGCTAAAGCGCCAGACATCGGTGCCGCATCCCAACAACTTCCCTTTAAAGGTTCCGTTAAGCATCGGTCCACCTGGAACAACAATCGTTGGAAGATTTACTGATGTAGCACCCATAAGTAGTGATGGAATTGTTTTATCGCAACCGCCTAAGAGAACTACGCCATCGATTGGATTTCCGCGAATCATTTCCTCTGCTGCCATCGCAGCTAGGTTGCGCCATAACATCGCGGTGGGGCGAAGATTAGTTTCACCGAGTGAGAGCATCGGCAGATTGTGTGGGATTCCGCCGGCTTCCCAAATTCCGTTCTTAACGCTTTGAGCTACTTCATCTAGATGCATATTGCATGGGGTGAGATCAGATGCAGTATTTAAAATTGCGATCTGTGGGCGAGTGCCGGTGAAGGCAGAGTCAGGATTTCCGCGGCGCATCCATGCGCGATGAATATACGAATCCTTTGTATTTCCTGAAAACCAATCAGCGCTGCGCATTCGGTAAGTATACGAGGGCAAAGTGGCTTCGTGAAGGGACTTCAGTTTTAGATTGATCTCGGTAGACTAAAGATATGAATAACGAGAACGCTGAGGTCGAAAGCACCACAACAAAGAGAGTGCACGATCAGGCTCCATCAGAGGCTTATGCAGAGTTTATGAAGACTGGTTGGATCCCTTCTGATCTCCCAGAGTTGCAGCCACTTGAAGTTGTGACCTACGCATACATGCGCAGACAGGTTCTCTCTGCAGCATTTGCCGGTATTCGTCTCGTTCTTCCTTCAGGAAATGCCAAGGTTCGTGCCAACGATACTGATTATGTTTACCGCCCTGATTCAGCCTTTGCTTACTACAGCGGCGTGCAGGGCAGTGATGCAAATGAAGATGCAGTTTTGGTTATGGAGCCAAAAGCTGAAGGTGGCCACGATACATATCTATATATACATCCGCGTTCAACGCGAGATACCGATGCTTTCTATCGCGATACTCACTACGGCGAGCTCTGGGTAGGACGTCGCTATACGCTCGGTGAAGCCCAAGCGCGCTATCAAATAGAGACCCGCAAAGTCACCGATCTGAAAGATTTTCTGAGCGGTACACCAGCGCTCGTTCTGCGCGGGAGCGATCAAATGGTTGATGCAACCATTGCTGCACATCCGCGCGAAGAAGAGTTTGTTATCTTTATTTCAGAGCAGCGTCTAACAAAAGATGAGTATGAAGTTCGCGAGATGCAGCGTGCTGTCGATGCAACTGGATTTGGATTCAACGATGTCATCTTGACACTTCCTGCGGCTGCGGAACATCCACGTGGTGAGCGTATTGTCGAAGGCGCATTCTTTGGTCGTGCGCGACTTGAAGGACATGGCGTTGGTTACAACACGATTGCAGCCAGCGGATCACATGCGTGTGTACTGCACTGGACACGCAATGATGGAGCAGTTCACAATGGTGATCTCATACTTATTGATGCAGGAATTGAAGTAGATTCGTTCTACACCGCAGATATCACGCGCACCTTGCCGATCTCTGGAAAATTCTCTCCGGCACAACGTGCGCTCTATATGTTGGTCTATGAAGCGCAACTAGCTGGCTTTGCAGCGGTAAAGCCTGGCGCAGTTTTTTCAGATATCAATAAAGCCTGCCAAGAAGTATTGGCTAAGGGTTTAGCGGATATGGGAGTACTTACCGTCAGCGCAGAAGAATCCATGCGCCCTGAAGTTGGTTTACACCGCCGCTGGACTTTGCATGGGGTGAGCCACCACTTAGGTCTTGATGTACATGATTGCGCAAAGGCTCGTAAAGAAAATTACACCGATGCTGTATTACGCGAAGGAATGATTCTTACCGTTGAACCTGGTCTATATATCCAGCCTGATGATGAGCTCTTCACCCCTGAATATCGCGGTATTGGTATCCGTATTGAAGATGATGTTCTTGTCACCGCAGATGGATGCCTTAATCTCTCAGAACGTATTCCGCGTCATCCTGATGCAGTTGAAGCATGGATCGCAACACTGCAGCAGGCGCGATAAGATCGGATAATGACTCAATCCCTTATCCATGCACGTGGACTGACTAAAAAGTTCGGCGATTTCACCGCGGTTAATGGCATCGACTTCGATGTCTTGAAAGGTGAATCCTTTGGTCTCTTAGGTCCAAACGGTGCCGGAAAGTCCACTGCAATGCGGATGATTGGTGCGACATCTCAGCGCACATCTGGTGATCTGACAATCTTGGATAAAGATCCAGAGAAATTCGGACCGCAGATCCGTGCCCACTTAGGTGTTGTCCCACAGCAAGATAATTTAGATACACATCTGACTGTTACTGAGAATCTCTATATCTATGGGCGTTACTTTGGTCTTAGCCGCAAATTTCTGAAGGGCAAGATTGAAGAGCTTCTGACTTTCGCGCAACTTGAAGAGAAGCGAAATTCAAAAGTTGAGGCTTTAAGCGGTGGAATGAAGCGCCGCCTGACAATTGCGCGTGCACTGGTCAGCGAACCTGAAATTTTGATGCTTGATGAGCCAACGACTGGCCTTGATCCGCAGGCACGCCACATCTTGTGGGATCGCCTCTTTAGACTCAAAGAAGATGGTGTAACACTTCTTATTACTACCCACTTTATGGATGAGGCAGAACAACTCTGTGATCGCCTTGTTGTAATGGATAAAGGCTCGATCATGGCAGAGGGCAGCCCAGCACAATTGATTAAGGATTTTTCAACTAAGGAAGTTCTTGAAGTTCGCTTTGGATCTGAGCGCAATTCTCAGATGGCAGATGAATTACGTCAGTTATGCGATCGGGTCGAAGAACTTCCAGACCGTATCTTGATGTACACAGAAGATGGAGAAGAACTCCTTGAGCGTGTATATAAAAAGAATTTCCATCCAAAAACTTCTCTTGTACGGCGCAGCTCTCTCGAAGATGTCTTCTTGCGCCTGACCGGAAGAACACTGGTCGATTAATGAGCTCTTTCCAAGCGCGGCAAGGTTCACTGAAAATTGTTGATGCCGCCAAAGTAGCTGCACGTGGTGCAATTTTTGTTACCGAAGCGCGCCTACGTAACACGCTTAAATGGGTCTGGCTCATCATCGCAATTGCAATTGCCAACCCAGTTCTTTATCTTGTTTCAATCGGTTTGGGCCTTGGCTCTTTTATTGATCAGAATGCAGGAAGTACCGGCGTTGATGGAGTTTCATATTTAACCTTCCTCGCACCAGCACTTCTCGCAACAGCTGCTATCCAAAGTGCAGTGGATGAAAGTGTCTACCCAACTCTTGAAGGTTTTAAATGGAATAAGTTATTTTTTTCCATGAATGCAACGCCTTTAAGCGGAAATCACATCGCAATGGGTGTCTTCTTTAATAGTTTGATCCGCACCGTCTTTACCGCAGTTTTATATTGGTTCGTTATGCTCGCATTTGGAGTTCTTGAATCACCACGCGCATGGTTAGCGATCTTTACCGCCATTATGGCTGGGGCGGCTTTTGGTGCATTCATGCAGGCTCTAGCAGGCTTTCTCGAAAATGAGAATGTCTTCTTCACAATCGTTGAGCGTTTTATCATCATGCCACTCTTTTTATTCTCTGGAACTTTCTATCCACTATCAAGCATGCCGATCTTCCTGCAGTGGATTGGCTGGATCTCACCACTATGGCATGCAACAGAGTTAGGTCGCTGGCTCACCTACGGATCTGAAATTTCTACGACAATGCTCTTGGTCCACTTCATATTCTTAAATTCGATCCTTGTTGTCGGATTAATTGCTTCACGCCGAATCTTTACCAGAAGGCTGGGTAAGTGATGATTCTTGCAACTGCGGTCGCAATCGCCGAAGCCCGCATGGGTAAGCCTGGTGAAAAATACTATTCAGGACGCTCTCGCGCCATTATGGAGCGTGCTTACATCGCCTTCAAATCATCGACTTGGATGATTGTCATCTCAGGGTTC
>Ga0209617_10000456_pt1 | contig 17748 bp, 11 predicted proteins | sample LakEriepJuly2011_2_FD_187459 | JGI IMG/M metagenome (GOLD analysis project Ga0209617, IMG submission 187459) | Freshwater microbial communities from dead zone in Lake Erie, Canada - CCB epilimnion July 2011 (SPAdes) (version 2) | ecosystem: Environmental > Aquatic > Freshwater > Lentic >...
GGCCGACGCACCCAGAACTCCTTGATTACCTCGCGGTTTCCTTCCGCGATGGCGGTTGGGATTACCACAAGTTGCTTCGTGACATCGTGACGAGCGCGACGTATCGCCAGAGTTCGCGCGTGCGCCCCGAGATCGCGGCGGCCGATCCAGGCAACCGCCTGCTCACGTACTTCCCGCGTCAACGACTCGCCGCCGAACAGATTCGCGATTCGGCGCTCTATGTCGCAGGACTTCTCAAAGAAAGCGCCGGCGGCGCGAGCGTGAAGCCGTATCAACCCGACGGTTTGTGGCAAGAAGTTGCCATGCTCCAATCGAACACGCGCGTCTACGAACAGGGGATGGGCGACGACATCTGGCGGCGCAGCATGTACACCTATTGGAAGCGCGCGGCGCCGCCGCCAACGATGCTGACGCTCGACGCGCCGACGCGCGAGTTCTGCACGACGAAACGTCTCGTGACGAACACGCCGCTGCAAGCACTCGTCTTGTGGAACGACCCGCAATTCGTCGAGGCTGCGCGCGCAACGGCCGAGCGCACCTTGCGTGAAGCGAACGACGACACGGAGCGCTTGGCGCTTCTCTTCCGACGCGCCACGGGTACGCAGCCAAGCGACGCGGCACTCGCACGTATGGCGGCAACACTTGAAGAGAATCGTCGTCGATACGTCGCCGCGCCCGACGCGGCAGCGCAGTTGCTTGCGGTTGGCGCCGCACCACGAACGACCGAATTCCCCGCGTCCGAAGTCGCGGCGTGGACATTGCTCGCGAACGCCGTGCTGTCGAGCGACGCGATGATTGTGAAGGATTGAGGCGGAAGTCTGGCGTGGCGTCTTCGGGCGCCATCTTGGGAGTCACCAATGTCAAAGCCAAAGATCAGCGCAACGCCCGCCGACGGACTCGAGGAATACCTCCTCAACATGACCCGTCGCCGATTCTTCGGAACGCTCGGTTCGAAGTTCACGTCGACACTCGGCGCGGGCCTCGGCGGAGTCGCGCTCGCGCAACTGCTCGCGGGCCGCGCGGCGAACGCCGCGGCGTCGCCATCGCCCTTGCTCGCCGCCGACGGTACGCCTGCAGGCGCGCCCGCGTTCATGCCTGGCCCACACTTCGCGCCGAAGGCGAAGCGCGTCATCTATCTCCACATGGAAGGTGCGCCGAGCCAGCTCGATCTCTACGACTACAAGCCCGATCTCGTGAAGCGATTCAACGAGGATCTGCCAGACTCGATCCGAAACGGGCAACGCATCACCACGATGACCAGCGGTCAATCGCGCTTCCCAGTGGCACCAACGAAGTTCCGCTTCGATCGCTACGCCAACAACGAAGACGGCGTCTATCTCTCGGAACTCCTGCCGCACACCGGCGGCGTCGCCGGTGACATCTGCCTCATTCGCTCGATGCACACGCAGGCGATCAATCACGAGCCTGGCATCACGTTCTTCCAAACTGGTTCAGAGCAGCCAGGCCGCCCGAGTTTCGGCTCATGGATGAGTTACGGCCTCGGCAGCATGAACGCGAATCTGCCGAGTTTCGTCGTGATGATCACGCAAGGAATCGGCAACATGCAGGCGCTGAGCGCGCGCTTCTGGGGCAGCGGCTTCTTGCCAAGCGAACACCAAGGTTGTCGTCTGCGCTCGGGCCGCGATCCGGTGCTCTATCTGCGCGACCCTGAGGGCGTCACGCGCGAAGATCGTCGTCGCATGCTCGATCTCGTCGGGCAACTCAACGAAGAGGAGTTCAACGAAAGCCTCGATCCCGAAGTGCGCGCGCGCATCGCGCAGCACGAAATGGCCTATCGCATGCAGATGTCGGTGCCCGAACTCACCGACTTCTCTGACGAAGACGCCGCCACGCTCGAGATGTACGGACCAGACGTCCACAAGCCCGGCTCATTCGCGGCGAATTGCTTGCTCGCGCGGCGCCTCGCTGAGCGCGACGTGCGGTTCATTCAGTTGTACATGCGCGGTTGGGATCAACACGGCAATCTTCCCGGCGAACTCAGTGCACAGGCGAAGGCCGTCGATCAGCCGCAGGCCGCGCTCATCAAAGATCTCAAGCGCCGTGGCTTGCTCGACGACACGCTCGTCTTGTGGGCTGGCGAATTCGGCCGCACGGTCTATTCGCAAGGTCAACTCTCGCGCGACAACTATGGCCGCGATCACCATCCGCGATCCTTCAGTGTGTGGGCCGCGGGCGGCGGCATCAAGCCGGGCATCACGTGGGGCAAGACCGACGATTACTCGTACAACATCGTCGAGAACCCGGTCGAAGTGCACGATCTGCACGCGACGATGCTGCACCTCCTTGGTCTTGACCACAAGAAACTCGTCTATCGCGCGCAGGGCCGTGACTATCGCCTGACCGACGTGAAGGGCGAGTTGGTGCGCGGCATTCTTGCGTAACGAAAGCAGCGCATGCTGAAAATCTGATGCTTGACGCGCTTTCGCTCATCGTGGACGGCCTCGCGAACCTTGCGAAGGGACCGCGTTCGCCTCGTGAGGGAGTCGGGTGGGCGCGCGGCGTGTGGGTCGCGTTCTGCGCTCTCGTGGTTCTGGCCGGACTCGGGGCGCTTGTGTACAGCATCCTCCGCTGACGTCGCGCGCGACGCATGAAGCGACACGCCCGCGTGCAGTCGCTTTCCCACGCCGCAGGTCTTTCCCTGCAGGTCTTTCCCTGTAGGGCTTTCCCTGTTGCGTACGCCGCGTCGAGCCGATACCTAGCGCCGTATGGCAGCAATCGGACCCGTGAATCTCATCCTCGACTTCGACTCGACCATCGTCGCAGCCGAAGGCCTTGACGAAATCGCACGCCTCGCGCTTGCGGATGACCCCGATCGCGACGCGAAAGTTCTCGCCATCGAAGGCATCACCCGCGACGGCATGGAAGGCCGCATCGGGATCGACGAATCACTGCGCCGTCGTTTCGCGATGCTCACGATCACGAAGGCGCATGTTGCGGAAGTGGTGAAACTCCTGAAGAAGCGGCTCGCGCCGAGTTTCCGCCGCCACCGCGCGGAGGTGAAGAAGAACGCTTCACGGATTTGGGTCGTGAGTTCTGGTTTCCGCGATTACGTCGTGCCAGTCTGCGCAGAACTCGGTATCGCCGCCGACCACGTCATTGCGAACGAACTGCGTTGGTCGAAGGACGGCGTCTGCACTGGCTACGACACCGCATCGCCGCTCGCACGACCGAAGGGAAAACCTGCTGCCGTGCGTGCGCTCAAGCTTGATCGCGACGGCGCGCTCGTCGTTGCCGTTGGTGATGGCGCGACCGATTGCGAGATTCGCGATGAAGGCGCCGCGCGCGAGTTTGTCGCGTACTGCGAGAACATCGAGCGCGAAAGTGTTGTTGCGCGCGCCGATCGCGTCGTGCGCAGCGTGGACGAACTCCTGTGGATTTACGGCTTGCCGGGCGCCCCGAGTTATCCCAAGTCGCGCATGGTCGCGCTGCTCTTAGAGAACATTCACGCCGATGCCGCCGCGCGACTCGCCGACGAGGGCTACAAGGTCGAGTCACTCTCCGATGCGCTCCCCGAAGCGGAACTCGCGCGCGCATTGAAGGGCGTGTCGCTTCTTGGAATTCGCTCGAAAACTCGCGTGACGGAGAAGGCGCTCGCCGCCGCAGATCGCCTGCTCGCCGTTGGTTGCTTCTGCATCGGGACGGAGCAAGTTGACCTCGCGGCGGCCGGTGCGCGCGGTGTTGCCGTCTTCAACGCGCCGTACTCCAACACGCGCAGCGTCGTCGAACTCGCGATTGGTGAGATTGTGATGATCTTCCGTCGCGCGATCGAATCGGATCGCATTTTGCACGCGGGCGGTTGGCGCAAGAGCGCGCAGGGATGCCGCGAAGTTCGCGGAAAGACCATCGGAATCGTGGGCTACGGCCACATCGGTTCGCAGCTTTCAGTGCTTGCCGAGGCGATGGGCATGCAGGTTCTCTATCACGATGTCGCGGAAGTCATGCCGCTTGGAAACGCGCGGCGTGCGAAAAACCTTGCGGAACTTCTGGCGAAGTCGGACGTCGTGAGTTTGCATGTCGATGGACGCCGCGAGAACACGCATCTCATCGGTGAGCGCGAACTCCGCAAAATGCGCCCAGGTTCGGTGCTCGTCAATCTTTCGCGCGGTCACATTGTCGACCTCGAGGCGCTCGCTGCGAGTCTGCGTGCGGGGCATCTCGCGGGCGCGGCGGTCGACGTATTCCCCGCCGAGCCGAATTCGAACAAGGAGCCGTTCGATACGCCACTCCGCGGAATTCCGAACGTGATTCTGACTGCACATATCGGTGGCTCGACCGCCGAAGCACAGCAGGGGATCGGCGTGTTCGTTGCGAACCGTCTCGTCGACCATGTCAACACCGGTTCAACCGCGGGATGCGTGAATCTCCCTGAAATCGCGCTTCCGCCAACGCCGCGCGCACATCGCTTCCTGCACCTTCACCGGAACCAACCGGGCGTCCTTGCCGAGATCAACGGCATTCTCGCGCGCCGCAAGATCAACATCCTCGGACAGTCGCTCCGTACAAGTGAAGACGTTGGCTACGTGGTGACCGATGTCAACAAGTCCTACGACGACGCCGTCGTACACGACTTGCGTGCGGTTTCAGGTACGCTGCGATTCCGTGTTCTTTACTAGGCTCTCTACGTGGTTCGCTCGTAGGTTCTCTCGTATATTCCCTACGCGATTCTGAGTTCTCGTCTCGATTCTGATTTCTCTCCGAATGTTGCGGCGTTCGCGGACGGATCGCTCCTCCGCCTGCATCGGGTGCTCTCCATGCTTCACTTCCGAACCCTCATCGCTGTCGCGCTCTGCGCGTTCGCTTCCTCGCCTCTTGCGGCACAGATCATCGTGCCCGCTCGGCCAACGGCACCCGCCGGTGGCAGTGCGGCCACCGGACAAGCCGCGAAGCCTGCGAAGGAGATCGAGCGCAAGATCGATCCGAAGGCGAAAGAACTCTTCGAGAAAGCCCTCGCCGCTTTGAAGGCCGCGAAGTCGGTCGAGTTCACGGGACAGATGACGATGGGCGGCGACGACCCTGCGTTGAAGGCGATGATGCCGCCGGAAATGAGCGGAAAAACGAAGTTCACCGTGCGGTACGCCGAGGGGCAGCAGGACACGAAGCCGCCGGAGCCTGGCATGGGCTTGCCGCCGATTCCGGCCGACTCGATCCGTGCAGAACGCGTCAGTGGTCCGAAGGAGGGCTCGTACCTCGTCATCCACGAAGGCAAAGTGCTCGAGGTCAATCCAAAGAAGAAGACCTACACCGACGGCGGCGCGCAGGCAGCCTTCGTTGCGTTGATGGGAATTCAGGCATTCCCTGAGTTCCTGCGTCGCGGCGGGCTGGAGCTCCGCGATGCAGAGTTGATCTCGATCGAACTTGCGGGGACGACCACCGTCGATGAACTCGAGTGCGATGTTGTCAAAATCGTCCAACGCATAAACATGTCGATGGGCGCCATGCCGAACGAGGGTGGCGAGGGGTTTGATGATGACGGCGGCGAGAAGCCGGCTGCACCCGTCGGCGGCATGACGATCACCCTGCACCAGAAGCTTGCGATTGCGCGGACCGATGGCCTGCCGCGTCAACAGACGACCAAGCCAGAGTTCGGCGACATGCCCGAGATGGAGGATGGCGGCATGGCGATGCCTTCCCCTGAAATGACCTTCACCGTGTTCGGCCTGACGGTCGACCCGAAGATCAACGATGCTGCGTTCTCGCTGAAGGCGCCCGAGGACTTCACCAAGACCGAACCTGAGCTCCCGGGCATGATGATGGGCGGCGCCGAGGGCGAAGCGCCCGAGATGCCCGAGCTTTCGGTCAAGGTCGGCGATATCGCGCCGGACTTCAAACTTGCGGATCTCGACGGCAAGGAAGTGACCCTCGCCTCGCTCAAGGGCAAGGTCGTCCTGCTCGACTTCTGGGCGACGTGGTGCGGCCCGTGCAAGGCCGCGATGCCAACGATCCAGAAGCTGCATGACGAGTACAAAGGCCAAGGGAAGGATGTCGTCATCCTCGGAGTCAACACGTGGGAAGAGAAGCCTGAGGCCGCGAAGGAGTACATGACGAAGAAGAAGTTCTCCTACGGCTGCCTCATGAAGGGTGATGAACTCGCGGCGGCCTATGGCGTGAAGGGCATCCCGACGCTCGTGATCATCGGCAAGGACGGGAAGGTCGCGGCGGTGGAGGTCGGCCTCTCCGACGCGACCGGCGGCGGGCTCCGAAAGGCGATCGACGCTGCGCTCGCAGCGAAGTGAGTCCGGAACGACGTCACCCACAGCCTCACCCACATCTTCACGCGCGACTCTGTCGAGAATGCGCGACCGCCGCAAGGGCGCTCGGTATGCTGCGCCCATGCGCTTCGAAACCAAGTCGTTGTTTGGCCCATCTCGCACGACCCACGGAGACGATGCTCTGCGAAACTTGCGAGGTTTCGCGGGCTTCCGCAGCACTTGCGCCTGCGTTTTGACGGTGACGATCGGGCTGAGCGTCGAGTCCGCGGCGTTCGCCATGGGAGTGACAGGATTCACTGGGGCCTCGGCTGCGCTCGGGGTTTCCGAAGCGACTGCAAGCCAAGATGGCAAGGCAAGCCAAGACGGCAAGGCAACCCAGGACACCAAGGCAAGCCAGGACGGCAAGGGCAGCCAAACCAGCCCGAAGGCGCCAGCTTCCAAGCCTGCCGCGCCTCAGACTGAAGCCCCGAAGGCCCCCGCACAACCGGCGCAGCAGGAGAAACCCACTGCTTCGGAGCGACCCGACGCCGTCGCGCCATCATTGCCATCGCCAGCGGGTGCTCCCGGAAAGAATCTCCCCGGGATGCGCGAAGGCGACGCGATCGAGCCGGCCGCGCAAGCGATTCTCGATCGGCATGACAAAGTCGCGATGGGCATGCAGAGCCTGCAGCTCACCACGGAACAACTCACTCGCAGCTTCGGCACCGAGGGTTCCGTCGCGAAGCGCACGCAAGAGCCGTGCAAAGTCGCGCTGGAGTTCCCCGTCCGCGACGGCATGACGATGCCGCACATGGCGATCACCGTGATGATCTCAGACAAGCCGTCGTCTGGCCTCGCCTACGACGGACGCGGGGGCATTCTGCTTGACCACGAGACGAAGCGCGCTGCGGCTTCAAACGGGTTCCCGGTGCAAGGCCATGCGTATCTCGTTTCGCTCCCGCAGTGGACGATGGATCGCCGCTCGCGCGGGCTGATGGCAAGCAAGCAGACGGGTACCCAAATCAACGCGAACATCGTGGCCGGCAAGGTTGTCGGGGTCGAAAAGATTGATGGCGAAGAGTGCGACTTGGTCACGTTCGCAGTCAGCGTGCCGAAGATGGCGGAGATGCCGGATCCCGCGACGGATAAGCCGCAGGCGACCTACTTCCGCGTGTTTGAGACCGTGGCATTCGCACGGAAGGACGGTCTGCCGCGCCGCCTCGTGGCGGTTTCCGAGGTCCCGGGCGAAGGCCCGCTCGGAGATCAAGAGCTGACCATTCTCTATCGCAACGTCCAGGTGAATGAGCCGATTCCGGCGGGCACCTTCCAAGTGAGAGTCCCCGAGGGTTACGAAGTCGGCGCGCTGCAGGGGCAACAGGCAGCTCCTGCTCCGGCCCCGTAAGGCGCGCACGACGCGTCGTTCGATGGTGCGTGAGTTGTGCTCGTGACAGTGCCAGGAAGAGAACGCGCGTCTGTGCTCTGAACGCAGTCATCGAGGGCGCGTTGGTTCGCGTACGCGCCTCGACCGAGCCGCGCACTCTCTGAGTATGCACGATCTTGAGTTGTGCGAGGTTACACTCGAGATATGAGTGTTTCCGCGTTTCTCACGACGGTCTTTCTCGCGAATCTTTTCTCGAGCACCGGTCCGCACGTTGGGCAAAATCTCGCATCGGTCGCGGGCGCGCCCTTCGCGCATGCGGTTGCTGGCCTCACGCCGAGCGCATCCGGTCTCGCGCCGAGCGCATCCGGTCTCGCGCCGAGCGCGTCACGCGCACTCTTGAAGTTGACCAACAACGAACTCGCGCGCGCCTCCGCGGAGGCGGCTCAGCGCGGTGCGTTGCCGCAGTATCAAGGCGATCTCACGCAGGCACTCGATACCGAGATTGGTACGAAGGCGCCCAAAGTCGTAGCGAAGTTCGCGGCAACCGATGCGGGCGCGTTCGCGCTCGCGCAGTGGCGACTGCTTTCGCGTGTGAAACCCGAGGAATGGGCGACGCTCACATCACAGCACGCGAACACCGTCGCGTGGCTCCTTTCGAATCGCAACGCCGTCGAACTCTTCCTGACATCTGGTGACGTCGAGGGGAATCGTTGGGGCGACGCGGTGCGCATCTTTGCGGAGATCGCCGCCGTAGACCCAGAAGTCCTTGAGAAGTGCGACGATCCGAAGAACCCGCCGTTGCCGCTGCGCCTCGCGATCGCGACCGCGCTTGTCCATGCAACGCCTGTGACGTGGATGGCCGATGGCAGCGTGATCGATCCGGTGAAGCGCTACCAGTCGTATCGCACGTGGGACAAAGAAGGCGTGCTCTTTGCGAGTTTCCGCGAGCTTTCCGCATGGGAAATGCGCTACGTCGTCGGCAGTTGGTCGAGCGACGAGGATCTCGTCTGGGCGCGCGCGAACATCAAGCCCGAACTCAAAGTGCGCGAGAAGGTCGGCGACGGCGCGCACATGCTCGCGTACAACTTGTTCAACAAGAATGGCGTGAGCGTGCAAGAGGGCGGAAAGTTCTACGACAACAAGCCGATGACGCTCGCGATCATGCTTGAGTACGGCGGTGTCTGCGGAGCGATTTCACGCTTCGGGACGTCGATGTCGCAAGCGTTTGGTGTGCCTGCGATGCCGGTCGGGCAGCCCGGTCACTGCGCATTCATCTGGCAAATTCGGCCGCATGAATGGGCGATCAACAACGACATTTCGGGTTGGGCCGAGAGCGGCTGTCACGGCGGCATTCACATGACGTGGGGGCATCCTGCGTGGTTGATGCCCTTGATGCAGTCGGCGCAAGAAGATCGCGTGGCGTTTGCGCGTTCTGAAATGCTGCGATTCGCTGGAGATTTCTTAGCCGGCACGAAGGCGGATGCCGCCGATCGCGCAGCGGTCTACGCAGAGGCATGCGATGAGCGTGCGACCAACTATGGCGCGTGGCGCGCGCGACTCGACGCGATGCGCGCGGCCGAGCGCGACGTGAAGACTGCGCAGTGGCGCGACGCGATGAAGCGCGCGTCGTCGGCATTCGCGCGGCAACCGATGGCGTATGCAACGTTGGTCGCCATCGCGGAGCCTGCGCTTTTGCCCGCAAAGCCGACCGACAAGGCGCGCGCGGAGTATGCGCGCGGAGTGGCGGCGAACATCGCAGCCATGGCGAAGGCGGGTGCCGACGCGACGCTCGCGGATTTCGCCGTGCGCGAGGTCGTTGTTCGCCAAGCGGAAGCGATCGGCGATGAGTCGAAGCGCTCAGCACGCGCGATCGTGCTTGGCGAAGATCCGCCGAGTGATGAGAAACTGAACGCCCCGCGTGCGGCCGATGTGGTCGATCTTGCGTTGGGTGCCGCGAATGAACTCGATGTTGCGCCCGATGGTTCGGCACATGCGGCGTGGCAGCGGCAAATCGGACGCGTCGTTGCGGGTTTCGTGCGTCAGCCGTCCGCGCGCGAACACGGGTTGAAGCGCGTCGAGGTCATGGTGGCGGCGTTGATGAAGGCGAAGCGCGAAGGCGATGCGCGCTGGATTGCCGACCGCGTGGTGGAAGCCGCGAAGGCCACCAAAGACGCGGATTTGGAGCGACAGGCGACGGCGTTCCGCGCGTCGTTGGGCTGAGTGAAACGCCTGCGGACGAGGGTCTTCGCGCGTCGTGCAAACCAACCCAACCGATTTCCCTGCGAGATTCCTGTGGGAATGTTGGGATTGTGTTGACACCACCGACGCCCCGGGGCATTCTCCCCGTATGCGACCGCAATTCTGGCAACTCGCTCAACGTCCACGCCTCTCAAGGGTTTCCCGCGCGCGCGGGTTTACCCTCGTTGAGCTCCTCGTGACCATTGCGATCATCGCCTTGATCGTTGCCCTCTTGCTCATCGCGATTCCACAGATTCAACGTCAGGCACGCAGCTCGATTTGCCTCTCGAATCAGCGTCAGTTGAACCAGGGTTTCGTCCTCTACTACAGCGACAACGCCGGACGCTTCATGGGCGTCGACACCGGTCTCACCGCGTGGGACTGGGTGCAAGGCCAAGGCAACCTCAACGGCAACGGGTACGAAACGGAGAACGCGCTCAAGAAGGGGCGCATGTGGAGTTACATCAGCGAGAATCCGGCGGTTTACAAAAGCCCGTTTGATCCGTTCTCGTCCTTCCAGCGCCTGCGCACCTATTCGTTCAACGCGTTCATTTCGACCGGCGAAGGCCCGATGTGGGGCGGCCCGCCGAACTGGCAAGTCAACACGATGGGCAAGATTCCGCTGCCCTCGGAAACGTTGGTCACTGCGCTTGAGTACGACCACCGTGGCTACAACATCAACGGCTTCGGTATCAGCGTGACGGGCAACGCGAATTGGGTCGACAAGATCGCCCCGTGGCATCCTGGTCACTTCAATGTGTCGTTCGCAGATGGTTCGGTGCTTTCCTATCGCCACGCGGCGCGTCAAGACATCATCGACTACTACATGACGCTGCCGCAGAACGACATCTACTGGCCGGGCCCGGATTACGAATGGGTGCGCCGGAAGATGGCGCCGGGAATGTTCCAGTGATGCACGTCGGGAGCGCGCGGGCGCTTGGAGATTCGATGCAACAGATGAAGAAGCGCGCTGCGTTGATCACGGTTGTCGGTGGAGTTCTGATGGGTGTGGGTTGCGAAGAGAAGCGCAATCTCCCGCAGGGCTTCTTGGCAGAAGCGGCGAAGGAAGCTCCGGCGGCATCAAACTCGGGCGGTGCTGAGGCCAGCGGCGCAGCGGCTGCTCCCATGGGCCCGAATTCGGGTCCAAACGGATTCCGCGCGGCGGCGAGTGCGCCCGACATGTCGGCTGCAGGACCAACATCAGAGACGCCCGAAGCGGATGAAGCTACTGCAGCCGCGATGGTCGAAACCCTCGCGGCAGAACTGAAGTTGCCCCCAATCGCGGAGGTCGCGGTTGCGCCGGGCGAAGAGGAGTTCCAGAAGGCCGCGCGCAGTTCGAAGTACGACACCTTCCGCAGCATGTCGGTGCGCTACGTTCAGTTGCGCGCGGAGTTGTTGCCGTACGGCAAGAAACTCGCGGATGGTTCGGCGACACCCGAAGAGCGCCGTATCCACAACCGTATCGAAGAAGCGATGGGGGTCGAGTTCCGTCGCCTCAATCGGTACATGTGGGACAGCCGCTGGGATGACAAGGATCGCGCGGCGATGGGTTGGATTCTCTACGGCGCGCAGCAGCCGAAGTGAACGGGCCGTTCATCACCGCAGCCACTTCGCGCGCAGAGCGTCACGCTGTGCCGCGTTGAAAAACGTCTGCGCACTCGGAAGCGCGAGCATCGCATCGATGTACGCGGGTTCTGCGCGCATTGCTTCTTTCAAGCGTTCATACACGCCGGGCGCTGCTTGTTGATCATTCGCGTTTTCGCGTTCAACAGGCGCGACGTCGCAGTCGAGCCACTCGGCAAGCGCGCTGCGCTTTTCGCGGTCATCGATATCCGCGCGGAGCACCATGCAATCGAATCGTCCGCGTTGGTAGCGTTGCCAACCGCGCGATGCATCGAAACCCTCGCGGAAGACATCGATACCGGTCGTCGACGCGAATTCGTGCGTCCACCACAAACTCGACGACGCGTGGGGAAACGTCGCGCGGAAGTGGTCAAAGAGCGACGCGGTCGACATCCATGGCGCGCGGCGCCAGAAGTGGCGCATCCAATACGCGCGGCCGAAGTACGTGTAATTCGAAAGATTGAACGCGATCGGATCGCGCATCACGGCGACCACTTTGAGCGGTTGATCGCTGCCGTGGAGAAGGATCTCGCGCGCGGCGCGCTGTTCGATCGCGCGATGCCGCAGCATTCCGTCGTCGGCGACGGGGGAAGAAAGCGGTCCCGTCCAGAAGTGCGCGGGCTCAAGATGGTGCACCTTGACGGTTTCGATCTTGGGTGTGCGATCGAGCGCGGCTGCGACGGCGGTTGATGCGGTTTTGGTTGCGGAGTAGACCAGGATTGGCGTCCCGCGAAGAAGTTGTTCCTGGATCCGGCGCCGCATGCGCGCTTCGCTGATCGGGAAGCGCAGAAGGTCTTGCACGTGCCGGAATGGCGTGTTCGCGGTCTCCAGCGCGTCGCGAAGCTGAACGCCAAGTGGCGGCTTCGTTCCTCCGCCCGCGATCGGTGCGGCGGAGTTGGGTGGAGTCGTGCGCGTCACGGCCGACAGTGTAAGGCGAGGGTGGAGCGCGCTGTTTTCAGCAAAAACACCGACGCCTCCGTCCAACAGGGGCGTTGGTGGAGGCGTCGATGCGTGTCAGACGTCGGAATTCAAATCGCCGACGTCAGAAGTACAAGTTTGAACTCAGTTCGCGTTCCAAGCAGCGAGGAGCGCACCGAGGTCTTCCGCACCAACGACGCCGTCGCGGTTGATGTCAGAACGGCCCGTGCCACCCCAGTTGTTGAGGAGTTCTGCGAGGTCTTCCGCGCCGACGATGCCGTCGAGCGGGGTCGAGAGGTCTTCACGCACCGAGCCGACGCACTCTGGGCAGAAGTATGCGTACAACTGGCCGCCTTCCACGAGTGGAGCAGCGAGCGAGTAGTGAGCTTGCATGTTCTGGATGAACCAACCGCGGCCGAAGACTTCAGTCGCTTCGAAGTTGCCCGAGTTCTCTTCGTCTTGGCTGAACGGTGCGGTTGCCGCTTGGCTCGTCCATCCGCCAGCACCGTTCGAGGTGAAGCCACCGAAGCGCGCGCGATCGGATTCCATGATCGTGGTCGCGGTGTCGGTCGCAACGTCGTACATCACGGTGCGTGCGCTGTGTGGGTTGTTCCCTGGATCTTCGGTGATGAAGACGCGCGTGCCACCCTGGATCGTGTTGACGACGCAGAGGTTGTCGCCCATCTCGATCGCCTTCGGGTACGAGCCCGTACCTTCGATGAGCGCTTCGATCGTGCCACCGGCGAGGACGTTGTTGACGTCGCTGAAACGGAGACGGTAGAGGCGGCTGCCCGAGCTCTGCGCTGCACCCGCGGAGGTGATGCTCATACGGTCGGTCGTGACGAAGTAGAAGTCGGCTGGGTTCGCTGGATCCCACGCGCCGTCTTCTGGACGGAGGAAGGTCGTGCCAGCAGCGGTGCCGCCAGCGGCGAGCGTGAAGGTTGCCGAGTACACGGCTGGCGCAGTGGCGCTGAGTGCGAAGTCGCGGCTGTCGCCCAAGACCGCCGAGCCGTTCACGTTGACCACGATGCCGTACGACGTGCCGTTGAGAAGGCCCGCGCGCTCAGCTGGGTTGCCCGAGTCTTGCTTGGTGCCGACGTAGACGAAGACGCGGTTCGCGCCACCGTCCGAGAGAGCGACTGCGACGGTCGTGTCGCTGTCGTATGGACGGCAGACGATGTTCTCCCAAGAGCCCGCGGAGACGTCGAGGGCGGTCATCTGGTAGCCGATGCCGGTCGAGATATCGGTTGCGATGCTGCGGCCTGGGGTGCCACCTTCTTCGCCAGTGAGGTAGAAGCGGCTCTGCGTGCCCTTACCCGTGCTCGCGTTGAAGAGCGAGTTCACCGCTGGGATTTCGCCCGAGCAGAAGCGCTGGAAGTTGTAGAGCGAGCCGCCGGTGCCGTTCGTGACGGTGGCGACCGAGGTGATCGTGTCCGAACCCGAGTTCACGCGGAAGTCAGACTTGTTGACGTTCCAACCGCTGATGAATGCGCCGCCCGTGAAGCCCTTTGGCTGGTGAGCGCGGCGAGCGCCACCGACGGTTGCGGCGATTTCGTGGTTCACATAGAGGTCGAAGGTGCCGGTCGAGCCCGCGAGTGCACCCATGCCGTCTGGGATGCCGTAGAGCGTGTAGCCGCCGACGGAATCGCCAACGGTGAGGATCGACACGAGATCGGTCACGGCGTTGCCGACTGGAACAACGTACGGCGTGGCCGACGACGAAGGGCCGGTGACGATCGAGGTCTGCGCGAGCGCGCTGCTGGTGATGAGGGCAGCAGAGCAGAGGATGAAGGTGGGACGCATGAGAAACTTGACTCCTAGGAAAGTGCACTTTCTACGGAACAAAACAAGGCTTCGGCCACTCGCCGAAGCCTGCGCACGATCCCGAGCACACGCTAAGCGTTGCTTTTCAAACGATAAATCTCGTTTGTGAGCTCGGTAAGCACGGCATCAAACGCGCGTGTTTTTCGCGCCGCTGCAACATGTGGCGAACGTTTGCATCTTGTGCAGCATTGATGGGCAACGTGCGAACGATCAGAGTGCGATGCAACGATGTGCCGTAGCGCCGTGTTGCAACGATGTGTCGCAACGATTCGGGTGAACGAGCAGCGATGTACGACTGCGTGATGCAACCTCTCCGCAAAGTCTCCCAAGGTTCTGCCGGGTCACGCAAACTCAAAGCGACATGCGATCACGGGCGATTCGCTTCGGTTGGGCGCTTTTCGATGGTGAGCATTGCTTGCAACTCTTTGCCATCGCGGAAGTAGCGCACAGGCACCGTCGCGCCGCTGAAGTAGTAGAGCGATTGTTGGAAATCGACGACACTCGCGATCTTGCGACCGTTGATGTCGACGATGAAGTCGCCACGTCGGATGCCTGCCTTCGATGCGGGGCTGGGGTCGTAGAGGTCATCGATGTAGATCCCGAGTTCAGGCTTCTGCATCGCGTTGAACTTCGCATCGTCGCGCAGGCGCGTCTTCAACTCGGTTTGTGAGAGTACGGAGAAGCCGACCCATGGCGAGTGATTCGAGCGCTTCTCGATGAGCGCTTGTCCAACGCCGAGCGCGGTGTCGATCTGGAGGGCGTAGGTGACGTACGGGCTCGGGTCGGGTCGCGTGGCACCGTTTGCAGCGGGTGGTGGCACAAGGATGCCCACGACTTCGCCCTTGGCGTTGACCAACGCGCCGCCGATTGCGCCTGGCGCGATGGCCATACTCGAGTGGATGAAACTACCAGTGAGGTCGGCTTGGTAGCACGAAGCTGTCGGCAGGGCCATGACCGTGCCTTGCGCGAAGGTGCGCGAGCTGCCGAACGGGTCTGCGGCGGCGAACACGGTGTCGCCAAGTTGCACTGTTTCCGACTTGCCGATCGTTGCGGGAACGAGATCTCCGAGGGTCTGGCCTTCGGCCAACTTCACCCGCAAAATCCCGAGATTAATGGTTGGTTCGCTCGCGATCAGTTCGCACTCGAATCGCGCACCGGTGGGTGTATCGATTTCGTAGACCTCGGCGAGCACGTCGCCTTCGAGTGTCAGTGGATCACGGCAGCAAAGAATGGTGCCTTTGTCGTCGAGCAGAATGCCGCTTGCGACTTTCTCCCGTGCATAGCCCGCGAACGGCGACTCGTCGGCGACCTGCCAACGGCCCTCGAACGCAACGCCTTCCGGGACTCTGATGTATGTGTTGATCGTCACGATCGACGGCGTGATGCGCTCTTGGAGTGCGCGGCGCGCCGCGTCGACATCCGCGACCAGCGCTGCGAAATCAGCCCGCACGGCGCCCGGCGCGCTCGCGGTTGTTGCAGATGATTTGGTGCATGCGGCGGTCGCGCTTGGCGGGGTTGCGGCACAGGGGGCAGATTGCGCGGATACGGCAGTCGCAACGACGAAGGCAAGAGGCAACATAGGGGCGAAGCGTCGTGTCCGATTGTTGGTGGTCTGTAAATGCCTCGTACAGGCTCCGTTCGATCGCGCATGCGGAATGCGAAGTGCCATGCATGAAAGACTAGAGTCTCAGCCCTGATGGTTGCCGTGCAACGCGCGCGGGTGCGCCGTTCAAGTTCTTGTCTCAGATCTGGTTCTTTCGGAGTTCGGTATGTCGATCGAAGCCCTCGTTCTGATTTCGGGAGTGTTGACCTCTTCCAACTTCGTCAACGCCGGCAAGAACGCCTCGTCGTTGGTGCCTTCATCGCGCGAGCGAGTCGCGGAAGTCGCGCGCGAAACAGGTGACACTCCTCAAACGCTCGAAGCCCAATGCGTGCAAGCGTACGCCGCGATGGTGCACGATGAGTATCGCGCGTCGCTCGCTTCGGCTGAGGAGATGCGCGCCGCAATCCAAGCGTTTTGCGCGACGCCAACGATAGAAGGTTTGACGCGCGCACGCGAAACGTGGACAGCCGCACGCGAAATCTACGGACGCACGGAGGCCTTCCGGTTCGGCAACGGTCCGATCGACACGACGCGCGGCGGCACGGAGACGTTCATCAATGCGTGGCCGGTCGATGAGTCGTACATCGAGCCCGAGGCAGACAGCGCGACCACCGGCATCATTCGAGATCGCACGAAGTATCCAGCGCTCGGACGCGTGATTCTCAAGTTGCACAACCAACGCGGCGGCGAAACGAACGTGTGCACGGGTTGGCACGCGATTGAATTCATGCTGTGGGGGCGCGACCGATCAGAAACTGGCCCCGGCAACCGCAGTTTCACCGACTTTCTCGATGCGAACTCGCCGTACGCAGAGCGGCGCCGAGAGTATCTCCTCGAAATCACCGATCTCCTTTGCGAGGATCTCACGCGGCTCGTGAAAGCGTGGGCGCCCGACGCTGACAACCACCGTCGACGCTTTGAGCAAGATCCGAAGGCGCTGCGCGCGATCATCGTGGGTCCAGGGCTTCTCGCGGGCTTTGAGATGTCGGGCGAGCGGCTCGCAGTTCCGCTCGAAACACGCGATCAAGAAGAAGAGCACAGTTGCTTCAGCGACACGACGCATATCGATTTCCGCGCGAACATTCGCGGGATTGCGCTTGTCCTGCGCGGCAACGGCGCAGCTTCGATGATCGATGTCATTCGCGTCAAGGACGCTGCTGCGGCAGATGACTTGGCAACCGCGCTTGAGAAAGCGCTTGTCGCGATCGACGCGATGCCTGTTCCATTCGACACGGCGATGCGTACAGAAGACGGTACTCCGGAGCGACAGAAACTGACGGCGGCCCTTGAAGCGATTGAAACGCTCGGTGAATCGATCTCTCGCGCGGCGAAATCGCTCGGTGTCACGGTTCCGACGGAGCCTCAGGGGTGATGCGTTTCGATTCGATGCGAGATCGACTGTCATCGACGTCACTCGCGTGTATCGCGGGTGTGTTTGTCACACAGACACTCGCGCCGCAACGCGACGAAGTCGCGGCGCAGAAGGACGCTCCCACGAAGGCTGCTCCAACGAAGGCTGCTCCCACGAAGGCCGCTCCGGCGCAGGCGATGCACGCACCGAATCTCGGTGGCCAGACAAGTGTCGCCGCAGATGGTGGGCATGCGTTCAGCTTGCCCGTGCCGGGACTTTCTCGCGAAGATCGCCGCGCGTTCAGCGTGGGCAACTCGTTCTTTCGTGACAACTGGGTTGCCGCGCCCGCGAGTGCCGAGGGGCGCGACGGGCTCGGACCACACTTTTCAGCCAATTCCTGTAGCGCATGTCATCAGGAAGATGGTCGTGGCTTGCCGCCGCTTGCGGACGTTGGAGTTGGTCGCGGCAGTGTGCTCTTTGTGAGTCCAGCGAACGCCGACGGCGCGCCGCATCCGCTGTACGGCAAGCAGCTGCAGGACCAGGGAATCTCCGGCGTTGCGCCGGAGGTGGAAATCGTGCTGCGCGCGGTGCCGGTGCCGGG
>Ga0209617_10000457_pt1 | contig 17734 bp, 9 predicted proteins | sample LakEriepJuly2011_2_FD_187459 | JGI IMG/M metagenome (GOLD analysis project Ga0209617, IMG submission 187459) | Freshwater microbial communities from dead zone in Lake Erie, Canada - CCB epilimnion July 2011 (SPAdes) (version 2) | ecosystem: Environmental > Aquatic > Freshwater > Lentic >...
CGGACACTTGTTCTCCGGGCGCTACAAGTCGCTGATCGTGGACGGATCGGGCAGCGGTTATCTCAAGAGCGTGGGCGATTACGTCCACTTGAATCCGGCGCGGGCAGAACTGGTGGCGGCGGATCCGCCCTTGAGGAGTTTTGCCTGGAGCAGTTGGCCGGCGTACTTGCTTGCGCGCTCGAAACGTCCGGCGTGGTAGCGGGTGAATCGGTTGCTGGGCGAGTGGGGCATCCCGAAGGACAGTCCGGCGGGGCGGCAACGGCTTGAGCGGGCGTTGGAGGAAAGGCGCGGAGCGCGCCGAGACGGCGGAGGCGCTGGCGAAACTAATCATCGCGGAGGAGTTGAAGCTGGGGCGGTGGCAGGAAGCTGATCTGAAAACTCGGCCTAAGGGGGATTCAGTGAAGGTGGCTTTGGCGGCGCGCTTGCGGGCGGAAACGACGATGACGGTGGGGTGGATCGCCGAGCGTCTGGCGATGGGCACGCGCGGTTATCTGAACCATCTCTTGTATCGCCGGAGGAAGCTGGGCGGGGAGTAGCCAATATCAAGAACTGACCCCTTGGCTGACCCCTTGGTCCCTTCCAACCTGGAATTGAACCTAAGGACCAGGGAAAGGTGACCAGTGTGTCTGGTTGGAGCTTTCCTTAATTCTCTGCCGGAAAAACTGGGGGCTCCGATACGCCTCTGAAGCCAGTGGCCTAGGGCTGGTTAAAACGCGCTCCGTCGCTTTGCTGAGCGTGAATTTCTGCCAAAGAAGTTAGAAAAAACCGCCACTGGGCACATTGACAGCTTATCCTCGAGAAATATAAATTTCGTATGTAACCCATCGAAAATCGATTCTCCTTTTCCCCTCCACGTCAAAAATCAATTTCCTATCAGTGTTATTCTTAAATGGTGGCGACTAGTCATCAGCCTGATTTTAATACCGGGCTCTCAACTGCTGGGCGCAGATCGACTCGGCGAGCGTGTCGTGGCTGGCGAACGTGATGAGAATGGCCGCAAACGCGTTCAGGAACTGTTGGGTTCATACTGCGTCACATGCCACGGAGCCAGCGATCCGAAAGCGGGCCTGCGACTGGATCGACTCCAGATGGATTTGCAGAAGCATCCCGACGCCGCCAGACAGTGGCAACTGGTCCTGAGCGCGATTCGCGATAACGAGATGCCGCCTGCGAAGGAAAAACAGCTCGCCGCGGACGATCGGACCTATCTCGTAAAGTGGATCGAAGCGGAGCTTGAGCATTTCGTTGAATCGTCGACTGCTGATCGACCCGCTCTCCGGCGGAAACTGACGAGAATGGAGTATCAGAATACGATGCGCGACCTGCTTCAAATCGAAATGGACTTCGCCCGCGATCTGCCTGCTGACCCCATTTCTTCGGACGGATTCTCCAATGACAGTCGACTGCTGGAACTAACACCGGTGCATCTTGAGGCCTATCTGAAATGCGCACGAAGTGCCTTACAACGAGTCATCGTTTCCCACCCGCGGCCTGAAGAGTTCCATCACCGTTTTGATCGCTCCAACGTTTCCAATTGGCTGGGCGAGTCCCATATCGCGAGTGAACTTGGGAGGCAGCAACAGTTTTTAGCGAAGATCGAGAAGGACTATCCGGAGCAGGGTGAGTTTTTGGTTCGCGTGGCTGTGGAGGCCAAACTCCAGCCCAACTGCGGCTTCCCGCTTTTGGAAGTCTCCGTTGGCTATCAACCCGACACGGAAATCCTGTTTCGCGAGTTCCCGGTGACAGAAGTCAATGCAGCGGGCGATCACGTTTTTGAGTTCAAGGGACGGATCGAAGACTTTCCGCTTCCCGTTCGCGGCCAAGGAAAAATCCCGGGCTTGGTGGTGCGAGTGCGGAATGTCTATGACGATGGCTCGAAACTGCCGAAGGGAGCCAAAGGCAAAGACGAGAAATTTGCTTATCCGGCCGAGCCGCACCTGCCTGTGCTGCAGGTGAAATCAGTCGAGTTTCATGGTCCGATTTTCGATACCTGGCCGCCGGCGCACCATGCCAACATCGTCACGAAAAATGCGTCCGATCAACAAGTCCGGCGACCCGATGTGCGACGAATTCTCTCTGCGTTTGCCAGGCGGGCGTTTCGAAGGCCGGTATCGGACAAAGAGGTCGATTCGTTTTTGAAATTCCATGACCGGATCAAGCCCGGCTTTCTCAAGATTGAAGACGCGATACGCGAGACGCTGGCATTTGTGTTGATTCAGCCGGACTTCCTATTTTTCCCAGGCGCTCAGCAGCAGCCATCGGTTCAAACGAAATCGCGCCCGACCGGCGACTGGGAGCTGGCTTCGAAGTTGTCCTATTTCCTGTGGAGTTCGATGCCTGACGAACGACTATTTGATCTGGCGGAAGCCGGCTTGCTTAAGCAGCCGAAGATACTTCGCTCGGAAGTCGAACGGATGCTGATCAGTCCTAAGTCATCGGTATTTCTAGAGCAGTTTCCTGATCGCTGGTTGTCTCTGGACCTCATTGAGAACGTCGAGATTAGTCGGGATTACCACCCGAATTTCAACGCACGGCTTAAGGCGGACATGATCGGCGAGAGCCGGGCATTTTTTGCGGAGATGGTTCGTGAAAATCGCAGAATTCAGGATTTTCTGTTGGCAGATTTCACCATGTTGAACGAGCCCTTGGCGCGGCATTATGGGGTCTCAGGAGTGCTTGGTATGAAGTTTCGCCACGTGCGGATTCCCGCCGACCAGCACCGTGGTGGATTGCTTGGACAGGCAGGCTTCCTGTTGGCGGGCTCGACGGGCGCAGACTCGCATCCGGTTCGACGCGCCGTTTGGATTCGCGATCGCCTCCTAGATGACCCGCCACCGCCACCGCCGGCCAACGTGCCTAGCTTGGATTCCATCGATCCAAAATTTCATCAGCTTCCGATGCGTGAAAAGTTGCAGGCTCATCGCCGCGATCCCTCCTGTGCCAGTTGCCATCGCGATCTGGATCCGTGGGGCATCGCCCTAGAAAACTACGATGCCGTGGGCTTGTGGCGCACCGAAGTCCGGACCAAAAAGGGCGACAAGATGGTGACGTCACCGGTTGTGTCTAAAGACTCATTTTCCAACGGCTCAGAGCTGGATGGACCCGATAAACTTAAGGAACGTCTGGCCTGCGAGTATGGCGATCAGTTCGCGCGATCCCTGATGCGGCGGCTGTTGACCTATGCCCTAGGAAGGTCGCTCGATTTGCGCGATCAAAAGCCAGTCAAAGCACTGGACGAAAAGTTTGCTGCTGCCGACTACCGGATGCGGGAAATGGTCCAGCTTGTTGTGTCCAGTGAACTGTTTAACAAACACGCAAATGAAGAAAAAATCTTGGCACCTTGACCGCCGCTCATTCTTGCGGGGCACCGGCCTGTTTGGCGCTGGAGTTTCACTGGGACTTCCCTGGCTGGAATGTATGGGCAGTGAGAAATCCAAGGCGAAGGAAGTCGCTAAACGATTTTGCACGATGTATTTCGGCTTTGGAGTCAGCCTTCCCAACGCGAAAGGTGGTGATGCAAAGTGGCGTTGGTTTCCGGAATCCGAAGGGGCCGACTATCAACTATCCCATACGCTGGAGCCTATTCAGCCACTGCGCGATAAGCTGACGGTGATCGGCGGACTCTCGCATCCCATGGGGCGCAAGATGGGGGCTCACGACACAGCCGATACGTTTCTCACCGGTGCGTACTTGAACAATAAGTTCCTGCGAAACACGGTTTCTGCCGATCAAATTGCCGCGATGTCGTTGCGCGACAAGACTCGTTTTCCTTCGTTGGTGCTCTCCACCGATGGTGGCGTCGGAGAACCGACGCGATCCAGCACACTTTCCTATGATGCCATGGGGCGTCCCATTCCTGCTTTGAACCAACCGCTGCAGGTGTTTAATCGTTTCTTTGGTTCTGGCGACGAAAATTTGATTGATGAGCATCGATTGCTGCAGAGCAAAGCCAGCATGCTGGATCGAATCTTGGCTGACGCCAAATCGATGCGGCTGAGACTGGGAAATCAGGATAAGCAAAAGCTGGACGAATATTTGTCTTCAGTGCGCCAGATTGAACAGGGTGTCGAACGAGCGCAGAAGTGGATGGAGATTCCAAGACCCAAGTTGCGAGACGAGGAACGGAACATGTTGCACTTGGATGCCGATGATAAAGCGCCGCTGGTCTATATTCGGACCATGTACGATTTGGTTTACTTGGCGTTTCGGACGGATTCGACGCGAGTGGCGACCTACCAAATCACAAACATGGCCGATGGATCGTCCAAAGCAGGCAAGTTTCCGCAGCTAGAGGGTTTCAAGAGCTCACTGCATTCATTGGCGCACGATTATGACAAGCCAGGCGGATCCGAAGCGCTTGGACGATGGGACAGATTGATGGTTGAACAGTTTTCGTATTTCATCTCGCGACTGGCCAGTGCCCCTGATCAAGGCGGCTCAGTATTGGATAATTCAGTTGTGTTATACGGCAGTAGCAATAGCAATACCCACAACAACAGCAACTACCCATTGTTACTTGCTGGCGGTGCAAACTTGGGGTTTAAGCACGGGCGCTACATGCGTTTAGCTGAATCGGTACCGTTATCAAATTTATTGCTGACGATGTTAAATAGCGTCGGTGTCGAGACGGAACGGTTTGCCGATAGCACAGATCGGCTCGCTGACGTGACACGAGCCTAGTGGGTGAACTCTTTTGACTGATAGAAACCGATAGGAATTGATAAGAAATTGCTTTTTACACGCCGCGCTATCATGGCGCAGGCTCAGCTAAATCTTGGAGCAACGCGTGTCGCTAAACGAGCGTCGCCAAATATCCGATTTCATTCCCGAAGTTTCCCGAACAAAAGGCAAATTGCGGATAGCCTCATTGATCTTCGCAAGGAAACCCAACGCCTCGTCCGCCTCTAAGAGACAACCAAGCTCGATGTAGGCCGCGTACCCTCACGCGGCGTCGGGGCAACCTCTCCCTCCGCGTTCTCCGCGCCTCCGCGTGAGTTTCGGCCCCAGTTTCCGGCCCGGCTTTGAGCTCACCGAACTGAACTGAGGACGGGGCGAAAGCCCAGATCGTTGAACCGAAAGCCCGGGATGAACCTGCCTCGATCGGCCGAGCGAACGAACCGGGCGCTGAAGTACCCATTGCCCCCCGCGGTCCACGCGGTTGGAGCCTATTGGCTACGCGATCATCTGCTTGAGCACGTTGGCGCGGATGTCGGTGAGCCGGCGAATGCGGCCAGCGTAATGGTAGGTCAGGTTCTCGTCGTCGAGCCCCAGGAGGTTGAGGAGGGTTGCATGCACGTCGCGGATGGGGATGGGTTCATCGGCCGCACAGAGGCTGTAGTCGTCGGTCGCGCCTACCGTGGCGCCGCCTTTCACATTGCCGCCCGCCATCCACATGCAGAGGGCGTGACCGTTGTGGTCGCGTCCGACGTTGTCGCCGACGGCCCCGTTGACAAATGACGTGCGCCCCATTTCGGAAGCCCAGACGACAAGGGTTTCATCGAGCAATCCGCGACGCTTGAGGTCGGCCAGCAGTCCGGCCACGGGCAAGTCCACCTCGCGACTGTGTTTGATCATGCCGTCTTTCACGTTGCCGTGATCGTCCCAGCTGTCCTTGCCGATTTGCACACCATGCAAGAGGAGGGTGTGGCGAACGCCCCGCTCGACGAGGCGGCGGGCCAGTAGGCATTGGCGTCCAAAGCCGGCCGTCTTCGAATTATCCAGTCCGTAGAGGGCCTTGGTTTCTTCTGTTTCGCCGGAGAGATCGACAAGTTCGGGCGCAGCCGACTGCATGCGAAAAGCCAGCTCGTAGGCTCGGATGCGGGCCTCGAGTTCACTGTCCTTGCCCTCGTCGCCCAGATGGCGGCGGTTGAGCCAGGCGAGCGCGTCGAATTCCTGTCGCTGTTGCGCGGCGCTCACACCTTGCGGCCGGGCGAGATCTACGATTGGGGTGCCGGTGGGACGCAGGAAGGTGCCTTGGTAGGTCGCGGGCAGATAGCCGTTGCTCCAGACTGCCGCGCCATTGGTGGGAGCCCCGCGCGGATCCTGAATAACGACGTAGCCAGGCAGATTCTGGTTCGTGCTGCCGAGCCCGTATTGCACCCACGAGCCAACCGACGGGCTGCCCGGAAACTGGCTGCCGGTCGCGACGTGGAGCGTGGCGGGGCCGTGATTCTGGTTATCCACCTGGATGCCATGAATGAAGGCGAGGTCATCGACGTGCCGGGCGAGGTTCGGAAATAACTCGGAGATGTAACGGCGCGACTGGCCGTGCTGCTGAAACTTGAACGGGCTTCCCACGCATTGATGGTCAAAGGTCAGACGCCCTTGCAGTTCGCCGGAAGCGATCTTGGGAATGTGCGGAATCCGTTTGCCATGGAACTCGTTCAGCTTGGGTTTGTATTCGAACGAATCCACCTGGCTGACGCCGCCGCACATGAAGAGCATGATGCAATTCTTGGCCTTGCGAGGAAACGAGGGCGCTTTGCCGGCGAGAGGATCGATGATGACAGAAGCGGCTCGAGCCTCGCGTGCCAGGAGGCCAGTGAGTGCCAGGCCGCCGAAGCCGTGGAACATCCGCCCGAGAAAATCCCTGCGACTGGAATTGTATCCCTGCGACCACAGCGCGCCTGGAAATGGATCATTCGACATAAACAAATTCGTTGGCATTCAGCAGCACGCGGCAAACTGGAGCCAGCGCATCGCTGCCGGCCGTGCTCGTTGCCATGAGCGCCTGCATCCGTTCGGATTCGTCGGGCGTAGGCTCGCGACCGAGCGCGGTCTTGAAAGCCAGTTGGATTTGCGTCGCTGGTGATTCCCCGGCCTCCTTGCGGATGCGCGCGGCAAAGTGAGTGGCTTCTTCGTTGGCGAAGCGCCCGTTATACATGGCCAGCGCCTGCAAGGGCGTCACCGAAGCCTGACGTCGGTCGCGGGTGGCGTCGCACACCACGGAGTCAAACGTTTGTAGGAACGGCATGGTCATCGAGCGTTGCTGATAAATGTAAATGCTGCGCTTGCGACCTTCCGGACCTTCCTGCGTGGCCCACTTGCTGTTATCGTATTTCACTTCCTCGGCCAACCCCTCGGGCAGCGGAGGGAAAATCGGAAGCCCGAATTGTTCTGGGTTCAATCGTCCGCTGACCGCCAGCACGGCATCGCGCACCGCCTCGGCTTCCAAACGCCGCGTTCGGAAATGCCAGAGGAGTGTGTTCTCCAGATCCGCCGTTTCCGCCTTGGAATCGTGATGCCTCGACGACTGGCGATAGGTGGCGGAGTTGAGAATTAGCCGATGCATGGCCTTGAGGCTCCACTTGGAATCGGTGAACCGGCGGGCCATCCAGTCGATCAACTCGGGATGTGAGGATCCGCCACTGAGTTTGCCGAAATCGCTCGGAGTGGCCACCAACCCGCGCCCAAAGTGCCAATCCCAAAGACGATTGATCATCACCCGTGCCGTCATCGGATTATCTGGGCTCACGATCCATTGGGCGAGAGCGAGGCGGCGGCTGCGGGTCGGCCAACGTTTGAAGGGATCGAGGCGAATCGGCGCGGGGTTCTGATGGCCCGTGATGACGCTCGGAAAACCGGGTTCGACAACCTCACCAGGCTTGTCCCACTCGCCGCGATTGAGGATCCGCGTCTCCGGCACGCTGGGTTCGAACGGCGGCCCGTAGGAGTGACGCAACGACATGGCGACGGGTTGCAGACGCTTGAGATCCTGTTCAAGCAAGCGGACCCGCGCTTTGGCTTTACCCCGCTGTTCACGTTGCTCCGGCGTGAGCGAAATCTTGGGAACTGATTTCTTACCGAGGTCCTCGATCTTGTCGAATGCGGCCAAGAGAGTGCGCGCCTCACCGAGTTCTGCGTTGCGTTGCTCGGTGAGCTTCGTTGCCCACTCCTTTTCCCCCTTTCGATAGAACTCTGCCGGGAGCGGCCCGCCGATTTGAAAAATATCCCCCGGCAGCGGGCGCTGGAGCTGGACCGTCGAAAAGAAGGCCTTCATCCGATAGAAGTCCTTGGTCGGAATGCGGTCGTATTTGTGGTTGTGACATTGCGCGCAGCCGACCGTGAGACCGAGAAAGACGGAACTTACGGTCGCTGTCATTTCGCTGAGCATTTCATGGCGGGAGGCGTCGCCCCGCGGTTCGGTGAACGGGGCCAAGCGCAGAAATGTCAGCGCGACGGTCGGTTCTGGCTTCAGATCAGAAAGTTCGCCCGCACCCATGATCTCTTCAGTTTCATCGCCCGCGATCTGTTCGATTACGAATTTATCGTAGGGCTTGTCCTGGTTGAAGGCATCGATGACATAATCCCGGTACCGCCAGGCATTCGGAAAATCGGGATCCCCTTCATAGCCAGCGGTGTCGGCGTAGCGGGCGAGGTCGAGCCAGAAACGCGCCCAGCGTTCGCCGTAGCGCGAGTCGTCCAGTAGCTTGTCCACGAGCTTTTCATAGGCCTTGGGATCGGGATCGTTCACGAAGGCGTCCACTTCGCCGGGCGAGGGCGGCAAACCGATCAAATCGAAATAAAGCCTGCGGACGAGAGTGCGAGCGGAGGCCGCCGGCGCGAGCGTGAGGCTCTTTTCCTCCAGTGCGGCCAGAATGAAGTTATCGATCCCGTTGGTAACCCGGTCTGCGTGCCGGACCACGGGAGGCTTGATGTCGGCAAGCGAAGTGAAAGGCCAAACGGCAACGGCATTTGTTGGTATCGATTCCGCGAGCAGAACCTTCGCCAGCAGGCAGCTCGCAAGGCAGAGGCTGAAAATCATCACGATGCTGCGGAGAGGGCGAGTCACGGCGAATCCTTGCCGGGGTTCGACCGGCTTTTCATTAAGATTTGAGCGGTGAGGCACCAGCACGTTTGGGTTTTTATCGGTTCGCCAAAATGCGAATGGGACCGACTTTTGGAGTCTGGCCGGGTTCAGGCGAAATCGTATATGGAGTCTGAGCTAGGTTTGTTGTGAGTAAACTGGAATTCACACGATGGAAGTACAAATGCAGTTTGATGAACTGAAGCTTCAGGCACCGATTGAGCGTGATAGAGGTGTTTCTGCAAAATTAATGGTTTCAGCGTGGGGTGAAACTTTCGTTTGAGCTGAAACTCTCAATCAGTGACCGCCGTCATCCTACTAGTTTCTCACCCTCGCCAAGTCCTGTTGAAACGTCTTCGGGGAGTAGTCACCGACTCTCAGCCACGCCTCTTGGACACCAGGCAGCGCCAGAATGGACTTAATGCACTGACAGCACGCCTCCGAGTCATCGGTGTCGAGCATTCTGCTTTGCCGGCACTTCCAAACGACCACGACAGGGTTCAATCAGAGTTGGAAAACTCGAGCCCTTCGGAAGCCATCGCGACCGGAATGTGGCTCAGCCATCTGCAGGGCTTCCCACAGTTGTGGTCGCTGGATGGCGATTAAGAGAAACCGTCGACGGGAGTCCGCTTTTTCGAGGCGCTCAACCGTTGATGAGGTCGCGGATGGCGTCTGCCACCTCGGCGGCACGTGCCAGGGTCTTTGTCGCGGTGACCTAGACCATCGACGTAATCCCGATGCGTTCTTCGAGCCGCTCCGGGCTGCTCTCTCTATGCCTTGGCCCGAGCCAAACGCATCAGTCCTGCTGCAAGCGGGTGACTCACTGACTGGAGAGTCGGATGCGGGGAATCTACCGGTCCGATTGGGAAGGAGGGAGGGCCAACAACGGCCCTCCCTCTGTTAAACTGATCCGTAAGGAGTGATTTGTTAGGAGTTCGATTTCAGACACTCCGCCAGGATCACTGCACCACAACGATGCGGTAGTAGCGCTGGTCGTTGGGGGTGCGGTTGTCGAGGAGTTCGCGGAGGGTTCCGGTTCCTTGGGTGGTGACGGGGAGTCGGACCCAGGTGCCGTCGAGCGACTCCTTGGATTCCGCGGCGTAGATCCGTCCGGGCAGTGACCTGAAGGTCAAGCGGGTCGCCGGGCTCGGTCCTTCGATTCGTCGAACCATCGGGGCCAGCACCATGTCGCCACGGCGGGAGAGGTTCTGGATGCGGAGGTCGTCCGCAGCCACGGTGTCGGCCTCGCGGAACACTTCGACCGCGCGGAGGTAGTCGGCCAGAGCCTTCTGTTCACCGCCGTCGGTGTTGAATAGGACGGTGGTGCCGGTCGGGACCAGGTCTATCCGGTTGGTTCCCCGGGTGAGCGGTAAGTAGCTGTCGCCGCCGGCCGCCATGAAGTTCAGCGTCACGATGCGGAAGGTGCGGTTTGTATCGCCCACGACCTGGCCGTTCTCGACGACCACGTCTTGGCTGTCGTCGGCGCGGATCACGACGAGGTTGCGGAGGCGTTCACCGGGGACGCTGATCGAGGTGGGGACGCCGTTGGTGTCGCGCACGTACGTCATCGGAGCGTTGGTCGGCACGAAGCTGAAGCTGATGCCTGAAACCTGCGGGAACTGTCCCGGGGTGCCGCTGCCGGCAACCGCCCACTCCATGGTGTCGCGCAGCTGCTGCGCTGTGAGGGTGACAAGCGACAGCGTGTTGTTGAACCGGAGGCTGTTCTCGATGTCGAGCTGGCTAACTTCCCCGGCCTGCTTGCCGACGCGCGGGTTGGCAGGAGGCGGGGTTAGGGAGACAAAGCCGCCGGAGGACGAGACCGCGCCGATGGAATCACGGATGCCACCGCCGTTCTTGAGGGAGATCACGGTGTTGGGATCGGTCTGGCGTGCGCGCCAGAGGTTGGCGTCGGCGGTCAGGTCGCCAAGGTTTGTCTCCTCGGTGCGAACACTGTTCCGGATGCCGTTCAAGTACACCGAGGTGCGTCCAAAGCGGTTGCCGTCCTTGCCGTCCACGATGTTGGCCAGGCGAGTGACGACGTCGACGACGTTCGAGGACGGGGCCACGTTGCCGGTGTCGAGCACGCCCTGGATGTCTGTGGCGTAGGCGCCGCTGCGGTTGTCGAAACCGGTGAGACGGCCGGCCTCGTCAAAGCTGGCGATCAGGCGGCCGACATAACGGTAGCTGGAACCGGTGTTCACCACGTAGACCGGCTCGCCGGTGGCAGAGGTGAACTGGCTCGGGTAGGAGCTTGCGACAAAGTCCTCAGGCCGCAGGCGATCGGAAGGCTTGGCGAACACGCTGTGGGAACCGCCGGCAACAATGATGTCAACGTCGCGCAACTGGCGGGCGAGCTCGAACTCACGAGAGAACTGTTGGAGGTGGGTCATGACGATCACCTTGTTCACACCGAGGGCGAGCAGGCCGTCGACCGCCGCCTGGATGTCGGCGAGGAGGTTCTGAGAGACGCCAATGTTTCCTGGGGAGGAGATCGATCGGAGCTCGGTGACCGTGCCGCCGACCAGACCGATCTTCTGTCCGCCGATGGTGATGATTGCGCTCTTGGCGACTTTGTTCTTCATCGCGGAAACCTCCTGGGCATCGGCGGTGACGAGGCTGGCCATGCTGCTGTCGGTGGCGAAGTTTAGGTTCGCGCTGAGGTAGGGGAATGCAGTGCCCGCGTAGCCGGCAGCGGTGTCCGGGAGGATGAGACTGCGCACCTGGGCCGTGTTGTCGTCGAACTCATGGTTGCCGAAGCAGGAGGCGTTGATGCCGAGCGCGTTGAGGATGGTGATGTCGGCGCGGCCTTTAATCCCGTTGAAGGGGGCGGCGGGATCTGCGCTCGCGGTGAAGAACGGGCCGGGGATGTAGTTGTCGCCGCTGGCGAGAACTAGCGTGGCGGAGGGATACGCGGACTTGAGCGCATTCAACACCGACGAAAACCGCGGGGCGTCGTCCAGGGCGGCGATGCCGGCCTCGAAGTCTGAGGCGTGGAGCACCTGGAAGGTGAGCGCGCCGCCGATGGCGCGGGTGACGGTGAGGTTGACCGGGGCGCTGGTGGAGGTGAGCCCGAGGTTGTCGGTGGCCACCGCGGTCAGGACGTGGGCGCCGACCGGAGCATTGGCCAAGCTGAAGCTGAACGGCGCGTTGGTCGAGGTGCCGAGCTTGGCAGCACCGGCGAAATAGTCGACCGAGCGGACTGAGCCATCGATGTCGCCTGCGGAGACCCGGAATGCGATGGTGTAAGGTGCCGACGTGGTGGTGTTCGCGGTCGGCGCGGTGATCGCAACCGTGGGCGCGATGTTGCCGGCGGTGACGTTGATGCTGCGGCTCGCCTCGGAGACGGCGCCGCTGTTGTCGGTGGCTACGACGCGGTAGGAGTGCGTACCGACCGTGGGATTGAAGTTCCAGACCCAGGGGAAGGCGGTGTCTTCACCCAGCTTCACACCGTCCTCGAAGAACTCGACCTTGACCACGATGCCGTCGGTGTCGGCCACGGTGGCGGTGAAGGGCAGGGCACCCTGGGCGTAGGAGTTGCCGGACGGCAGGCTGATCGCAATCGTCGGGGCGGCGTTGGCAGCGCGGACGGTGCTTACGCCGGGCAGCGTCACACGGTAGGCGAGGAGCATAATGTCCACTTGAACCGCGTTGGTTCCGACCGGGACGCCATTGTGGTAGACGACGTCCGACTTGAAGTCGTTGTCGTTGCCCAAGAGCATCAGGTAGTCATCCGGATTTGCGGGATCCTTGAGCGGGATTAACGAGATCGCCTCCCACTTCTCGCTCAGCGAGTTCACATCCTGGTTCGTGCTGGTGTTCAACCCGAACTTTGCGAGCTGCGCGGCATCGAGCAGGTCGACAAAGTCCTGACGGGCGACTGGCGTAATCCCTTCGGGCAGCGTGGTGCCGGTGTTGGGCAGTGATATCTGGCCCGGCGCGCCTCGCTCGAGGTCGTAGGCGGTGCCGGCGATATTCGACGCGGGTGCGGTCGAGGCGAGAACGATCCGCTTGTAGGTCGGCGAAAGGCCCGGGGTCGCGCCGCGGCCGATGCCATCGCGTTCCAGCACCAGAAAGGTGCTGGCGTTCAGCGCAACGACTTCGCTGACCGGTGTGTGGGTGTTGGTCGTCGTGTTGCCGTTGAGCGTGAGCTGGTAGACGTGTTCGGCGACGACTTTCCCATAGGTGGCGGACGCGGGGTCGGCGTCGAGCTGGAGGATGCGGGTGTTGCGGCCGAGGCCGCCGGCGCCGCCATCCTGAATGGTCGGCGACTGGAGGAATGCCACCAAGCGCTTGCCATCGGGGGTCAGGGAGAGTCCCTCGAGACCGCGGTTGTTGCGACGTCCGGAGGTCGGAACGGAGCTGCCGGTGAAGTTCAGCCGCCCTGGGAACGAGCCTTGCGCCGGGAGCAGCGCGGCCGGGGGAAGGATTGTCTCCATCAGTCGGGCCTCGGAATTGAAGCGGAACATCGCCGGGCCGTATTCGTCGCTCACCCAATAGCCGCCGTCAGCGGTCAGCACCAGACCCTCTGCGTCCAGAGACCGCCGGCCGCCACCGATAGAACCAGCCGGGGACTGGGGCACCACTGGGGCGTTGGTGTTGGCGGCATCGAATCCCGTGTAGGGAAGGCCCTCGCTGCCGTAGCGAAACAAGACCGTCGCGGTGTTGGTGAAGGTGATTTGTCCTTGAGCGACCGGACTTTCGCCGTAGTAAGGCGAGATGACGAAGTCGTACATCTCGAGGCGGGGACGGAAGTCGGTGGCACCATCGCCGAATCCGCGATCCGGCAGGCCCACGATACGGCCGGAGATCCGGCCCGCGGTGTAGACCAGCGAATTGGTGTCGATGGCCATAGCAGAGAAGCCGCCGAGGGTGTCTTGCCGGCCGTCGCCGGCCTTGTCGAAGGTGGCGGCCGGCACACGGCCGACGCCCACTAGGCCCTTGTTGACGAATCCGGCGAACTGTCCGAACGCCAAAGTCGCAGAGGCCGCGAAGATGGGTATTGATAGAATTTTCCTGAGTAGCATTCCTGCCAGACTACCCAGTCTTAGGTTACGGGAGGGTTGGGTCGCTGTTAAGCCTGTGTTAACTCCATCTTAGGCTCCCTTGTGCCTCACTGCATCTCAGGTGCGGTTTTGTCTCAAAACTTTTGACACCCTTTGGCATTGGCTTGGCGGTAGGGACTGAGGTTGCCCTCCCCGCAGCGATCCGACTCGGCAGAATGATTGCCGCCCTGACGGAAGTCTCCATGCCAAGAAGGAGAACCAGGTCTGCGGTGAGTGCTTGCCAAAGTCAGTGCTCAGCTCTCAGGGAGGCCAGCGAGGCATTACGGTGAAAACCCCCAGCAAAAACATGACTGTGGATGTTCTGAACTCAGAAATAGCGAAACAGCGGCCTTAAAACGAAATTTCTTGCTCGTGGAGCACAAAAAGAACATTTTACAAGGTATGAACTTTTTATCAGAGCTTCAAACACCGGCCTTCTGGGAGAGTTTAATGCTGATCATCTGGATCAACATTATCTTGTCGGGAGACAACGCAGTCGTGATCGCTTTGGCGTCCCGTTCTCTGCCACCCGATCAGCAGAAGAAGGCAGTGCGTTGGGGCGCCGGAGGGGCTGTGGTTCTCCGCATCCTCTTGACGGCAGTCGCCTTCAAGATGCTCCACTGGCCCTATCTCAAGATCGTCGGTGGACTCCTTCTTCTATGGATCGCGATCGGCTTGCTTGTTCCGAATAAAGAAGAGGAACACGTGGATAGCCCCAACAACCTTCTCAAGGCGATCAAGGCCGTGCTCATCGCGGATCTGGTAATGAGTCTGGACAACGTGCTGGCTGTTGCCGGTGTGGCCAAGGACAGCGTTCTGTTGCTCGTCATCGGTCTGGCCGTCAGCATTCCGTTGGTAGTTTTCGGGGCGACAATGTTGATGAAGTTGATGCAGCGATTCCCGGTTATTATCACCGCGGGCGCAGGTGTTTTGGGATGGGTTGCGGGAGAAATGCTCATCACCGACCCCAGTTCGAAGGTTTGGATCGAGAAAAACCTGACATGGATGCACATAAATACCCCGATCGGGGGTATCAGTTGGTCGCAGATCGTCGGTGCTGCTATGGTGATCGTGGTCGGCAAGGCATTGGCGGCTCGCAAATCGAAGGGCCAGTCTGAGGAACCCCATTCGGCTTAAACACCCGACTCCCCGGAGCCGCCTGCCGCTTTTTTCCGAGGGTGGATAGGATTTCATCTCCTTCTGCCTGTTTTCGGGGGTCAGCAATGGAATATTGCTGACTCCGCAGCCAACGGCCGGGCTCCGGACAAGGGCCGGCTGCAACCCGGCCAAGCACTCACTGGGTCTCCGCACTCACTGTGTCTGAGGGGATTGCCAACGCCCTCCGGATCGGCCTTCAACCCGAAGAGATCGATGGATTATATACTGCCGTTGAATGATGTGTAGTCTCAGACGATGGAGTGATGGCGCACCGGTCCACGCACCGAAGGAGGCGCAGCACTGAGCTTGATCGACAAGCCGATCAAAAGATGCTGGATGTTTATGGATGCGATCTCGCATCCGAAGTCGCCGGGTCGGTCTGCGATCCTCGGACGCTTGCGAGGACGGCCCGCCATTCCTCGGCGTGGGGGATGTTCTCGTAGCCCTTCATTTCAGGGGTGCCTCGAGTGAAATGAACTGCTTTCGGGTCTAGTCCAGGATCCGAATGCCCCTCCAACCAGTTCCAGATCGGTGGAAGATCCCCGATCAATGAGTCGTCCAACCACTCGAACGCGTGAAGGTTTCGTCCGGGCCGAGTGTTGATCCAGCTCTCAAGGGGCGCATGGGCCGGATGCTGGCAATTCCAAAGCACGAGGCTCGACCAATTCTTGCGCCGGTAGTTGAGCTGCAATTGCCCATCCATCTTGATGCCTTCAGGCGGAGCATACTGATGCTGCACGACTTGCACCGCATACCGTGGATCCGCTAGAGCCAGCAATTCCTGAATGTCCGCCCGCCACAGGAAATCGCAGTCGCAGAACACCGCCCAGGGCGTGGTACTCAAGAGTGGTGTCAAAAAGCGGGTGATGGCGAACTCGGTCGACATGGGCGCTTCGGAAATCACATCCCACAAGCGTCCCTCCCTCCGCTCATGGCGCCGCGTGTAGAGGCCCAACCCTCGCAGGTGCGGTTCCAATAGTGGCACTAGTTGTGGCACCTTCTGGCAATGGTTGCGAATCGACCTGACACACACCTCGTAGGCGGCCGCCTCCCTAGAATCGAACCCGATGAAGATCTCACAGTTCATAAATACAAAGTCTGAGACTGCCGGAATTGAAGGGATGGGCGCATTCAATCCAATCGAATGACCCGAAGGAGCGAGGTGGCTTCCTCGAAAACCTTCTTAACCGAAATTCGGCCCATCGCTTCTGCACAGTGGGCGCAACGCTTGCGTCTCCCGCAGGGCGTTCCGCCTGAGAATAAATTCACATGATGCGCATACCCCGTCTGCGCCGGGGAAATGTAGCCCCCAAAGATCACGATTGCCGCCGTTCCAAACGCTGCGGCCGCATGATGCAGGCCGCCCTCCGGAAGGATCGCCAACCGGGCACGCTCCAGTACGGCGCAGGCCTGCCGAAAACTCGTGGTTTTGATGATCTCCGCTCCCGGCAACGGCGGGCAATGTTGGGAGGCAAACTGGGAGACCGGATATCCTTTGGATTGAAGGTGGGCCGACAAGGCACACCAGCGATCCCACCCCCAGTCTTTGTTAGGACTCGCCTCCGGCTTGAGCGCGGGCTCCAGAAGAATTCTGCCCGCATATCGACTCCCGACAGTCCGTTCCTCGTCGGTCAGATAAATCTCGCCCAGCGGACAAACCCATTCGCGCCAAACCCATCCCTCGAGCCTCTGACCTGCGATGTAATCGCGCTGCCCCGGGGCATTCACCAATGTCTGCACCTTCCCCCGATAGCCGAGGGCAGCAAACCGTGGATTGTTCTCCCACACGGGACTCCAACGGGGGCGTCCGCGCTGATCCAATACCCGGACGGGTGCGGCGTTCCTTCTCTGCATGCGGCGCGCCAGACCCGTTACGATGAGTTCATCTCCCAAGCCCATAGGTCAAACCGCTGCCTGAAGCGTTCTCCAAGCCACGCCGCTGCGAAACTCCTCCAGACTCCATTGTTGGCCCGCCAAGGCCGCTGCCCACGCCGCCCGCCCCGTAGGATAGATCGGTGATTCAATCTTGGTGAAATCAGACAAGCCCATCTTGGAAGCCGCACAGTCCCCCGCCACAAACACCGGGACACCTGCCAGCAAAGCCTCATTGGCCGCAGCGCTGGACCAAGTCACCAATGCCCAGCAGTCTACCAATGCCTCTTTCAGACTGGCCGCCAACGCCATCTTGTTGCTGCGCCAACCCCGCACCTGAATCGGTCGGTCGGTGTGTCGCCGAATTTCCGCCAGCGCCTGCTCCCAATAGTCTCCGGACTTTCCGGCCACCACCGACATGTAGGTGCTTGACTGCACCGCCACCACCAGGTGACGTCCGGATCTCTTCCAGGGCGCAATTTCTACGCCCAGACTCGCAAACCGCTTCCAATCGGGACGCTCGCTCCCGGTTGCCTGAACCCCCCGGCGCACTGCACGAAACAGTCGCCCGCGAGCGGCATCGAAGTAGGCATTGTCTAAATAGTACCAATCCGTTCCCTGACGAACTGCTTGTCGCCATAAATGCTGGGTCGGTTCGGTGACCCCAAAAAAGCAGGCAGCTCCTGGATTCAATCGCGCTGGAGGCGGCTGGAACACCCCACTTCCTCCGGCACCTTGGACAAACGCCTCGCAAACCACGCGTGCCTTCGCCTTGCCTTTCGCCGCATAGCCGCACAGCCGCGTTTGAAACACGCGGGGAACAGCAAGGCCCGCACTCGGAGATTCATCGATCTCC
>Ga0209617_10000458_pt1 | contig 17726 bp, 16 predicted proteins | sample LakEriepJuly2011_2_FD_187459 | JGI IMG/M metagenome (GOLD analysis project Ga0209617, IMG submission 187459) | Freshwater microbial communities from dead zone in Lake Erie, Canada - CCB epilimnion July 2011 (SPAdes) (version 2) | ecosystem: Environmental > Aquatic > Freshwater > Lentic >...
AGCGTGCCGCCGAAGCGACCAAGGACTGTTGTCATATTGGCAGCCCAGACCGGCAAGAGTTCAAGTTTCGCGCCATCGCGATCAAGAATTGCATCGATCAGCGGATGCACTTCATATGCACGCTTAGTCACAGCAGGAACGTGTACAGAGAGATCGCTATCGGTCAGATTTATATCAAAGTGACCTTGATCTGCAAAGAGTGAGACGAGATCTCTTACCTCTGCGTACGCTTCATCTTCACTGGATGCGATGACATGGGCTACACCGCTATTTTTACTATGTGCCTCAGGTCCACCGAGGGAAGCGATATCTATATCTTCACCCGTCACACTCTTTACAACATCAGGACCTGTAACAAAGATTCGACCCTCGGGTGCTAATACAACGATATCGGTGAGTGCCGGTCCATATGCACCGCCACCTGCAGTGGGTCCAAGTACAAGAGAGAGTTGTGGAATACGACCACTTGCAGAGATCATCGATTGAAATACTTCACCAAATGCATCAAGGGAAGCCACACCGTCACTTAAGCGTGCTCCACCTGAGTGCCAGATGCCGATGATGGGAAGTTGTGCTGCCATCGCCTCTTTATATGCACCCACGATTACTTTGGAACCATCAATACCGAGTGCGCCACTTTTTACCGTTGCATCGGAGGCGAAGACAATAACTTTATTTCCAGCAACATTTCCTGTTGCGGCCACCATGCCACACTTATTGTTTTTAGTTAATAATTGGCAACTACCTGGATCAAGCAACTTCTCAATTCGAAGTACAGGATCGCGTGGGTCAACCTGCGGAGTGTCCATGCTTAGAGAGTAGCAAATGCTAATACAACGTTGTGACCACCGAAACCAAAGGAGTCATTGAGCGCAGCAATCTGGCCAGCAGGAAGTGCTCGCGCCTTATCACGCACGACATCGACCGTTACTGCAGGATCGAGATTTTCAATGTTGATTGTAGGGGGAGCTAAACGCTCCTGAAGAGCTTTAACAATAAATACAGATTCGATAGCACCAGCACCGCCAAGTAGATGGCCAGTCATTGATTTTGTAGCAGAGACAGCAACGTGATCGATATCGCTACCGAGTGCTAAGCGGAGCGCATTTGCTTCGGCAACATCTCCTGCCGGAGTTGACGTTGCATGCGCATTTAAATGGACAATATCTTTTGTTGAAAGATTCGCGTTCGCTAGCGCGAACTTAATTGCCCGTTGAACTCCTGCACCATCTGGGTCTGGGGCTGCGATGTGATATCCATCTGAGCTCAAACCTTGTCCAACAAGCTCGCAGTAAATCTTTGCTCCACGCGCCTTTGCATGCTCGTACTCTTCAAGAATAAGTATTCCGCCACCTTCACCAAGAACGAATCCATCTCGATCGCGGTCATAGGGACGAGATGCGCGCTCAGGTGCATCATTGCGAGTTGATAACGCCTTCATCGCAGCAAAGCCCGCCATGGGCAGTTGATGGATCGCAGCTTCAACTCCGCCACTAACAATGATGTCGGCGCGATTGGTACGAATCATTTCGAGTGCATAACCGATTGCTTCAGCCCCTGATGCACAAGCACTTACTGGTGTGTGAACTCCAGCCTTTGCTTGCAGCTCCAACCCAACATTTGCAGCCGGACCATTAGGCATCAACATCGGAACGGTATGCGGGCTAACACCACGCGCACCCTTCTCTTTCAAATTATCGTATTGATCGAGCAGTGTGATGACTCCACCAATACCGGATGCGATCACTACACCGAGACGCTCTTTTTCAACATCGGGGGATCCAGCATCTTTCCACGCTTCACGGGATGCAACGAGGGCAAATTGTTCAGAGCGATCAAGGCGACGCATCTCAACGCGCTCCATCTGATCTGCAGGTTCTGTATGAACACGAGCGGCGAAGTGAACAGGGAGTAGCTCACGCCACTCTTCGGTGAGAAGTCGAACTCCACTTTTGCCAGCAATAAGTGCCGCCCACGTGGAGTCAACATCTGCACCGAGGGGAGTTGTAGCCCCAAGCCCTGTGACAACAACGCGTCGTGTCATATGAGGAAACTTACCGCTTCGCTATTACTTACTTTGCAGCGTTTACGATGAAGTTAACAGCATCGCCTACTGTGACGAGATCTGTCACTGCCTCATCAGGAATCTTTACACCAAAGCGCTCTTCAGCAGCGACAACAACTTCGACCATGCTCAATGAATCTACTTCGAGATCATCGGTAAAGTTTTTATCGAGTTCGATTTTAGATGCTGAGACTCCAGCAACTTCTTCTACGATCTCTTTAAGTCCTGCAAGTACATCGGCTGGTGAAAGCGCCATTGTTATTTCCTTTTCTATCTCAATAAGTTGAACGATTATTTCAGGTTGTTATTCTCTCTGATCCAAGCCTTACTATCGAGTAATTGCGCGCATTCTGAGAGAAAATTTATGGTTTTGGTGGAAGTTCGACCACTTGCCCCGCATAAACGAGACCTGCGCCATATCCAATGATGAGCGCTGTCTTGCCATGCAGATCTGGGCGATCGTTGAGCAGAATATCCATCGCAAGAGGAATAGATGCTGCAGATGTATTTCCATTCACGCGAATGTCCTCTGCGATCACTGTCGTTGCCGGCAGCTTCATCTCTTTAGCCATCGTTTCAATAATTCGAAGATTTGCTTGATGAGGGATGAAGACATCAATATCATCAACAGTGAGCCCTGCTTGTTCGATGGCAGTAAGTGCTGCCTTACTAATTGCATAGACAGCCCAACGGAAAACTTTCTGTCCTTCTTGAGAGATATTTGGCCAATCAATATCGCCGACACTTCTCTGCGTTGCACTGCGCATCGCAGTCCATGGTGGATCCATCGTGATCGCATCACGATTGTCCGCGTCCGACCCCCACACCACTGGCCCAATACCTGGCGTATCAGATGCTCCGATAACAACTGCTCCTGCACCATCGGCGAAGATAAAGGCGGTCGCACGATCATCTGGATTGGTGAAATCTGAAATCTTTTCTACACCGATAACAAGAACCTTCTTGGAAGTACCTGCAAAGACAAAGTCATGGGCCATAGAGACGGCATAGCTAAAGCCTGCACACGCTGCGCCAATATCAAAGGCGGCAGCGGAGGGATTACCTAGACGAGCAATAATGGCTGTTGCAGCACTCGGTGCTTGATGTGGAAATGTAATGGTGGCGACGATAACGGTATCAATATCTGCAATCGTGATACCTGCGCGCGTAAGTGCGGACTCGGCTGCCCAACAAGCCATATCAACTACTGATTCGCTCTCATCTGCAAAGCGGCGCGATTGAATACCTGTGCGCTGTTGAATCCATTCATCGCTAGATTCAATGCGATCAACAATCTCTGAATTCATGACAAGTCGCTTTGGACGATAAGAGCCCACAGAGAGAATGCGCGAGTGTGACCCGGTCTTTGCCTTGATCGCCATGAGTTATCCCTTGCTACTTACAAATTGGCTCGCTGTCGCGAGGTCATCAGGTGATTTAAACGCAAAGCCTTCAATACCTTCTGCGGCGCGCTTAAGAAGTCCCACAAGAGTTCCAGCAGGAGCAACCTCAAGCACCTTTGTCACACCCAAAGCTTGCATAGTTGACATGCAGAGATCCCACCGCACCGGGTTAGCTACCTGCGAGACGATTCGATGGATGATTTCACTTCCTGAATTCAATACCTGTCCGTCACGATTGGAGAGAACTCCGACCGTGGGATCAGAAGTTGTAACCGTTGATGCAAATTTTCCAAAGGCAGCAACAGCTGGAGACATAAAGTGTGTATGAAATGCTCCAGCAACTTGTAGAGCACGCACTCGCGCACCTTCTGGTGCAAGGGAAGCAAGGGTGGCAAGGTCGCCCGCTGCAATAATTTGTCCACCACCATTGTCATTTGCTGCAACTAGCCCCGCTTCTGCAATCGCAGCAAGAACAACTTTGCGATCTCCGCCAAGGACAGCTGACATTCCAGATGGAGATACTGCAGCAGCTTTTTCCATCTCCAAACCGCGTACACGCACAAGTCGTAGCGCATCAACGTCAGTAATTACTCCAGCTAACGCTGCTGCTGTAATCTCACCAACAGAATGCCCGGCAACGAATGAAAACTTGCCTTTAACATCTAACGTGCCTGCACTGAGTAGCCCCGCTGCAACAATCAGTGGTTGGGCGTTAGCTGTATTGAGAATTTCGTCTGCGTCCGCTGTTGTGCCTAAGTGCAATAAATCTAGATCAATGGCTTCTGACCAATGGCGTAAGAGTTCGCCCTTGGCAGGATCTGCAATCCACGGAAGTAACATTCCTGGAGTTTGCGAACCTTGTCCAGGTGCAATCAGTGCGAGCATGTGGCAATCATAATTGATGAGCAGAATTACTACCTAGTACTGCGCGTAACGAGCCACACTTGAGCAGAATGTGCTGCGACATCAACTGATGAAGAGGGAAGTGCGAGAGTTGGCTCATGTTCTGAAGTCACGTGTGATGCATCAAAGATGGAGCGAAATGAATCTCCCCATGTGTCATCAGGAAAAGTAAAGGAAGTTCGCTGCGTAGAAGAGTTAAGCAGCAGGAGTAATCCGCGATCTGATCCGGCATCAATAAATACTGTGAGAGATCGTTTCTCTCCATCTGCCCAATTCACATCAGTCATTTCAAGACCACCTAAACTAAACCAGGCGATATCTTTTCGTTGCGTACCTTGGTCTAGCGTGCCGGTAAAGAATTCAGAGGCAACATCTGCAAGATAGGTATTACGAATGCTGGCTAACATCTCTACCGCATCACAAATATCTCTCTGGGCAGGATCTAAATCCCAATCCATCGCCCAGCCTCCGCCAAATGTTTCTGAGCTATCAGCAATACCCACACTCATATCGCGAGGCATTGAGTATGCATTATTGGATCCAAGTTGAGAGCGACTTACTTCATCGCCCATGGTGAGCATCGGAACGCCGGATGAGAGAAGCAAGGTGGCCAATATTGATTTCTTTAAACTCTGTCTGATAGCAAGAACGCTTGGATCATCAGTATCGCCCTCAACCCCAGAATTCCATGATCGGTTATCGCTTGCGCCATCACGGTTTTCTTCTTGGTTAGCTACATTGTTTTTGGATGTGTAGCTCACTAGATCGTTGAGAGTAAATCCATCGTGGGCAGTGATGAAGTTAATTGATGATGTAGGACCGCGGTAGTAAAAGATGTCACTGGATCCACCGATACGAGATGCGATATCGGCAACGCCTTCGCCATATCCACGCACAATATCTTCTAGCCAGAACTGCCTGATGGCATCGCGATATGCATCATTCCACTCACGGAATGGATGCGGAAAATCTCCAAGCGAGTAACGCGAGATATCCCACGGTTCTGCAATCATCTTAAAGTTGCGCAAAACTGAGTCGGATTCAATTGCTGACATGAGGGAAGAGTTAAATGCTGAATGACTTGTATAGAGAGCTGTGGCAAGGTCAAAGCGGAATCCATCAACACCAATTACCTCAATCCACCAACGCAAAGAATCAATGATAAAACGCACATTCTGTGGATTACTTGCAGCAAATGTATTGCCACACCCTGTGACATCAATGTAATTGCCTGCTTCGTCATGTCGGTAGTAACCCTTGTCATCAATGCCTCTAAAGGAGAGTGTGGGTCCACCAACACCACCTTCAGCGGTGTGGTTATAGACAACGTCTAAAATTACTTCAATTCCTGCTTGATGAAGTTGATCTACCGCCCATTGCAACTCTGATGTGGGATCTTCGGTGGCTGCATACTCAGCGTGAGGCGCGCTAAAGGCGAGCGCGTTATATCCCCAATGATTTTTACGTCCGCGAGACCAGATGACTGGCTCTGTCGCATAAGTGTGTATAGGTAGAAGTTCAAGGGCGGTTACTCCGAGTGACTTTAAGTGTGCAATTGTGCTGTGATGTCCCAGAGCTTTATATGTGCCACGTTCATTTTCGGCAATTGCATAATTCTTTGCTGTCAGCCCCTGAACGTGTGCTTCATAGATCAAAGTTTTCGCCCAAGACGTTAAGGGACGTTCAATGGTTCGTGGGTGATACTCGGTGACGACAGAGAGTGGAACAAATGGCGCGCTATCGCGGTTATCGCGCGCGGTGAGATCACCGCTACCAATTTCATCGGTTGCAACGTGTCCATAAATTTCTGGCACATACTGCAAAGTTCCATCGAGCTTATGCGCGTATGGATCGATGACCAACTTCGCCGCATTAAAGCGCGAGCCATGTTCTGGTTGCCACGGTCCGTAGATGCGATAGCCATATCGCTGGCCTGCTCTGACTCCAGCCAAATATCCATGCCAGATGGGGCCGTTACGGTGAGAGAGTGCAAAGCGAGTCTCGACTAATTTTCCATTGACCTCATTAAAGAGGCAGAGCTCGATCGCATCGGCTGCATTGCTCCAGATCGCAAAGTTGGTTCCGCCCTCTGTGACCGTGGCGCCCAATGTGCGGGGATCGGCTGGAAGCATGAGGGGTATCTTGCCGTGTTTTTCAGATTGTGAATGTTGCTACTGATGAGTAACCTAGTGCTCATGAAGATCGCAGTCTGCATCAAGCAGGTCCCAGATTCATGGGCGGAGAAGAAGATGATTAACTCGCGCCTTGATCGCGAAGGAGTTGACGCAGTTCTCAACGATCTTGATGAGTATGCAGTCGAAGAAGCACTACGCATCGCAGAAGCTCACGGCGGCAATGAAGAAGGTGGCCCACATACAGTCACCGTGATCTCGATGGGACCTGAGCGAGCTACTGAAGCCGTTCGTAAATCACTTTCCATGGGTGTCAATGATGCAATTCTTATTACAGATGCAGCGCTTGCCGGATCTGATGCACTTGCCACATCGGCAGTGCTTGCAAAGACGATTGCTGATGGCGGATTTGATCTCGTTATCTGTGGAACCGAATCAACTGATGCGCGTATGAGTGTTATCCCAGCGATGATTTCTGCGCGATTGGGATGGGCACAGCTGACATTTGCTAGCAAGGTTGAGGTAAATCCAGGTGCATCCACCATTGCAATCACTCGCGTAACAGAGGCCGGCGTTGATGAGATCAGCGCATCACTTCCTGCAGTTATCAGCGTTGTTGAAAAAATTAATGAGCCACGTTATCCATCATTTAAAGGAATTATGGCCGCAAAGAAGAAGACGATTGAAACTCGTGACCTTGCAACAGTGGGTGTCAGCGTTGCTAGCGCATGGTCTGAGGTAAAAGATTTTGCGCTTCGCCCTGCGCGAAGTGCTGGTGTTGTTGTTACCGATAGTGGCGATGGTGGAAACGCGCTCGCAACCTTTCTTGCAGAGAAGAAGTTGATATGAGCACAGTAATTATTCTCGCCGACTTCCAAGGTGATGTTGCAACAAAGACCACCGCAGAGCTTGCAACAGTAGGTGCTCGTATGGGCTCAGTCTGCGCCGTTGTATTAGCTCCTGCAGGAAAAGGTGCAGCAATGGCTGCAACTCTGACACAAGGTCCTATTTCATCGATTGCAATTGTTGAATCCGATGAAGTTGCAAAGCATGGCGTCGCAGCTGCAGCCGATGCTCTGGCACAGGTTGCAAAGGCAAAGGTTGCCGATGTTGTACTTGTTGCATCTCACGCCTTTGGAAAAGAAGTTGCCGCACGTGTTGCCATCGCACTTGAATCAGGAATTATCACTGATGCTGTAGATGTTGCAGCCGATAAAGTTGCCACACAGCTTGTCTTCGGTGGTTCGACAACGGTGCATTCAACTGTCGTTCACGGAACCTCTGTCATCACCTTGCGTCCAAATTCAGTCGAGGCAGATCTCACCGCATCTAGTGCGCCAAGTGAAAACGTTGCAGTGACAATTTCAGAAGCTGCAAAGAAATCTTCAATCTCATCTTCACAACCTCCTGTTAAAGGTGGACGTCCAGAACTTACTGAAGCATCCGTTGTTGTCTCTGGCGGCCGTGGAACCAATGGTGATTTTGCAGCGGTTGAATCTTTTGCAGACATACTCGGTGCAGCAGTTGGCGCATCACGCGCAGCAACTGATGCCGGTTGGTATCCGCACTCACATCAGGTAGGCCAGACCGGAAAGTCAGTGAGCCCGCAGCTCTATGTCGCCTGTGGAATCTCTGGTGCGATCCAACACCGCGCAGGTATGCAGACATCCAAGACAATTGTTGTGGTCAATAAAGATCCAGAAGCTCCACTCTTTGAAATTTGTGACTTTGGCGTTGTTGGCGACCTCTTCGCTGTTCTGCCTCAGGCAACTACGGCAGTTACAGCACAAAAGTCATAGCGCGCGCTCTGGCCTAGACTTAGGCCATGAGTATCTACCTCGATCATGCGGCCACAACGCCGATGATTGAGCCTGCCATCGATGCGATGCAACGATCTCTTCGCAAGATCGGTAACCCCTCAAGCCTTCATACCGATGGTCGTTCAACACGCAAAGATGTGGAAGAAGCGCGTGAAGTAATTGCAGCAGCCCTTGGTTGCCAACCGAGTGAAGTGATTTTCACCGGCTCTGGAACAGAGGCAAATAATGCTGCGATCAAAGGTTTGTTCTGGGCAGCACCTGAAAAAAATCTCATCGTTGTGAGCGCCATTGAACATCATGCAGTCCTGGATCCTGCTCACTGGTTGGTTGAACACGAAGGTGCAGAGCTCATTGAAGTTCCTGTCACATCAGATGGTGTGATCGATTGCGATTTTCTGGCAGACCTTGTGACAAGACGTGGTTCTGAGATTGCACTGATCTCTGTGATGGCTGCAAATAACGAGACCGGTGTTATTCAACCTATCGATCAAGTTGTTGAAATCGCTGGCGATATTCCAGTTCATTCTGATGCGGTGCAGAGCTTTATGAAGGTGCCACTGAATTACTCGCAGCTTGGTCTCTTTGCTATGACCATTAGCGCCCACAAAATCGGTGGTCCACTTGGAATCGGCGCACTGATCTTGCGTCGCGCATTTGAAATGCCAGCACTACTTCACGGCGGGGGACAAGAACGTGAGATTCGTAGCGGCACACTCAACGCACCTTCGATCGTTGCATTTGCAACTGCAGTGGCAGAAAGTATTTACAACGCAGTCACAGTATTAAGCCTTCGCGAGAAGTTTGAATCCGGTATTGCAGAAGTTGCACCTGATGCGCAGATCAATGGCACTGGTGTCGGTCGTCTTCCAGGAATTTCCAACATCACCTTCCCTGGGACCCAGGCCGATTTCTTACTCTTACTTATGGATGGCAAAGAAGTTTCATGTTCGACAGGGGCTGCCTGCACAGCAGGTGTTCATCGCCCAAGCCATGTATTGATGGCGATGGGCCACGATGAGATTGGCGCGACCTCATCTCTGCGCTTTTCACTCGGTGCCACAACTACTGTCGGTGACATTGAATACGCTCTGAGTGTGATTCCAGAAGTTGTTGCGATGGCAAAGGCGGCTAACTCGTTATGAAGCTCATTGCAGCAATGTCAGGTGGCGTCGATTCAGCAGTAGCTGCAGCTCGTGCAGTAGAAGAAGGACACGATGTTATCGGCGTACATCTTGCACTTTCGGCTAACCCACAGAAGTATCGCTCAGGTGCACGTGGATGTTGCACGATTGAAGATTCACATGATGCTCGCAGAGCAGCTGATGTCATAGGTATTCCGTTCTATATCTGGGATATGGCCGATGAATTTCATGCAGGTGTTGTCGAGAACTTTATGAGCGAATACAAGGCAGGACGTACTCCCAATCCATGCCTGCGTTGTAACGAGAAGATTAAATTCGCAGCAGTCCTTGATCGCGCAAAGGCAATGGGTTTTGATGGAGTAATCACCGGCCATTACGCACGCACCCGCGAAGGTGATCATGGAAAGACTCTGCACCGCGCAGTAGATCCACTCAAAGACCAATCTTATGTTTTAGCAGTACTTAATCGCGATCAAATTGATGGTGCACTCTTTCCATTAGGCGATACTGAAAAGGTTGATATTCGTCTTGAGGCAGAGCGTCGTGGGCTAGCTGTTGCGCAGAAGCCAGATAGCCATGACATCTGCTTTGTTCCATCAGGAGATAACGCTGGTTGGTTGCGTGAGCGTTTAGGCAGTGAGAGCGGTCCGATCGTTGATCAAGATGGCACGCAGATCGGTGAGCATAAAGGTGCTTACACCTACACAATCGGCCAACGAAAAGGTTTGGGAATTACTGTTCCTACAGCGGACGGATCACCACGATTTGTTTTAAAGATTGAACCTGTCACAAATACCGTTGTTGTTGGTGCGCGCGAAGAGTTAGCTGTTTCATCCATGAAGGGTGAGCGCGCAATCTGGTGTGGTCCAGAGATTGCACCGGGGGATCATCGTGGATTTGTTCAGGTGCGCGCACATGGTCAGGCGTTACCGTGTACCTATCGTTTTGATGGAACTAACCTCGTTGCAGATTTAGATGCGCCTTTGCTGGGGCTTGCTACAGGCCAGGCAATGGTTATCTACGATGGCGATCGCGTCGTTGGATCGGCGACAATTTGTGAGACAGATTCATGAGCAATACAGCCCGCCATCGCATCGATGAACTGACAACTGAGATTCGCGACCATCAATTTAAATATTATGTACTCGATGCACCATCGATTACCGATGCGCAGTTTGATTTACTCCTGCGCGAACTCGGCGAACTTGAAGCAGCCCACCCTGAATTACTAGCAGCTGATTCACCATCACTTGGAGTCGGTGGGGGATTTGCAACAACTTTCACCCAGCACGATCACATTGAAAAGATGATGAGCCTTGATAACGTCTTTGATTTAGATGAGCTCGGCAGCTGGTTTGATCGCGTTGAGAAAGAAGTGTCGAACCCACCACTTCTCTGTGAGCTCAAGGTCGATGGCCTAGCAATTAACCTTCTCTATGAAAAAGGCGAACTGGTCAGAGCGCTCACGCGTGGCAACGGCGTTACTGGTGAAGATGTCACACTCAATGTAAAGACAATTAAGAACTTGCCTCACACGTTAAGCGGCACAAATATTCCAGAACAAATCGAAGTACGCGGTGAAGTCTTCTTTCCTATCGCAGCCTTTAACGAACTTAACGAATCACTTGAAGAAGCGGGCAAGCAACTCTTTGCCAACCCGCGCAACGCTGCCGCTGGATCTCTGCGCCAGAAAGATCCGCGCGTTACTGCTTCTCGCCCCTTAAGTGTTGTTATGCATGGAGTCGGTGCTCATAACGGAGCAGATTTTGCTAGCCAGTCTCAGGCCTATGAATTCTTGAAGGGTCTTGGTCTTCCCACCAGTAATCGCTTCCGAGTTGTGACAACCCGTGATGATGTTGAAAAGTTCATCGCCCACTACAACGAGCATCGCCATGATGTCGAACATGAGATCGATGGAATTGTCATTAAGGTCGATGAGATTGCATCCCAACGGATACTTGGATTTACTTCACGCGCACCTAAGTGGGCTATTGCATTTAAGTACCCACCGGAGGAAGTAACAACAAAGCTATTGGATATCAAGGTCAGCGTTGGACGCACAGGCCGGGTTACACCATTTGCATTTATGGAGCCGGTCAAGGTCGCAGGTTCCACAGTCACAAATGCAACCTTGCATAACCAAGAAGAGATTGAACGTAAAGGTGTATTAATTGGTGACACAGTTGTTATTCGCAAAGCTGGAGATGTAATCCCTGAAGTGTTGGGACCAGTTGTTGGACAGCGTGATGGATCAGAGCGTGCATTTGTAATGCCAACCAATTGTCCTGAATGTGGCAGCACTCTTTGTGCACTCAGCGATGGTGATGTTGATATTCGCTGTCCCAATGCACAGACGTGTCCGGCTCAGCTGCGGGAACGTATTTACTACATTGGTTCTCGTGCAGCACTGGATATCGATGTTCTCGGATACGAAGCAGCGGTTGCACTCCTTGCCGATGGTGTGATCGAAGATGAGTCAGACCTCTTCTCGCTCAACGAAGAGAAACTGATGAAATCGGCCTTCTTCACCAAGAAAGATGGTGAGGCTGGGAAGAACGTTGAGAAGTTATTGGCTGCATTGAATGAGGCAAAGTCTCGACCTCTCTGGCGCGTGATCGTTGCACTATCGATTCGCCATGTGGGACCGACGTCGGCTCAAGCACTTGCCACAACATTTGGATCGTTAGAAAAGATTGGATCCACGCCAGCAGAAGAGTTAGCAGAGATTGATGGAGTGGGCCAAGTAATTGCAGAATCAATTGTTGAGTGGTTCACCATTGATTGGCATAAGGAGATTGTTCGAAAGTGGGCTAAGGCTGGAGTTGCAATGCAGAGTGTTGCTGGTGTTGCCAAAGCCCAAACACTTGCTGGTCTCACCTTTGTAGTTACTGGCGGATTAAATAATTACACCAGAGATTCGATTGCAGAAACAATTACCGACCATGGCGGAAAGCCCACGGGCTCAGTTTCTAAGAAGACAGACTATGTATTGGTGGGTTCTGATCCCGGCTCAAAGTTAGCTAAGGCCCAAGAACTCGGGGTTGCCATCATTGATGAGGCCGCCTTCGAAGCCTTACTTCAGGGCGACAAGTAGTAGGATCGGCTCATGATTACAGTTGCTAGTGAAGGTCTACGCGAACTCCCAGTATCACCTGTCACCTTCGGCGCATTTACATTTGGCATATTTGTCGTTCTTCTCTATCTCGTACTTCGCCTAGATAAGTAACTCTTTTGGCACGTCTTGGTCTCTATGGTGGGACATTTGATCCTATTCACATAGGCCATATGCATGTCATCACTCAACTGCTTCGTCGCGATGTTGTAGATCAGATCCTCATATTTCCTGCCGGTCAACCACGACTTCGCGAACATGATCCTGTAGCAACCGGTGCCCAGCGCCGAGCGATGTGCGAATTAGCAGTTGCCGATCTTCCGGCAGATATTTCTTCACGCGTTGAGGTAAATCCAATCGAGATCTTGCGCGATGGACCCAGTTACACCATCGATACAGTCGAAGCGGTTGCACAGAGCTATCCTGATGATTCACTCCACCTCATTATTGGTAGCGATGCCTATTCCAAATTAGATCAGTGGCACCGCATCGATGATCTAAAGAAATTGGTTACTTTCATCATCATCGAAAGACCTGGGTCAGAAAGTGATCTTGGAATTGATATTGGAGCGCTCAACATTGCCTCAACTGGCATTCGCGAAGGATCTTCGAGAGAGTACTCACCTTCAGTAGCCCACTTTATTAAGGAGCACCACTTATATGGCAGCTAGCCAGAGCGCAATCACCATCACTCAGATCGCAGCACGCGCAGCAGCCGATAAGTTGGCCACAGAGATGGTCGCACTCGATCTCTCTGATCAGATGGTCTTGAGCGAAATTTTCCTTATCGTTACTGGTGCAAATGTTCGCCAGGTAGATTCGATTGCAGATGAAATTGAAGAAAAGCTCCGCCTCGTTGGAGAAAAGCCTGCTCGCCGCGAAGGTAGCGAAGAGTGGGTTCTCCTTGATTACTCAGATCTCGTTGTCCATATTCAAAGTAGCGAATTGCGTAAGTACTACATGCTTGATCGCTTATGGAATGACTGTCCAAAGATCGAACTCGAGATCGTTAAAGAGATGGTTGCAGATGGCAGGTAACAGAATACTTTTGTGGCGCCATGGACAGACTGATTGGAACGTTGCCAATCGCTTCCAGGGCCACTCTGATATTCCGTTAAATACCCTCGGTCAATACCAAGCTCGTCACGCAGCTGAAATCTTGGCTGGGATGGAACCCACTGCAATTATTTCAAGTGATTTGGATCGTGCACAGAAGACCGCACAGACGTTGGCTGAGATTGTAAACCTCGAAGTTTCAATCGATGCACGTCTTCGCGAAACCAATGGTGGTAATTGGGAAGGCAAGACTGGCGCACAAAACCGTGAAGAAGATTTAGAAAACTTCGTGAAGTGGATCGATGGTCAAGATAATCCGGCAGGAATAATCGGTGAGCGACGTAGCGAAGTGGCATCACGTGCGCGTGCTGCAATCACAGATGCACTCGCTGGAAAGACCGACCAACTATTAGTTGTTGCAACACATGGCGGAACTGCTCGTTGCGTCATCGGTGATTACTTGGAACTTCCACTATCTCACTGGGCTAAGGTCGGCGGATTATCAAATGCTTCATGGTCGATATTGGCGCAGAGTCAGGCAAAGGGTTGGTATCTCGAAGAACATAACGCGGGCAGTATTCCTGAAGAACTTCTAGGCGTTGAATCTGGATCAAGCGAGAATTAATTTCTCCACTGCGCATCTACTGCGATAGAGTGTGCAACTTCAAGGGGCTATGGCGCAGCTGGTAGCGCACCTGCATGGCATGCAGGGGGTCAGGGGTTCAAATCCCCTTAGCTCCACAAAGCAAGTTAAATATTCATCCTTCATATTCAATGTAAGATTGAACAATGACCACCGAACCTCGCGAGCACGCAGCATATGATTTCGCGTACGTTCAAGATAAGTGGCTTCCCGTGTGGGACAAGCTAGAACCATTTAAATCAGGTCGCTCTGATGATGCGCGTCCAAAGAAGTATGTCTTGGATATGTTCCCGTACCCATCTGGTGATCTTCATATGGGCCACGCTGAGGCTTACGCACTCGGAGATGTCATCGCTCGTTACTGGATTCAGCGCGGCTTTAACGTCATGCACCCAATCGGTTGGGATGCCTTCGGTTTACCTGCAGAGAATGCCGCAATTAAGCGCAACGAAGATCCTCGTATTTGGACCTATGAAAACATTGCAACACAGAAGGCATCGATGCGACGTTATGCATGTTCCTTCGACTGGGATCGTGTATTTAACACATGTGATCCTGAGTACTACAAGTGGAACCAATGGCTCTTTATCGAACTTCACAAGCGCGGGTTGGCTTACCGTAAAGATTCTGCCGTCAACTGGTGTCCAGGATGCCAAACTGTTTTAGCTAACGAACAAGTTGTTGCAGGGCTCTGCGAGCGTTGCGATACAGCCGTAACCAAGAAAAAACTCAACCAGTGGTATTTCAAGATCACTGATTACGCAGATCGCTTACTTGATGACATGGCCCAGCTTGAAGGTCAATGGCCAGATAAAGTCCTCACGATGCAGCGCAACTGGATCGGTCGTTCGCAAGGTGCCAACGTTGTCTTTGAAATCGAAGGTCGCACCGAACCTGTAACCATATATACAACCCGTCCAGATACTTTATACGGTGCAACATTTATGGTTGTGGCTGCAGATTCACCTCTTGCTGCAGAACTTGCTGCAGGCGGTTCAGTTGAAAAAGAATTTACTGACTACCTAGAAAAGATTAAGGCGGCATCAGATATTGATCGCCTTGCTACTGATCGTCCAAAATCTGGTGTTGATCTCAAGCGCTTTGCTATCAACCCAGTCAATGGTGAGAAGCTTCCAATCTGGGCATCTGATTATGTACTAGCCGATTACGGAACCGGTGTAATCATGGCTGTTCCTGCTCACGATCAACGAGATCTAGATTTTGCTCGTGCGATGAAGTTATCTGTGCGCACAGTCGTTGAAACTGGCGAAGAAGATCCAATGACATCAGGTGTTGCAACACATGGTGATGGAGTGATGATTAACTCTGGCTCTCTTAATGATTTGAAGAAAGACGAAGCAATCGCTGCAATTACCAAAGAGCTTGAAGCAAAAAGCCTTGGTAAATCTTCGCGTAACTACCGTCTTCGTGACTGGCTTGTCTCTCGTCAGCGTTACTGGGGCACACCAATTCCTATTGTGCATTGCGATAAGTGCGGTGAAGTAGCAGTTCCGGCAGATCAATTGCCTCTGACACTTCCAGATGCAAAGGGTTTAGATCTCAAACCAAAGGGTCAATCTCCACTTGCTGCAGCTACCGATTGGGTAAATACGAAGTGCCCATCGTGTGGCGGCCCAGCACTTCGCGATACAGACACGATGGACACATTCGTAGATTCATCGTGGTATTTCTTGCGCTATCCATCATCGACTAACCACAACGAACCATTTAGTCGCAAAGATGTTGATACCTGGCTACCTGTTGACCAATACGTCGGCGGCGTCACTCACGCGATCTTGCACCTTCTCTATTCACGCTTCTTCACCAAGGTCTTGCACGACATCGGAATGCTCGGATTCAACGAGCCATTTACCCGTCTTCTTAACCAAGGAATGGTTGTGATGGATGGCTCTGCGATGTCGAAATCTCGTGGCAATCTTGTTCGTCTATCTGATGAGTTAGAACACCATGGCGTAGATGCAATCCGACTATCGTTGGTCTTTGCTGGTCCGCCTGAAGATGATGTGGATTGGTCAGATGTTTCACCATCTGGTTCGGTCAAATTCCTTACTCGTGCATGGAGACTTTCAGGTGATGTCACAAGCGCACCAGGTGTTGATTTTGCTAAGGGTAATCTCTCACTTCGCAAGGCAACACATAAAGCACTTCACGATGCATCCTTCGCAGTCGAATCATTTAGATTTAACGTAGCTGTTGCACGTGTGATGGAACTTGTAAATGCAACACGTAAAGCAATCGATTCAGGGTGTGGAGCGTCAGATCCTGCAGTCCGTGAAGCAACTGAGGCGATTGCAATCATGCTCTCACTCGTTGCACCATTTACTTCTGAAGAAATGTGGGAACGCCTTGGCCATAAGCCAGCCGTTGCACTTGCTGGATGGCCAGCTGTAGATCCGGCGTTATTGGTGGCTGATGAAGTAGAAGCCGTCATTCAAATCAATGGCAAGATCAAAGAGCGCATCTTGGTCTCACCCACGATTACAGATAGCGAGCTTGAAGCACAGGCTCTTGCACACCCAACGATTGCTACGGAATTAGCCGGTGCTACCCCTAAAAAGGTAATCGCTCGCGCTCCCAAGCTCGTGAATATCGTTCTGTAATCTGCTTTATCCCCAGCGCATATAAGAAGGTAGAAACAAGCAGCATTCACCGCTGAAAATGCGCGGATGAATCAGCTTCGAAATACCTTAGATAACACACGCAACTGGTGGGAAGATCTCAACTTCTCTTCTCTCCAACGTAAATCACTTCTCGTCCTGGCACTTATCATCGTTACATCATCTGGCTTCCTTGTCTTACGCGGAACATCAGAAGAGATTGTCCAAGTAGCACCGCCACAGATAGAGATGCCGACAGTGACAACACATCTGATGGTCGATGTCGCGGGGGCCGTATTAAAACCTGGCGTATATGCCTTACCGATGAATGCACGAGTAATCGATGCCATTACCGCCGCGGGCAATGTACTTAAAGGTGCAGATGTATCTGATATCAATCTCGCGCGAATTCTTAAAGATGGCGAACAGGTATATGTCTATCCGCCATCTCGTAACGGTGGATCTGCTCGATCATCGGTACGAAATGCACCAACGCGAAGCTCTGGACCAATTGTTCTCAATCGTGCCAGTGCAAAAGAACTTGAGGCACTCGATGGAATTGGGCCCGTGCTTGCAACGCGCATCGTTGCCTATCGCAATGCCAATGGTCCCTTTGTCACACTCGAAGCACTCCTTGAAGTTTCTGGAATCGGGCCCGCAAAGTTCGCACAATTTAAAGAGAAGATTCGTCTCTGAGAGTTCGCCTCTCTGATTATCGAGCGCTCTCTATTGGTGGCGCAATCTGGATCGGAGCGCTCTTTCAAAGTTGGAGCAGGCCGTGGGTAATCGCCTTCGCTCTGCTCTTACTTCTTCTCCTTGCTGTTGCGTCACG
>Ga0209617_10000459_pt1 | contig 17693 bp, 18 predicted proteins | sample LakEriepJuly2011_2_FD_187459 | JGI IMG/M metagenome (GOLD analysis project Ga0209617, IMG submission 187459) | Freshwater microbial communities from dead zone in Lake Erie, Canada - CCB epilimnion July 2011 (SPAdes) (version 2) | ecosystem: Environmental > Aquatic > Freshwater > Lentic >...
ACCATTACCATTACCATTACTATTACCGTGTGTTAAAGAAATATTTGGATCATACACTTTAAACATAGACGAATCGCCATAGTTGGATAATATACTATTATTCTTTGAATCATCCACGGCGGATACTGGCAATGGTTTACGACAAGTTTCGGTATTATGAACCGCGCTATTCGTTCCAGTATTTATTTCACTACCAGTGATATGCGAAGAATTATAACTCTCAACATTGGAATTATTGTTACTGGCATCATCTAATGATGATGAACCGTTATTTGTTATACTAGAAAGAGAGCATTTTAGGTGTAGAATAATATTAGGCATATCATTTGTGTTGTTATTTTCATTGACGTGCTGTGTTATTATTTTTCCACCCTTGGGCTTTCTTCCTCTCTTTTTTGCCACCTTTTCTTCAGGTGGGGGTTTATCGGCGTTTTCTGTGTCGGCTTCATCATTTTCGGTATTATTCTCACCCTGGTCCGTGTTACCAGAAGCAGATATCAAGGCACCCGAATTTGTTTTCGAGTCTTGATTTTTACAAACCCGGCGTTTACGTTTTTTTATAGGGGCTATAGTAGAAACATCACCTGTTACTGCTGCTACGGTAGATGTTCCATCTGTGGCGACAGATTCGGGTGCTACTTTCGGCTTCACTGTTCGCTTCTTTCTAGTCTTCTTTTCAGGGACAATAATATTTTCAGCACTAGATAAATCACTTGATACAGTTGTCAGCGCGGATATAACTGAATTCTTTTTACGTCCTCTTTTTTTCTTTTCTATCACAATATTCGAAGATATTTCTCCTCCGTCATTGGTCGCGGGCATGGTCGTGGTCGTGGTCGTGGTCGGCAGAGCCTGATTGTTGTTTTGCGTATCTTCCATATCTATGGATGTTATATATTATAAATAAAAAGACGAATTTAAATCCTTTTCATATATTTTTTAGGATATATATTATAATGTTTCGAATCGTATTGAATCAAGCATCCACGCTTTTTTGTTTCGAAGAAGACATCTTTTCATAACATGATCGACAAAGTGGCTTATAATTCTCCACACCTATCACAACCTGGTCGGTCTCATTTGTAATCCTATAACTAAACAAGCCGGCTTTCCCGTTACGACATTCGCTACAAAGGGATTTGAGCTTACAAACATTATCACAATAGGGGATCAGGTCAAGAAGAGAACCGATTTTGTTTTTCTGGAAATCGCCGTCGAGGCCACATATATAAACACGCTTGTGTTCTTTCTCCACAAGGTCGACGACACATTTTATATCGGCGAAGAATTGCCCCTCATTAATAAGAATGACTTCTGATTGGCCAACTTTTTCCGCATTGTTTTTAATCGTTTCAATAATACTCGTTCCCATAATACACGGAATCATTACCTTGTCGTGAGTGGACATAACAGCCTCCGCGGAGTATCTCGTATCGCCTGAATAGTTGATTACAGTTACAGGTATATTACAATACATACATTGGTCATAAATCTTTTTGAGAGTCGACGTTTTTCCGGAAAACATTGGCCCAAGAATTAATTCTAAATATCCTTCACCGTTTACTGCCGGGGTTACACCAACATTCACTGTATTGTTGCTGCTTGAAGAAGACGCCATTGCGTGGGGTGCTACGTTTGTTGTTTGGATGCCTTTAATACTATTCATTAATATTATATAATATATCATTTCAATTATATTTATCGGAAAAAACTTATTAAAAATAATAAATAGAATAATAATAACCAACTCTTGTGGAAAGATTATAAAATTTTGTTATGAATAATGTATCGAAACAAAAACCGTCTATTTCTAAAAAACTAAATACTCAGAATAAGTTAATCGATAATTTCTATAGAAAAACAAATATCGAAACTTCTCGTGATTGTCCTAGCCCACCCATTCCTGACAATGTAATTATAAAGCCGAGTATAACGGTAATGCCGGTGCCTGTGCGCGTGCCCGTGCGCGTGCCCATTATGTATAAAATGGGTGGTGGAGTGAATATAGACAACGTGGATGACGCTGATGATGCCGAGAATGACAAACAACCCACCTACGGATTTAGTTGTGGTGCGCTTGTTGGTGATATGTGCGATATACCAAATGAATACTTGAAAAAATCGACACCTTGGGTAGAGAAATATAGGCCGTCTAGTTTTGACGATATTGTATTAGATCCATTAAATAAGATACTGCTGAAAAATGTAATCGACAACAATTATTTCCCCAATTTATTGTTTTATGGGCCACCAGGCACAGGCAAAACGACGACAATTATCAATTTAGTAAATGCGTATCAAGAAAATATGAATCTTAAAAACAAGGGTCTTATGATTCATTTGAATGCATCAGATGAGAGAGGGATAGACATTATAAGGAATCAAATAAACAGTTTTGTAAATTCGAAATCCTTATTCGGGGATGGAATGAAATTCGTAATTCTGGATGAGGTAGATTATATGACGAAAACGGCGCAAATCGCCCTTCGCTATTTATTGAATAATTACAATAATAATTTTAATGTGCGATTTTGTCTGATTTGTAATTATATTAGTAGAATAGATGAGTCGCTACAAACGGAATTTGTTCGTATGCGTTTCAATCAGTTGCCTGAAACCGATATACTGAGATTCCTACAAAAAATCAATATAAATGAGAATCTCATGATCAAGGATGAAATATTGGTGTCAATACAGAAACATTTTGTATCTGATATTAGGAGTATGATTAATTATATGCAGTCGAATCACGATATAATACAGGAATGTAAAATAGTAAAAAACGAATTGTGGATAAAATTAACAGATGATTTTAAGAAGAATAAAAAGCACGCCGATATCGTGAAGAAGATAAACAAGATTAGCAGAGATTACAATATGGAGCAGAAGAATATTATAAAAAATTATTTGAATTATATTATACGAAATTACAAGGTTACGAGCGAGCTTTTAAATAATATAGAGAACGTCATGCATATAAATGATTGTAAAACACAACATATATTAAATTATGTTGTCCATAAATTAAGAATGTTTTTTGGATGTAGTTTATAGTTCACAAGGTTCGCGGGTTCGCAAGGTTCGCATTTCATATGATTATGCGCGATGTGTCGTGTAAGCGAGTATTTCTCGATTCAATATTTTATATAAATATTATATTATTCATTAATATTTATATTGATTTTCCACAAATAAATAATTGAAACAAACTAACTTAAATAAAATAACACGAAGAAATATAGAACCTCCGCAAAATCCAAAAACAGCCACTCCTATCCCATATCCATCAACCCACGCACACACGAAATGGCTTGTATCGACGATGACTGGGAGAATTTCTTAACTCAAGGAACTATTATTTTATCAGATGAAAAAAAGACGGCAAAGAAGAATATAAATAAGGTGTATTCTGAAAATGATAAAATATCGCAAAGTATGAATAGTATGAATGGTATTAATGGTATGAATAAAAAGGCAATGAATATGGTGAATTCGATGTCTGCACCCACGCCGGTCGCCGATATGCCAGTGTCATCTCCGACCCCCAAGACCTCGCCCGCGATCGCGCCAGCGCTTATCCGTAAACCACGAGCTGTGAAAGGCAATATTTGTGAGGATGGCTGTGATGATAGCAGTGAGGATATTGACACGATTGATGATATAGGTGATGATGATGTTGACTCTGCGCTTATATCGGATCACGAAAATGACAATGACAATGACAATGACAATATTCTGGCCTCGGAGACACTTCTCGATGGCGATATTAGAAAACCGAAATGTAGCAATATATATATTTCGACAAAAACCAAAATATCATATTTGAATATGCCTATTGATATTAAACGCGTGTTTTGGAATATACCTATTTCGCCTTATTCCACGCCAAGTGAGTGTATTATTAAGAAACAAATAAAGGTTTCGACTACCGACCCTGCCGAGCTGAAAGAAATAAAGGAACTTCTCACGAAGGAGAAATACTATCAAGAACAAGAAATCGAGCACATCGACAACCCAGAAGGGCGCATCAAATTTAAAGTCCAGCTTAAAATCAATGTCGGGCTATGTAAGAAGGATATCTTAAATTATCGCTGTAAACTAAAACGCGCATTCTTCAACTGCTTTGTGCTTATTATGCGAATCAAAGACCGCGCCACCGATTCTTTCAAAGAAATGCACTTGAAGGTATTCAATACTGGCAAACTGGAAATTCCTGGAATTCAGACCGACGAGTCTCTTACACAAGTATTGGATCTATTGATATCTATTCTGAAACCCATCGTGGGAGATTCTGTTGGATACATTCCCGATAAATGCGAAACAGTTCTTATAAATTCAAATTTCAATTGCGGATACTTTATTAACCGTGACAAGCTGTATAATATTCTGAAATACAAGTATCGCATTAATAGCAACTATGATGCTTGTTCCTATCCTGGGATTCAAAGCAAATTCTACTATGTAACTAAGTTAGACCCTGAAAATCAAACCGGGCAACAACCTGCCCCTGCAGATGCAGGCGATGCGATAGAAATCTCGTTTATGATATTTAGAACAGGAAGCGTTCTTATTGTAGGGAGATGCGACGAATACGTATTACACAGTATTTATAATTTCCTTAAAAAATTATTGGAAGCTGAATACCCCGAGATCGGGAATAAACTTAATATTATTGAACCTAAAAAAAATAATGTAAAACTGCGTCGCAAAATCATTAACGTTGTTGAGAATATTTGAGTTATTTGAGTTATTTGAGATATTAAGACAAACTATTATTTAAAAAAAACATATAATATACATTTTGTATTATTATATATTATATGTTTTTTTAATAATAAGTATTTAAAGATTATTAAATTTGTTAATTATATAATATGAGTTCAAATAGTCACCAATCATCTTCTGCTCCCTCTAACGCCGCTGCCGCTTCCTCTACTGGAGGCGCTAAGACTGGCGAGTCTGCATACCGTCTGCCCTCTAATGTCTGCTTACAGCATTGTACTAAACTTGCGATTGTTCAAGATAAGCCCATTATGATGGATTACTGGACCCCTTCCCTTGATAAGTCCATTATCATTGGTGTTAAAGAGACAGGCGAGAAGCTTCTCGTAAAGAGCGAGGATGAGTATACTAGCCCTATTGCCAATATCTACAAGGTTGAGACCGAGTATATTATTGTGACCGAGAATTCTATCTACCTTATTTCTAACGAGACTCCCTCAAAGAAGATTAGTTGAAAAAATATTTAATAATTTTATATAATAATTTATCTAATTTTATATTTTTTTTTAGCATTACATATATAATGAAACACGCTGTAATCCACTGATAACACTTCAAATAATGTTTATCTGTAGTAAGTAATATATTATCTGAATTTGTTTTATAACCATTATCTTGTAAATATTGTAAGCGATCATATTGTAAATAAATTTGTAAGTATGGAGAGTAAAACAAAAGTCCCAATAGAAAAATAAATATAAATAAATACCAGTTATTAAAATTTTTTGCCAAAAACATTCCAAACAAAAATACAACTGTATCTCCAATAGAATTAAATATAGAATCATTTTTAAATCCATACCAGTCTTTGCTCCATTTTTGTTTTAATGGTTCGCTTGTATAATTACTATATTCATAAATCGTATGAAAAATTAAACCAATTATGTAATTTAATCCAAACAATTTAGCCATATAACCAGTAACAAAATGCGAAATAGACCAAGGAGTAATAAATACATTAAAATTTTTACTGATTTTTTTAATTTTTATAGTTCCATCTACCTCGTATTTTGAAAAGAACGTATACATTTTGATTATACACTCGTGATAACTATATTCTATATACTATAAATATACTATAAATATACTATAAATATACTATAAATATACTATAAATATACTATAAATATACTATAAATATTATAATATATAATTAATCTGTAAAAGAAATTGAACCGTTTTTTGTTATATAATTCAATATAACAAAAAAGTTGACATTATTCATATTTATAATATGACTTCCATACCCGACATCAAACATCACAATAATACTGCAACACCTGTTCATGAAAAATTTGAAAATTATGATGATTATGACTCCTCCTCGTCGCAAGAGGTGTATCGACAACGACACATCGGTATGCGCGATCAACGTTTCGCAAGTATTGCCCTCGATGAAGCATCCAAGTCGACCCTACTTATGCAGCACGGATGTATCGCCGTTTTAAATGGGAAAATTATAGCTAAAGGATTTAATAATATACGCTCTCATTCAAAGGATGGTCTGCTGAATTTCCGCAAATGCTGTAGCGCCCACGCCGAGATTTGCGTTCTTCACAAAATATGTATTAATGACTTGCCTAAAAAAATAGTTCAAAAATTGGTGCTCTATATTGTCCGGCGATCAAGGAGTGGAGATATGGCGGAATCGGCGCCATGTTTTCACTGTACTATGCGAATGAAAAAACTAAATATAAAGGCAATCGTTTTCAGCAACAGCGAAGGCGAACTCGAAAAGCGCAGGATGAATGAATACACCAGTAACAAGATTACATATGGTGGGAAACGTGTTATTGAGCCGACATTTTATATTCGGTAAATGAGGTGGGTGGGTGGATATATGGATTTTTTATTTTATATTTTTATTTCTTAGGTGGCGAGGCGTATCCAATCACGGAACACGCAATCCTCTTTCCTGCATGACCAGTTATCAAACTATCGGGCTGTCCACCTTGCCCACAATCATCCTCATCCGCGTGAATAATAAGACCGCGGCCTATAATATTTGTTTTTGTCCCGCGAAGGCCGATTACATCGTCGTAAAACGTATATTTTGCTTCTCCTTTTGCGTTCGACTTTAAATTCCCAAGATCGCCCACGTGACGATCTTTCATACCAGGACATCCGTGTGTTTTATTATAAGGATTAAAATGGGCACACATACTTTCACACGAGTCGCTCATGTCTCCATACTCGTGAACGTGAAATCCGTGAAGACCTGATGTTTTCAGACCTGTCAAATCTACATCAATGCGGACGCGCGAGTTCGATGGCTCTTCCGTGAATCTTACTGTTCCTTTTACTTTCTTATCATTAAAAGTGGCAATAGCCTTTATTGGGTTTGACACGTCCTTCGATAGTTTCATATACTGCATAGATAGATAATCACTATATATATTATTATATGGGTTTATTTTTATATGTTATTTTTATATATTATTTTATATATTATGTTAAATATCAAACATTATCAAATCATTTGCTGTAGATGCCTGTTTATTAGATGAAGATGAATTCATTTTCACCAGTTGTTGAGTCAAATAGTCAATGGTCATATTTTTATTTGATAATTCTATTTCGAACTTTCCTATCATTATTTTTTGAGAATGAACAGTATCTCTTAATTTCTGATTTTCAATATAAAAGTTCGCCTTATTTGTATTTAAGTCTTGTAACCATTTCTCGTGAGTTTTTGTTTTAATATGTGCAGTGAACATTGCGTGCGACGTATATATTTTGTCTTTTCTTGTTCCACACGGACACCTTAATCCATTCACTAGTGAATTGGTATGAAATGATGGAACTTTATCAATATAGTTACCTTTTTCATCCATATTTGGAGAATATGTATCAGGTTCTGTCGCTAGTTCCATCTTGGTTTTGTTTTGCTATAACATATTTTATTTATTATTATTTAATTCAATTTTATATCTTATTTTTAATTATTAAATAGGTCAAAAACAACCCAAAAAAGTTCTTTGAAAACAGATCTAATATATTATAACATGTATTTTTTAATTCATATGGCAATAAAGCAACAATTCCATAAATAGACCAGAAAAACACAAAATATGTAAATATTTTAAGACTTGTATCCCCTATTTCAACATAGTTTTTATAAATCATATAGTAATAAATTATAAATGGAATAAATCCTAAAAATACACCCAATGTTATAGGTATTACCGATACTTCTCCAAGATAACCAAACAAAAGCATCATCCAATTTAAGATTAATATCACAGCAATAGTTTTAAATTCTTTGCCAAATAGTTCAAAATACTTTAAGTCACCTTTATTGTTATCGGGTGTATTTAAAAATAGTAAATAAAATATTAGTGTAATAAGCATAGTTGGCGTTGTAAACATCCAATCAATATATCTTTTTGGCGTAATATTCGCAATATTTTTGAAATCATTTAACCAATACACATAAAAGGAACCCTCTATAATTTGAACCGTAAACTCCGCTTTTAATAATTTTTTAAGAAATGAAAACTTGTATGGGACATCTACAAATAAACCAATAGCGTCTATTATTCCTGTTATAACTTGAACTATAACAGACAATAATAATGAGTTATATACTTTTTTATTCGCCATATTATGCTATATATTAATATACTAATATTAATATACTAATATAATAAAATATAACTATTAATTTATTTTTTTAAAATGTTAATATATACCCATTAATACGACGATGTCTTATTCTATATCAAATACACCACCATCTCAATATGAACATATTTATCTTCCCAATAATCGTGGAGATATACATCATTTACCTGTTTATTCTCGGCGCATACGCTCCTCCTCTCCCTATGAACTGGCTCCTCTCCTTGGTGAAAGAGATAGAGATAGAATGATAAGTCTTGATTATAATCAAGTAGCCCGAGATGCCGAAGAATTTAGAAGAAGGGGATACGTGTCCCTTCCTGAACTACCACCCGATTGGGTAGACTTTATAGCACGGCATCTATATGGTAAATCTAATAACTTTGTTCGAGCATTTATGAAGCGTTATATTATAGCCGATACTCTCATTACTAGAGACCACGAAGCACGTCTGCGAAGATATGTATCAGATATACTTAGGAGAGTTCCCACAAAAGAAAGCCAAGAAGAAGCCATACAATTTCTTAGAGATATGTGGGAAACTCATATATCATTAGACCCCAGTGATCCTGATACATATGAACTTCTCGTATTGTTTATAGATACAGAAGCATTACATAGAATGTTTGAAAATGAGGTTGAATATAATCAAAGCGGTCGTGTTAGAACTTCGCCTATGCGGGCAAGTAGGGTAAGGGGTGTAGGCGTTAGAAGTAGACGAAGACGGCGACAAAGATCTGTAAGCCCTGATGAAGTTTATAATGGAGGAAGAAGACGTGGAAGACGTGGAGGAAGACGCGGATGCACTATACGTAGAAAAAAATAAGTCATAATTTTTTACCACCGAGTGTTATATGTTTACTTGGTTGCTTAACTGCTGTAGTTACTGGCGATAACCATCACGATATTCAGGGAATCCGATCTTGGCAAGTAATTGGAGCTGGCGCATCGTCATTGCCATACTTCCTCCCGAGTGCCCGACCTGCATATTGTATTGAACGGCTTCGACAACCAAGTCCCCGCGACTAAACATAAATCCTTCTCCTCTGGGCGGTTCATATGTCGACAGGTAAGTCCAGACATCGATTTTCTCCCTGATGATTTCGGGTTTTTCTTTCGCAAGAACAACAGCATTCATAGCATCACGGAGCATATCAGCGGCCCATTTATCTCCCAAAAACGATAGATCGAGAGCGGCGACTTCTTGGAGAGTTTGGGGATATCTGGATTCTTCTTCGACTTCGGTGCGAGGAGTGGCGGGGATCTCGGCGTCAATATCTTCAGCAGCGATAATAGCGGCAGCAATAAGAGATTCGAACGACATTTATGGGGTGTGAGGCGGTGTTTGACTGATTTGAATTTGCTATATTCTATTTATTGGCTTTTGTTCACTTCAATTTTATGATGTAGAATTGAAATGAATATATGAATATATAAAAATAAGTTTATTGTTTCTATCTTCTCTACTATCTTCTAGATCTACGTGTTTTTTTTACACATCTTTTGTGTCGTCGCGTTCTTCTTATTCTCCCTATTATTCTTCCACCACCGCCACCTGCAGGGGAAGACGGAGGAACAACCTCAGGAGGAGTAGGAGGAAGAGGAGGACTAGGATTACGACTACGTGTGCGTCTATTTCTAGAACTATACGTCGGTGTATGTCTAGGGCTAGGGCTAGGGCTACGCGGGCTACGTGGGCTTGAGCTATGTGTGCTATGCGTGCTTCGCCCTCGCCTCATTGAATCAAAAATAGCATCATACTCTTCCATCGACCTTATACCTGATATACTAAATGGAAGTCTCGCAGCCGTATTAAGATCTCGATCTATTCCGGCATTCATCACGATTTGGCACGTATCACATCCACAACTTCGCGGTTCTGTATTTGCCTTCGCGTGTCTTTCTGTAAAAAGATTAGATTTTGGACGAAGTGCTTCAAAATAAGAAGAAAAATAAGAAGATTCCATTCGTTTGCCCATACTAAGTCGCATTGTCTTATCGTGCTTCATTTCGCTCACACTGACACCTGTGTTACTCATCCTTATTAATGGTGCCTGTGATAGACTTAACTGACCCGCAACCGTTCTCAAAGCATCACGATATCTCAACTCTACTTGGTAAATAACTTTATCCGCAAAAGTGTCAGGTAATCCAAACTGACAACCCCCTAAAAACATTCGCAAATTCCGTTTCAAATTCTCGCTATTTTCGACAGCCACACGTGGGACTGCCGTTTTCGCCGCGCTTGGATCGCGTAATTTTACACATAGTTGGCGTAATCTATGTGACACAACATCTTCAAAATAACAGCGCTCAAATGCGTCGACGAGTAGTATAATATATCGTTTCTGTTCCCAGGTGTCAAGTCCCCGTGGTCCTTCGGAATAAGGGCACGATACATCCACGCATTGAATTTTTCGCGGGAAAATGCATCTAAAATTGTCAAGTAGTCTTTCAAACTGTCTTTCGGGGTTAAATTCTCTAAATGGAGCACACGCCATATTTACTTTAATAAAATTTGAACTAGCAGGAAACTCTAGCGATTCTAAACTTGGTGGTGCGTGAGTTTGTTCTAAAAAACTACACAATTCTAGTGCGCGTTCTAAACTCAAACTCACCGGTTTCGCTGGATTGAACTTACCTATAACCACGGCATCTGTAAAACGAAGTCTTCTTAATTTCGGAACAACTGACAAATTAACACTTGCTACATCGACTTCTGTAAAATGCCTTAATGCATCTTTTCGCTTTAAACTGGGTTCTTCTGTTGACGACATGGCGTCGTGCACTTTAAAGTCCATTAATACATCGCTCAATCTAGGAACATTTGATAAGAATTCCGAATATTGGCGGCGGCCTTCAAATATATTTCTATTTGTTCGCAATACGCGCACAGTTGGGGGCAATAGAAAAAGTGGAAGTAAAACAGTGCCGCTTTCTATATGTTCGACTACCGTTAATAGTTTAAGATTGGGGAATCGTGTCTTAAAATCGAATCGACAAGTATCCTTAAACTCGTGTCTAAGCTCGTAGCTCATTCTTCGAACGCCGTTATAATACCCGCGATCTATTAGTTCGAAATATTCAAATAATCGTCGCCCTATTTCGTTTTCTGCATCGATGGAGAATTCGAGAGTCAAATTTGCTACTTCTGGGAATGTGGCGGAAGGTGGGTTGAAACTTGGGCGATGAAGGGCAGGCAAACGATCGACCATTGTTAATGCCTGGGTTGCTTTATATGCACGAATCGAATCTCTTGCTTGTCTAGTATCGCCGACTATATCAACCGAAGCAGGTAATTCTTCGGGTTCAGGTTCAGGTATAACCAGCATTTCCATAAGTGTCGCTAATTCACAAATACCTGGGGGATTTCGCCCACTGACTTTATGAACTACGGGTCTCGTTACGAATTCGGCGGTAGGGGAATGGAACCTTGCTTGTAATTCTGCTTCTTTTTCTGGTGTATGAAATCTACATACGGGTTGCCTAAATTCCCAATCATTTAAAGAACCACAACCTGCACAAGCTTTTTCTCTTGATTTTGGATATTTTGGAGGTTCATCGCGAGGTTTATCGCTCATTAGATGTTTAGTTATATAATATGTGGGTATAATATTTTTATCAATGCCCATAAACAACAAAATAATAATCTCCACATAGTATATAAAATATGCCAGGAACACAAACTTATTATGTCGCTCGCGGGCTCGTTCGTGCGAAATCTACCGCCGGTGGTGCCCATCGTCTTATTTTTGTTAATCCGTCCGGATACAATTATAACAAATTCATTCCTGGATCAGGTGTAGGAGGTATGAATCGGTCTGTTCGCCGATATCAGTATCGCCACGCCACCACGTGCGAGAATGCCTCTGGTGGTCAGCGCACTGGAACTTGTTTCTCGGATTAAGAAATATATTATTATATATTATCTATTATTTATCACTTCAAAATATTGTATATCTTGAATTTATACAAACCATATGCCAATAACGAAACCAATGATGTAAAACTTGTATAGTAACACCATATACTACCTTTAGAGTCCGTTGTTAGTCCATAATAAAATCCAAATGCTGGCATTATACCTAATGCTACCACAATCTTATATGACATATCCCATAATACAAAAATTGGTGCTGCTATTATAATTAGCCAAAGCGTATACGCAATTGGTTTAGTCCCAGAATAGTTAGATAACCACCAGTTAAGATGTCCTTCTGGTGTAACTGTAGTACAGTTTTTTACTCTGTTTCCATAAAAGTGTATTAGTAATGCACTTGCTGATAGAATAGAAAATATTACAATAAATAATTTACGATTTTTGCTACATTTAGCCCACGGTTTTACAAATAATGAACCTAATGTTGCTCCCACAGGTTGAAGTATTAATATGATCGGAATAAGAACATATGTTAGTATTTTATTAGCGGTTGTACATGATTTACGCGGGTTTGTAAGCCATAGCAATAATTCGGCAAACTGCATTCCACACCATCCTACAAGAATCATTGCTATCCATTTAAAATGTGGAATATTTGAATACATTAATACGACTATTGCTATGAATGAATAAAGCGATGTTTTCACACTAGACTCTACGCTATAGCACATTTTTAGTTATATATAATAGGTATATATTTTTGTGGCGGTGTATGGCGATTTATGGCAATTTATGGCAATTTATGGCGATTTTGTCTATCAGGAAAATTGATACACAAAATGTTAAATATTAACAATATAAAAACAACAAAGCATACCTATTTAATAAAGCAACGTAACGCAACGCAACACAACATAATGAGTCTCAACAAACGTCTTCAAAAGGAACTTACTGAGCTTATGCGTGATCCGCCCACCAATTGTAGTGGAGGACCACTCGATGATGATATTATGAAATGGCGCGCAACGATTACTGGTCCCGAAGGTAGTCCATATGCCGGTGGTGTATTCTTCCTCGATATCGAATTCCCTACCGATTATCCTTTCAAGCCACCCGTAGTTAAATTCATCACTCCAATCCTTCATCCAAATATTAATTCCTCCGGCGGAATATGTCTCGACATTTTGAAAAATAACTGGAGCGCCGCCCTGACTATTTCTAAGCTACTCCTCAGCATCTCGTCCCTCCTCGATGAACCAAATCCCGATGACCCTCTTGTCCACGAATTGGCGCACCTATACAAAACAAATCGTGCTGAATATACAGCAAAGGTTCGTGCATTTACATTTCATCACGCGGCGTAGGGTGTGGTGCGGTGCGTGGTGTGTCGCAAATGATACACCTATAGTATCTCTGCCAATGTTTTTATTTGTGCCTCCGTCAGTTTTTCCGGATATACCACCTTAAATGACACATTTAAATTCCCGCGTTCTGTGCCACGCTGTATACCCAATTTCGGTATTGTTTTTACTAGACCGTCGCGAATAATATTCCCTGATGAACTATTAAATGCGAATTTTTTACCATTTAAGTGCTCTATCTCGAATACGAATCCACACAGTGCCTCCTTGAGTGTTATCTTTTTCTCCATTATAATATCTAGCCCATTCCTTTTAAATATGGCGTGCTCTTCTACTGTCAATGTGACCTTAACATCTCCGCGACATTCTGGCACACTTTCATTGCCACGATTGCTTAATATGATTACTTCTCCGCTTTCGGCACCCACCGGTATTGTCACATATTCTGTATGTTTATCTAACTCGTGCGTTCCCTCGCTATTCATATTCCAGCGCTCCATCTCTACAGGAATCGTTGCTCCTTGACACGCTTGCTCAAGTGTTATTGTCACATTTACACTTATAAGGGCAGGCTTCTGCTCGGCACGTTTATTAACTCGTGGCGTTCGCGGGACTTCGGGATGCGGGTGTTGGTGGTGGGGGTGATGGGGCTGCTGCTGCATCTCTTGGTATGGCGGAGGCTGTGGAGGCTGCGGGGGTGGATGATGATAATGGCCTCCACCCATACGCATTTGCGGCTCATTAAACATTCCACTCATTCCACCCATTCCCATCCCACCAAATATCTCATTAAGTTCGCCCATTATATTTTCATTAAATCCCTCACCATTTGCGCCTTGATTAGGTCCAAATGTTCGTATTATAATTCGTGGACCACCTGGCATACCAGGCATACCTGGCATCCCTGGCATACCTCCGAATCCACCCAGCCCTCCCAAATTCACAAACCCGTTCATTGGATGCTCCATTCCGCCGCCGCCACCGCCTCCACCCATAAACATATTAAATATGTCCATCGGATTAATCCTTATTCCACCGCCACCCATACCACCCCCAAGACCAGCAAACGGATTACTGCGCGTTATATCATATTTCATTCTCTCGTCTGGATCGCCTAAAATACTAAATGCCTCTGATATCTTCTGAAATTTCTCGGTCGATTCTTGGCTGTTTCCATTCTTATCAGGATGATTTATAAATGACAGTTTCCTATACGCCTTCTTAATATCATCCTGTGAACATTTTTCCTCTACTCCTAATATATCGTAAAAAGTTTCTCCTCCTTTCATTTTCAAGTTGCGTCAGTGTAGATTAAAACAGAATAGAACAGATTATTAATAATTATATTATATTAAAGAAACATAAACTTAAATATTTATTAACGAATATTAATAATCTCATTAATTAATTATTTATTTATTCGTCATTTATTCATCAATTAATTACTATTTATATCGCAATGCCAATATCAACATCTATATCAAAACCAGAATCACATACTACCACTACCACCATTGGCTCGTGTCAACAAACAAATATACCATTTATTAATAAATACCAGCCTCAACATTTTGTCAATTTTGAACAACTCGATCCTAATATCGTGCTACTACTTAATACGCTAATAAAAATCAATAATTTAAACCTCCTTCTTATAGGAGACCCCGGTTCAGGTAAAACATCCCTCATTTATGCCATAATACGTGAATACTATAAAAGCAACTATAAGTCTGACAACATACTTGTCCTAAATAGCTTGAAGGATCAGGGTATATCATACTACCGCAATGATTTGAAAATATTCTGCCAGACATCTTCGCTTATCCCTGGATTCAAAAAAATCGTCCTACTCGACGATATCGATATTATCAACGAACAAAGCCAGCAAGTATTCCGCAACTGTATGGATAAATATAGCCACAAGGTTCATTTCATTTCGTCATGCACAAACGTCCAAAAGGTAATAGATAGCTTACAATCTCGTAACATTATCATAAAAATGAATCAGGTTGAAGATTTATGCCTTGATAAAATAATGAAGAAAATCGTCGCCCACGAAAATATAATTATGGACGCCGATGCCCAGAAATTTATTCTGAATATTTCCAATCTCTCAATACGAATCCTAATTAACTATCTAGAGAAAAGTAAGATTCTAAATACGCGTATTGACCTTGCTATCGCGAAACAATTATGTACCAATATTAGTTTCCATATCTTTGAAGAATATACCACAAGTCTTACAAATAAGGATCTAGATACTTGTATCAAAATTCTTTATTCTTTATACGATCAGGGTTACTCTGTTATGGATATTCTTGACAACTATTTCCTTTTTGTGAAGTCGACGCCACTCATTGACGAGACCAATAAATATAAAATTACAAAGATTCTTTGTAAATATATGACTATTTTTCACAACATACACGAAGATGAAATCGAATTGGCGCTCTTTACTAATAATCTTGTTGAGCTTTTTTGAATAATAATATACAATTTACAGTATTTACGGGATTTGCGGGATTTGCGGGATTTACTGTATTTACATTTTAAACACCTACTATACCATCTTTAAATAAAAAATGAAAGTTTATATCTGGCTTTTTCTTCCAGTTTTGTCCTTTTCCCTAAAAAAGTAAAATATTTTTTTGCCAAAGCATATTGCTTGGGTTTTTTATTCCTCAATACTTTTAATCGAACATACATAATCATACCTACTTGCCATATACGCTTATGTGTATATTTTTTGCTTTTATATAATTTTTCCAATTTATCAATAGTATTTTTAACATCTTCTACTGTTGTATATTTTATATTTATTGTATCCCGTGGATTTTTGTCAATATAGACATCAAACGATTTTTTAGGGTTTTCTGGATTAAATAAAAATTGTTTTTTTGTTTTATTTTTACGATTTTTATTTTTATTTTTAAGACTTTTATTTTTTTTCCTTGTATCGTATTTCATAAAATATATCTATACTTTATTATTTAATTGAATGAATAGTTGAATAAATAATATAATGTGTTATAAGAAATTAAATAAAAAATAATAAAATATAAATGGAACTTTGCCAATCAAAACAAAATATAGCAATATTTAGCTCATTAAATTATCATTATGAGATGTTTGGATATATAATTCAATTTTGTTCTGTCAATAATTATAAATTAACAATTTTTGCTGATAACATAATTAATAATGGTTGGTTTGGTTACTATAAAAACATATTTTCATCATTTGAGTTTGAGGCAAAACATTATAACTTATTTCACCAAGAAAAATATTTGTTTGACCTTATTTTTTTAACCTCTAATACCGATAAATTATATTTTGAGTATTTTAATACTGATTATTTAAAAAAAAATACTATTTGTATAACACATCAAATAAATTACTTATATAAAGTAGAAGAACCTGATACTTGGAAAACAATATATGTAAGACCATTTAAGTTAAATTCAGATAATGAATGGTTCTTACCTTGTTTTAATTCAGAAAATAAAAGTGTCAAAAGAGTAGATGATAATTTTATAAATATTGCTATTATAGGTGCGTGTGTAGAATACGATGTTAACAATGTCTTAGTTTACTACAACTATAATACAACAATTATAAATCGATTAAAAACGGATAAAAAAATTAGATTGCACGTTATCGCAAGAAATATTACAACTTTTCAATTTTATGGATTAAAGTCCTCCATTGAACTTCATACCCTTGAAAATGTCCCAACAGAATATATGTTTGAAATATTAAATAAATGTAGTTTTATTATGACCGATATTAACTGCCACAACGATTCAACGCACGAAGTTGATAGAATGTGTGATATAAATAAACATATTAGTGGTAAAAATGTAGGATCACCGTCTCCAAAAGATTGCCATTTCAGATATGAAAATCAAAAAATGTCTGGAGCAATTTCGACGGCTTTTTCTTTAGGTATACCACTTATTATAAGTAAACAAACTAATGAATATTACAAATTTAAAAATGTAATCGAGTTTGATAAAACAACAAGCGACGACATTATTTTAACTGATATT
>Ga0209617_10000461_pt1 | contig 17677 bp, 14 predicted proteins | sample LakEriepJuly2011_2_FD_187459 | JGI IMG/M metagenome (GOLD analysis project Ga0209617, IMG submission 187459) | Freshwater microbial communities from dead zone in Lake Erie, Canada - CCB epilimnion July 2011 (SPAdes) (version 2) | ecosystem: Environmental > Aquatic > Freshwater > Lentic >...
GGTTGAAGCGCTCAATTGGAAGTGATAAAAAGGGCCGGGCTGGTTTCTACGCCTCTCGCACAAATACGATCATGGCAATTGACGATTGCTTAGTTCTTCACCCTGCAATTGGGTATCCGACAATTCAATCTCAAAGCTGGCAGCCCGGTGCACGTATCCAAGTGAGCGCTTCAACCGACGGCTCTTGTCGACTCGTAGCAGGTGAAGTGATCCAAGGTGAAAAGATTCAAAATTTTACAGTAAACGGTAAGAGTTACCAAGTGAGTCCTGATTCATTCTGGCAGAGCAATGTAAACGCTCCAAAAGTTCTCGTTGATTGTGTCAGTGATTTTGCAGATGTTCGCGCTGGTGATCATGTGGTCGATCTCTACGGAGGGGTAGGCCTTTTTGCATTACAACTTCTTGAGGCAGTCGGTACAGGTGGTCGTATCGATCTCGTTGAGGGAAGTAAGAGCGCTACAGCAGATGCTGCGGTTAATTTCGCTGGCAAAGAAAATGTGAAGATTTATACTGGGGATGTCGAAAAAGTCCTCCCTCGTTTTTCTAGTGCTGATGTCGTGATTCTTGATCCGCCACGAGATGGTGCAAAGAAGAATGTGATTGCGAGCCTGGTGGCATGTAAGCCTCGAGCAATTGTTTATGTGGCATGTGATCCAGCTGCGCTGGCAAGAGATAGTGCTCTTTTACGTGATGCCAATTACACCCTTGAAAAAGTGCGCGCATTTGACCTCTTCCCAATGACGCATCACATCGAGTGCGTTGCCCTCTTTACGCCCACTGCGGTATCTTGACCCCATGAGTAAGAATTCGCTGGGAAGAAAGAGAAATCTCACTGTAGGCGGCAAAGAATTTGAAATCTTTGATATCAATGGAATCGAAGGCTCTGCAGACCTACCTTTCTCCCTCAAGATTCTCCTCGAAAACCTCTTGCGTACCGAAGACGGCGCCAACATCACCGCCGACCACATCAAAGCTTTAGCTCAGTGGGATCCATCGATTGAACCAGATACTGAAATTCAATTCACTCCTGCACGTGTAGTGATGCAGGATTTCACTGGTGTTCCATGTGTTGTTGACCTGGCAACTATGCGTGAGGCAATCGTTGAACTTGGTGGAGATGCTTCGAAGGTAAATCCACTTGCGCCAGCTGAACTTGTGATTGACCACTCGGTAATCGCCGATGTTTTTGGCACACGCGATTCATTTGAACAGAACACAGATATCGATTATGGGCGCAATCGTGAGCGCTATCGCTTCTTGCGATGGGGCCAGGGTGCATTTGATGAATTTAAAGTAGTTCCACCTGGAACAGGAATTGTTCACCAAGTTAATATCGAATTTCTTGCCCGAGTTGTTATGACTCGTACAGTTAATGGAGCTCTGCGCGCCTATCCAGATACTGTGGTGGGCACCGACTCACATACGACCATGGTTAATGGTCTAGGCGTTCTAGGTTGGGGCGTGGGTGGAATTGAGGCCGAAGCAGCTCTTCTCGGGCAACCAGTTTCTATGTTGATCCCACGCGTTGTTGGATTCAAATTGAGTGGCGAGTTACCGACCGGAACCACTGCAACAGATCTTGCGCTCACAATTACTCAAATGCTCCGCAAGCACGGGGTGGTCGGCAAGTTCGTAGAATTCTATGGCCCAGGTGTGGTCAGCGTACCGATGGCAAATCGTGTAACCATTGGAAATATGAGTCCTGAATATGGCTCTACCTGTGCAATCTTCCCTATCGATGAAGAGACGCTTCGCTACTTAAGACTGACAGGACGTAATGAGGATCAAGTTGCCCTTGTCGAGGCATATGCAAAGGCGCAAGGACTCTGGCACGATCCTGCAACATCACCACGTTTTTCTGAACATATTGAACTTGATCTCACAACAGTTGTGCCTTCCATCGCGGGACCTAAGCGCCCGCAGGATCGCATCTCGCTCTCTGATTCCAAGAGCGAATTTGAAAAGATTTTGCCAACCTATTTCACCGACAAAACTGGAAAGTCTGCATATCCAGTCACAGTTGGAGAACATAAGACAACGATAAAAAATGGCGATGTTGTTATTGCATCAATTACTTCTTGCACAAATACATCAAATCCATCAGTAATGATTGGTGCAGCCTTGCTTGCGAAAAAGGCGGTAGAAAAGGGGCTGACGTCAAAACCGTGGGTAAAGACCACTCTTGCTCCGGGATCGAAAGTTGTTACTGATTATTACGATCGTGCAGGACTTACTACCTACATGGAAGCCCTTGGCTTTTACCTTGTTGGCTATGGCTGTGTAACCTGCATCGGTAACTCTGGTCCGCTTCCGATCGAGATCAGTAAGGCAATCAACGAAAGCGATTTGGCTGTGTCATCGGTACTTTCTGGAAACCGTAACTTTGAGGGGCGAATTAGCCCTGATGTAAAGATGAATTACTTAGCTTCGCCTCCTCTAGTAGTGGCATACGCACTAGCAGGCACTATGAATCATGATTTCGAAAATGATTCATTGGGTAGTGACAAAGATGGTAACCCAGTTCTCTTGAAGGACATTTGGCCATCTGCTCAAGAGATTCAGGAAGTTATTGACACGTGCATTTCTTCGGAAATGTTTACCAAAGATTATGCAACAGTATTTGATGGCGATCACCGCTGGAAATCACTTGACACTCCAACTGGAAATATCTTCGAGTGGGATGCAGAGTCGACCTACGTCCGCAAGCCTCCATACTTTGAAAACATGCCTGCTAAGCCAACTCCAGTTGTAGATATTTCAGGAGCGCGTGTTCTTGCAAGCCTTGGTGACTCGGTTACTACTGATCACATCTCTCCAGCAGGAAACATCAAGGCAGATTCTCCAGCTGGTAAATATTTGGAAGCACACGGTGTTGCACGCAATGATTTCAACTCATATGGCTCTCGCCGTGGAAATCATGAAGTAATGATTCGTGGAACCTTTGCAAATATCCGCTTAAAGAACTTACTACTTGATGGCGTCGAAGGTGGATTCACTCGCAATTTCCTTGATGGTGGAGCGCAATCCACAATCTATGACGCATCAACGGCTTATCAGGCAGCTGGAATTCCGCTCGTGATCCTTGCAGGCAAGGAGTACGGCTCAGGTTCTTCTCGCGACTGGGCTGCTAAAGGAACTGCTCTGCTCGGTGTTCGCGCCGTCATCGCAGAAAGTTTTGAACGAATCCACCGATCTAACCTCATCGGAATGGGTGTTCTACCTTTGCAATTTGTAGAGGGTCAGAGCGCTGCAACCCTTGGACTTAAGGGAGATGAGACCTTTGCAATCTCGGGCATCACAGCCTTGAATACTGGGGGAGTGCCTAAGGAAGTGACCGTAACCGCGGGTGCGATTACCTTTAAGGCTAAAGTCCGCATCGATACGCCGGGCGAAGCAGATTATTATCGCCATGGCGGAATCATGCAGTTCGTCCTACGTCAATTGCTTGGGTGATCTAGAATTTCACGTGTGATCGAGTCCATCAAGAGTCCTGCAGATATCAAGGGGTTGAGCCAGGAAGAGCTCATATCTTTGGCCCAGGAGATTCGCACATTTCTTATTGAAAAAGTTTCAAAATCTGGCGGCCACTTAGGTCCAAACCTTGGTGTTGTAGAACTTACGATGGCAATTCATCGTATCTTCGACTCACCGCGCGATGTGATTCTTTTCGACACTGGCCATCAATCATATGTTCACAAAATTATCACTGGACGTGCTGGTGAGTTTGATCGCCTACGCCAGCGTGGTGGAATCGCCGGATACCCCAATCGTAGCGAGAGTGAACACGATGTCATTGAAAACTCACATGCATCAACGGCACTTTCATGGGGAGATGGAATATCTCGTGGTTTCTCAATTACCGGGCAGAGCGATCGCAGCGTTGTAGTGGTTGTTGGCGATGGCGCACTTACCGGCGGAATGTCGTGGGAAGCGCTCAATAACATTGCTTCAGCAAAAGATCGCAATCTTGTTCTTGTAGTTAATGATAATGAACGTTCATATTCACCCACAGTTGGTGGCGTTGCAACCTACCTTTCCACTCTTCGCGTCACGCAAGGCTACGAGCGTTTCCTTGACTGGGGTAAAGAAGTACTTCATAAGACTCCAGTTGTTGGTGCTCCGATCTATGAAACTCTTCACGGAGTCAAGAAGGGGATAAAAGATATTGTTGCCCCTCAGGGAATGTTTGAAGATCTAGGCTTGAAGTACATGGGACCCATCGACGGTCATGATTTTCCTGCGCTTGAGAGGGCTCTGGCGCAAGCTAAACAATTCGGTGAGCCGGTCTTGGTGCATGTCATTACAGAAAAAGGTCGTGGCCATCAGCCAGCTATCGAAGATGAGGCAGAAAAGTTTCACGCAGTAGGCGTTGTTGATCCGACCACCGGTGTTCCTGTTACCAAGAGCACTCGAACATGGACGAAGGTCTTCTCAGATGAACTCGTTGACATTGGCGCCGAGCGTGAAGATATCGTCGCAGTTACCGCAGCAATGCTTGGACCAACCGGTCTAGATAAATTTGCTGCAGCCTTTCCTGAGCGCACAATCGATGTAGGCATTGCCGAACAACACGCAGTTACCAGTGCTGCCGGAATGGCATTTGCTGGCCTGCACCCAGTTGTCGCGGTCTACTCAACTTTTCTTAACCGTGCCTTCGATCAACTTCTCCTAGATGTCGCTCTACATAAAGCGGGAGTGACATTTGTTCTCGATCGCGCGGGAATTACTGGTGATGATGGCCCTTCTCACCACGGTATTTGGGATATGGCGCTGACTGGAATTGTTCCAACTCTACATTTGGCCGCACCGCGCGATAGCGCACGATTGAAGGAAGTTCTGCGAGAGGCTATTGCAATTAGCGATGCGCCCACTGTTATTCGTTTTCCAAAGGGAGCAGTCCCTGCAGATATTCCAGCTTTTGAACGGCGCGATGGTATTGATGTTCTCTACCGCGGTGAGAGTGCAGATGTTCTTCTGATTAGCGTCGGCGCGATGGCGACGATGTCGGTAGAGGCAGCTTCTCAGGCATACCGCGAGGGTGTTGGAGTGACAGTTATTGATCCTCGCTGGGTGAAGCCACTGCCGCAATCACTGATCGCTATGGCAGATCGTTACAAGAGCGTTGTCGTTGTAGAAGATGGAATTGCACATGGTGGAATTGCCAGTGCGCTCTCAGAAATGTTTAGAAAGGCAGGGATAGATACTCCAATTCATTCAATTGGTGTTCCGCTGGCCTTCATCGAACATTCAAAGCGCTCAGAGATTTTGGGCGATCTTGGAATCACTGCACAAAATATTTCTCGTGAAATTGTGGAATGGTCGAGCTCTACTTTGAAGGTAGAGATGCCACTCCCGCAGGATGAAAACGAGAGCCACAGACAGAATCGCTAATTCCTTCGCGATCTAAGTACGGCAAGATTCCACCTAAGTGCATGGGCCATCCAGCGCCCATCAACATGCAGAGGTCAATCTCAGCAGGTGTTGCGACAACTCCTTCATCAAGCATCATGCGCGCTTCTTCAGCGAGAGCTTTCAGTGCACGAATTCGAACTTGTTCGGCCGTTGAAGGGCTATCGCTCTTGTGAATGAGTGCAACTGCTGCAGGGTTTGCAACAACAGATCCATCATCTGATTTGATGTAGAAAGTTTTGACGCCCTCTTTAACCATAGCTTCCATGGTGGGGGAGATGCGATAGCGCGGTCCAAGATTTTCATGGAGAGTCTTTGCAACATGCAGGCCGACTCCTGGACCAACAAGGCCGAGAAGTTCAAAGGGAGACATTGGGAAACCAATTGCTCGCATTGCATTATCGGCAACTTCAGGTGAAGTTCCTTCATCGACGGCATCGGTGATCTCACCCATGAAGCGAGTGAGAAGTCGATTGACGACAAATCCCGGAGCATCTTTACAGATGATCATGGTCTTCTTGAGATCTTTGCCGATATTGACGGCGGTAGCAGTTGTTGCATCATCTGTCTTTGAGGTGCGCGCAATTTCTAGTAGCGGCATGATGGCAACTGGATTGAAGAAGTGGAATCCAACAACGCGCTCTGGGTGTTCTAACCCTTCGCCCATTCTCTCTACTGAGAGTGAAGAGGTGTTGGTTGCAAGGATGCACTCAGGCGAAACGATTTTTTCAAGTTTCTTAAAGAGATCTTGCTTGAGTGAGAGCTCTTCAAAGATTGCCTCAATAATGAAATCACAACCTGCAAATACGTTTTGATCGGCAGATCCTGAGATAAGAAGGGAGAGACGACCGGCAGATTCGGCGCTCATACGTTTCTTCTCAACCAGCTTTGCCAATTCGTTTTTAACCCAGGCAACGCCCTTATCTGCGCGCTCTTGATCAATATCTGTCATCACGACAGGGCATTTCAAATTGCGAACAAGTAAGAGAGCAAGTTGAGAAGCCATAAGACCAGCGCCAACAACTCCGACCTTACCGACTTTGCGGGCAAGGGCTGCCTTAGGTGCACCTTCGACCTTCTTACGCTTCTTCTGAATGAGGTTAAATGCATAGAGTGATGCGCGAAGTGGATCCGACATAGTCAGATCTGCAAGTGTCTGATCCTCTGCATCAAAACCAGCTCCGCGGGTAGATGTGCGAGAAGCAGCCATAAGTTCAAGAGCCTTCATTGGACTTGCAATCTCTGCGCCGCCAAATTTCTTGAGGGCGATTGCGCGACCTGTAGCAAGGGCTGCATCCCAAGCAGCATCCTTACTGTGATCTGCGCGTTCAATCTTCTTTGAGCCGTTAAGAACGGAAGCGGCGAAGCCGATTGATCTTTCAAGGAAATCTGCAGGTTCAAAGACGCTATCTACAGCACCGAGTGCAAGCGCATCTTTCGCCTTCATCATCGTGTTGTTATTGAGAGCATTTGCAATAATTACTTGAACAGCCTTCTCTGGACCAATGAGCATAGGCAAGATTGTTGCTCCGCCCCATCCCGGTACAAGACCAAGGAATACCTCAGGGAGTCCCGTAAATGCTGTTGCTGACAATGTGCGGTAGTTGCAATGCAGACCGACTTCAAGTCCGCCGCCAAGAGCTAACCCGTTGATGAAGGCAAATGTGGGAATGCCGCATTCATCGAGTCTGCGAAAGACATCGTGTCCAAGTTTTCCGATCGCAACTGCCTGAGAACGCTCAGTAAGGAATGAGAGCGCAGAAAGGTCAGCACCTGCTGCAAAGATAAATGGCTTACCAGTAATTGCAATAGCAGCAGGCTTACGTGAAACCGCCTCTGTGATTGCAGCATCAAGTGCCATCAATGACTGTGGACCAAATGTATTGGGACGAGTGTGATCTGCTCCGTTATCGAGTGTGATCAGAGCGAGTGATCCTGTGGCACCAAAGGCGGCAAGATCAACATCGCGAACGAGTGCGTGTGTAACTACTTCTTCAGGAGCGCCTTCTGGAAGAACGATTGATGTCATGAGTTAAGCCTTCTTTCCAAAGTGTGGGTTCTCCCAGATGACGGTTCCACCCATGCCAAGTCCAATACACATGGTGGTAATTCCGTAACGGACATCAGGCTTCTCTTCAAAGGTACGTGCAAGGTTGAGCATCAAACGAATGCCTGATGATGCCAATGGGTGCCCGACAGCGATTGCGCCACCGTAGGGATTGACGCGCGCATCATCATCTGCGATGCCAAAGTGATCAAGGAATGCCAGCACCTGGATTGCAAATGCTTCATTGACTTCAAAGGCACCGATATCAGCGATTGTTAAGCCAGCCTTTTTGAGAGCTTTGATAGTTGATGGAACTGGTCCATAACCCATTACTTCAGGCTCTACTCCAGCGAATGCAAAGGTAACCATGCGTGCCTTAATGGATAGTCCTAATTCAAGTGCCTTAGCTTCGCTTGCAAGGATTGCCGCTGTCGCGCCATCGTTAAGACCCGAAGAGTTACCGGCGGTTACACGACCTGCAGGACGAAAGGGAGTTTTAAGTGTTCCAAGACCTTCAAGAGTTGTTGTGGGACGAGGTGGTTCATCAACTGTTGCAATACCCCAACCAAGTTCAGCACTCCGTGCAGCTGTTGGGATGAGATCGCGTTGAATTTTTCCATCAGCATAAGCTTGAGCAGTCTTCATCTGTGAGGCGAGTGCAAATTTATCGGCACGCTCTTTAGTCAGATGTGGGAAGCGATCATGTAAGCGCTCTGCTGTAGCACCCATGGCGAGCGCATCTTGTTCAACAATGCGCTCTGCAAGAAAACGTGGATTGGGATCAAGACCATCACCGATCGGATGGTTGCCCATATGTTCAACGCCACCAGCGATTGCAATATCGTTTGCACCCATTGCAATTGATGCAGCCAAAGTTGTGACAGCTGTCATTGCACCTGCGCACCAGCGATCCACCGAATATCCAGGGACTGTGTTGGGAAGACCTGCGAGCAATGATGCGCTACGTCCAAGGTTCATTCCTTGATCACCGGTCTGCGTTGCAGCGGCGATGGCGACATCATCGATCTGGTCGAGTGGAAGTTGCGGGTTGCGCTCAAGGAGTCCGCGCATCGCACGGACCATCAGATCATCTGCGCGAGTGCCGGCATAGAGCGAGCCAGCTTTTCCAAAGGGGGTGCGAACCGCATCGACAAGAACTACAGATGCTGAGGTAGCCATTTTTCCAACTTTCGTGAAAGTGAAGTTGGCTCTAGGTTACTGGTCGGTAATACAAAAAGAAAGTGACTCGCACGCTAATTAGGCAGCTGCTGGCACTCTCTTTGTGGACTCCTTATTGGAGAGATACGGTATTAAGACTGCGATGAGGTAGCCGCTATAGAAGAAGCCCTGCAGCCATGAAGTCGTTGTATCAAATCCAATGGTGCCGCCCAAGAGTGAGGCCACGAGTGATTCTTTAGGCATCCATCCGGTGACATCCCAGATGAAAGCTTCCGCACCTGGCAACCAGCCGACTTCTTGGAATTCGTGAATTCCGTAGGAGAGAACGCCAGCTGCAATAACAATGAGGGCAACACCTGTGATCTTGAAGAAGCTGGAGAGGTTGATCTTTACTGCGCGGCGGTAGATCAAATATCCGAGAGCCACTGCAAGAGCGAGGCCTAGAAGTAAGCCCACAGTGGCAGAGGATGCTGCGCCAACTGTGCGGAAATTTGAATAGACAAAGAGAGCCGTTTCAAGGCCTTCGCGAGCAACTGCAAAGAAGGCTGTGACAGCGATAGTGACAGGTCCACCGAGGTGGGCTTTATCGACCTTGCCATGGAGTTCATCGCGCAGACCGCGAGCAGCTCGCTTCATCCAAAAGACCATCCAGGTCACAAGAGCCACTGCAATGACTGATGAGGCTCCCGCGAAGATCTCTTCTCCGCGCTCGCTGAGCTGTGTCGATGAGTAAGTTAAGAAGGCACCGAGACCAAAGCTGAGCACAAGGGCTACAGCGACTCCGCTCCAGATCGGCTTCAGGAAGTGGCTGCGGCCAGTCTTGACGACATAGGCAACGAGAATTCCGACAATGAGCGCGGCTTCTAGGCCTTCGCGAAGGGCGATGATGAAGGTACTGAGCATGAGGCAAATCTAGAACCTCTGGGGGAATTACGCAACTCTTTTGTATCGTAATTCAGCCCTACTCGGTGTCGCCTTCATCACCTTCTGGCTCGGGCTTTTCCAGGGGCTCCCGCTCAAGCAAGGCGGCCTCAAGGATGGGAGTAGCAATTTCACACTGCCACGGGCGCGCTCCGAGCTCGGCAAGTGCGCCGGCAACCTTGCCCGATGGATCACTCCAACAGATGCGCCGAACGTGTTCGGGGGAGATCATATTTTCAAGGGGGATAGAGAGCTCTTCTGCGCGATGTAAAAGATTGTGACGGGCATGAGTAAGGGCTGCATAGCGCAGCGGATATTTTTCTCGCCACACTTTTACAGGTGGCAGAGCATCACTTGCTGCTCGAGTCGGCGGAAGATCATCTTCTGCCAGAGCACGGGCTGCAGCGATAGCGGCTAACCAACGCGGGGTCTGCTCTAACCAACGCGCTCGCAAACCAATGGGGCGCAATACTTTTTCTAGATGTTTCTTATTTTCAAATACTGATTCATCTGTGACAGAAAGTGCGATTGCAGAGATTGCAGCATCGGATAGCAAGCGACCAGGTGATACATCGAGCTCTTTTCCAAGTTCGAATCGCGACTCCCATAACGATTTAACGACTGCAAGTTGTCGTCGCTTTTTAATGTGGTGCATGCCAGATGTTCTACGCCAAGGATCTACACGGGGAGGCGAAGGAGGTGCAGTTAAAATCGCTGCGAATTCTTGCTCAGCCCAATGTGATTTATCGGCAGCCTCAAGGAGAGCATCTACTTCATCACGCAATTCAACAAGTAATTCAACATCGAGCGCTGCATAATTAAGCCAATCTTTTGGTAACGGCCGAGTCGACCAATCAACGGCCGAGTGTTCTTTAGCGAGTGAGACTCCAAGGAGAGATTCTAAAAGCGGGCCAAGGCCCACGCGAGGAAGTCCTGCTAAACGTCCGCCAAGTTCTGTATCAAAGAGTCGCACCGGATTGATTCCAACTTCGCGCAGGCAGGGCAGATCTTGCGTGCTGGCATGGAGAATAACCTCATCCGTTGCAAGCAAATTGTTGAGTTCTGCAAAAAGTCGATGGCCTGGCCCAAATGGAATGGGATCAAGTAGATGTAAGCCGCCGCCATTTCGAGCTATTTGAATGAGATAGGCACGGGCGCTGAATTTATAACCACTTGCACGTTCAGCATCTAGCGCAAAGGGGCCGTTGCCTTGGGCAAGTTCTGCGATGGCAGCTGAGAATGCATCTTCTGTTGCAATTACTTCAGGCAGGCCAGACGATGGCGCTAATAGCGGAGTCGGTACTTGTACTTCTTCTGTCATGTGAGTGGCTTATTTACGTGGTTTTGTAATTGACGCGACGCCATCTGCAATGGGCGGCAGGAATGAAATTTCAGCAATGAGGTTGCACCATGCCATAACATGGTTAAGTAGTATTTGGCCGACATCTTTACCTTGTTCAAGCACGGGAGTCCATGAAGCACGAATCTCAATCTCTGATTCATTATTGCGAGGAGAGAGTTTGCCAAAAGATGCGCTAGAAACTCGAGTGACTGTGCCCGATGGAGCGCTATAAGTGCAACCGTAATTTTCCAAAGATGTGAGCAGCCATGTCCAGCCGACTTCTGGCAGAAGTGGATCTTCCTGCATGGCAGCATCGACATCTGCACTGACGAAGGTGACACATCGAAATTCACCTTCCCAGGTATCTTGGCCGCCAGGTTCATGCAAGAGAACAAATCTTCCCGTCGCTACATCATCTTCAGCGTCCCCGATTAATCCGTTGGTGACATCTGCAGTGAAGGCGAAAGAGTAGGTGGCTAATTTCTGAGGGGGCGGGACTTCCTCGAGGATAATTTCACTACGCGGAGATGCGGTTCGAAGGACTTCAATCAGTCGATTAAAGCCGGCTGTCTCCATTTCTTCATTCTAAATTGAGCATGCGCTTGCATGCGGGAGGCAGGACCGCTTCTGCGCTATCTTCTCCTGCATGGCTGCCTTACTTGCACTTTTCTCCAGTGGACTCTGGGGAGCTGCTGATTATCACGCAGGAAATTTAAGTAAGAGATTTCCGCCAACAGCGGTTCTTTCTATTACGCAGATCATCGGACTCATTTTTGGCATCATCCTTGCAACAGTATCTGGGGCTTGGGATGCCCAAGCTTTGGGTAGTGACGGTTACCTCATTCCTGGAATCGCAGCTGGCTTCTGCGGATATGTAGGTTTGATTTGTCTCTATCGCGCACTTGCGACGGGACGTATGGGAGTTGTCTCACCAATAAGTGCCATGAGTGCACTCGTCCCACTTCTCTACGCAATCTTCTTTCTTGATGAACGTTTTAGCACCCTAGTCACCATCGGAGTTGTTCTTGCACTTCTCGGTGCATTTATGGCGAGTGGTCCAGAAGTTTCACAAGGGTTACCTCTCAAACCCGTTGCACTAGCACTTGGTGCAGCCCTTGGCTTTGGTGCAGCTCTAGCATTTATGGCAGAAGGTTCACAATCGAGCGCGCTGATGACGATGGTTTCAATGCGCGCTGCCACCTTCATAGTAAGCGTTGCGATTTTGATTCGCCTTCGTGGTACTGGCGGTATGGGAAAAGCTCATTTGCCATTGTTAGTTTTTATTGGAGTTGCAGATTTCAGTGCAAATCTGATTTTGGGTGTTGCAACAACAAAGGGGCTGGTTTCCCTTGCAAATGTGCTTGGTGCGCTCTATCCAATTATGACTGCGCTCTTGGCATTTAAATATCTCCATGAACGCTTACACAAAGTTCAGTATGCAGGTATCGCAAGCGCCGTTCTTGGCGTGGCTCTTATCGCCGCATTCCAATAGAAATTATTGGCGAGTTGCGGTGTAAAAAGTTGTTTCACCCTCGGTCACATTTTCTACTCGATCAAAGTGTGAAAGCATCTCTTGAATATCGATTCGATCTTGACCTCCAGAAACCTGCGTAACGCTTAGTTCGAGACGATCAACTTCTCCAGATGCAATCAGTTCGCTGATAATCGAGGGACCTGCCTCGACCAAGATGGTTGGGCCAAAGAGGCGACGAGCTCTCTCCAGCGCTTCTGAAGGAGATGCGTTCCACCAGTAAGCCTGTCGATTATCTGCCAAAGCATTAATCATGGATGTTGAGATGACGACAACCGGAACTGGAGTTTTTCGATAAGGCTCAGTGCGTGCTGTATTTCCGCCGATTAAAATCGCATCAACGCGGCGACGACGCTCGAGAAAGCGAGCGCGATCCACAGTTGAAGTGACCCCGCGCGAGGACCCATCTTTTGCGGTACTGCCATCACTTCCGACAACAAGGGTTGCTACAACTTGGCCGGTTCCTTCAGAGGCGCTCATGGGGGCAAGATTAGCGTTTCTGGATCAGGCTCACAGTGAGTTGGGGCAGATCAGCGAGGCGGGTTAGCCTTGGCTACATGGGAGAAGTTTCAAGCAGCGATTCGCGCATTCTCTGCATCACCAATGACTTCGGCCCTAGAGCTGGAGGGATCGAAACTTTTGTCATCGGACTTATTGAGAGACTTCCTGGCTCCCATGTGATTGTTTATACAAGTGCTCAAGACAGTAGCGAAGAATACGACCGACGATGGCTCGAAGACTTTGGCGTGGAAGTAGTACGCGATAAAGCGAAAATTCTTCTTCCGACACCAGGAGTTGCTTACTGCGTGAAGGCGATCGTACGAGAGCGAAATATCTCGACAGTATTTTTCGGCGCTGCAGCTCCACTTGGTCTCTTATCTCAGGGTCTACGCAAGGCGGGAGTGCAACACATAGTTGCTCTCACCCACGGACACGAAGTGTGGTGGTCGAAGGTCTGGCCATTTACTCTGGCGATGAAAAGTATTTCTCGGCACGTAGATCATCTGACATATCTCGGTGAGTACACGCGAAGTGCAATTGCACAATCAATCACAAAAGAAGCCACTGCACGCATGGTTAAGATCGCACCTGGAATCGATATCGATCACTTTTCACCAGTTGATGCGAGCCAATTACGAGAAGAGCTAGGGCTCACTCACAAGAAGGTGATTGTGAGTGTCGGGCGACTGGTACATCGCAAAGGGCAGGATGTTTTGATTGAGGCGATGCCTGCGATCATCAAAGAAGTTCCGCAGGCACACATTCTGATGATTGGCGAAGGCCCATATCGCAGTTACCTAGAAAATCGCGTCAAAGCACTTGGTCTCCAAGAGAGAGTTACTTTTATTGGACGTATTCAATATGCAGATTTACCACAATACATCTGTGCAGGTGATCTCTTTGTTATGCCATCTCGATCACGATTGGCTGGCTTAGAAGTTGAAGGGCTAGGAATCGTTTACCTTGAAGCAAGCGCCTGCGGATTACCAGTTATCGCTGGAAATTCTGGGGGAGCACCAGATGCGGTTCTTGAAGGAGAGACTGGGTTGGTCGTCGATGGAACTAGTAAGACAGATGTTGCCGCCGCCGTTGTTGAACTTCTCTTAGATTCAGATCGATCCAAGGCAATGGGTATTGCTGGTCGCCAATGGATTATTCAGGAGTGGCGCTGGGAAATCTGGTCATCACGTTTTGCGAAGCTACTTAAAGTAATCCCATAGTTTTTGCCCTCGCTACGGCGCTTCTACGCGAATGAGCATCTAGCTTTCTGTAAATAGTCGCACAGTGACTCTTCACTGTGGCGTGAGAAATGAACATTTTTCCTGCAATTTCTGCCAGGTTTTGTTCTCCTTCAAGATGCGTCAACACCATTCGCTCCCGAGGAGAAAGTAAGTTTTGAACTTTTTCACGTCCCAAGAGAGCCACAGTATGGTTGCTGATAAAGAGAGCAGGTTGGGTGAGCACTGACTTGATGGCAGATACAAGGTGCTCTGCACTCTCTGATTTAGAGATAAATGCTTGCGCTCCAGATTGAGACGCCGCAGAAACGAGATCAAGATCGTCATCCAAAGTGAGAACAATGATTGAAATTGTTGAGGAATTCTTTCGTGCCCAACTTATGATTTCGAGACCATTTCCATCGGGGAGGTTGAGATCAACGGTAATGACATCTGGATTATGTAGTGCAATCATTGCGATTGCTTCTTTAAGTGAACCAGCTTCTCCCACACAATTAAATCCTGCAGCAGCGAGGGACTTTTTTACTCCGTCTCGAACAAGTGGATGATCATCGATGACGAGCACCGAAGCGCTCACAGAGTGATCGTGATGGTAGTTCCTTCCTTTCGAGAATCGATTTCAATTGAGGCGCCATGATCCTTTACTCGCTCAATACTTCCCAAGAGTCCGTAACGTCCCGAAGTAGGGATAGCTCCACCGCGACCGTTATCAGTTACTTTCACCATGACTCCATCTTCACCTGATAAAAGTTGAAGGTGAATCTGGCTAGCCCCAGAATGGATATGAGCATTTCTCAGTAGCTCTGGGATCACTCTCAGCAGAAGGTGGCGATCGGCCTCAGTTAATTCAATCTCCTCAATTGAGATAGCGATGCTGGGGGAGATTGAATGGCTAATTTCACGCAAGGAAGAGTTAAATTCTGTATGAGTTCTGAGGTCATAGATCTCGCTTCGTACCTTTTCAATGAGATCAGATACTCGAAAACGAATGGTGCGAACATCATTGCGGATGACTGCAGGTGTGAGCGGTGCAGCCAGAACAAGGTCTAGTTCATAACCGAGTGCAACAAGATCTTGCGCGATACCATCGTGAATTTCCTGGGCAATCTCAACTCTGGGGGATTGCGCCATCTGAACGATCGCCCTCTAATCTTTTGTGTAGAGAGCGTCGATCTCTGCGGCGTATTGTTGGGCGACAACATGGCGCTTCACTGAGAGCTTTGCAGTGAGCTGGCCCCCTGCGATAGTGAAGTCTTCGGCCAAGATTGAGAACTTACGAATTGATTCGGCCTTACTTACCGCCTTATTGGCCTCATCTACAGCAGTCTGAATGACAGCGAGAAGATCTGGATCATTGCGCAAGGTCTCAATAGTTGCGCCATCTTTTTTGTTAGCTGCAATCCATCCCTTGATCATGTCGGGATCAATGGTGACAAGGGCAGCAATAAATGGTTTGTTATCGCCGACGACCATGCATTGGCTTACCAATGGATGAGAGCGAAGGCGATCTTCTAGAACTGCAGGCGCTACGTTCTTACCGCCCGCGGTTACGATCAATTCCTTCTTGCGACCAACAATGTAGAGGAAGCCATTTTCATCGAGTCGGCCGAGGTCACCTGATCTAAACCAATGATCTCCTTCGAAGACTTCGCTATTTGCTTGATCGTTCTGCCAATATCCACGCATCACGATTGGTCCCTTGAGGAGAACTTCTCCATCTTCTGCGATCTTGACTGTTGTTCCTGGAATTGGACGTCCAACAGAACCAATCGCAATATTGCCTGTGATATTCAGAGTTGCTCCGGCAGTAGTTTCGGTTAAACCGTAACCCTCATAAATTGTGACGCCCGCACCGCGGAAGAAATGCCCAAGACGTGCACCAAGTGGAGCACCGCCTGAGATGGCCGCTTCAACTGCACCTCCCAAACTTGCGCGAATTTTTGAATAGACAAGTTTGTCAAAGAGACCATGCTTAATTGTCAGCAATGGATTAAATTTCTTAGCATCCATGTTCTCGCTGTACTCGATAGCGATGGCGGCAGCTTTTCTAAAGATCTTTCCTTTGCCCGCAGCTTCAGCTTTAGCTTCCGCTCCGTTGTAGACCTTTTCAAAGATGCGCGGAACTGCGAGAACGAATGTCGGTTTAAATGATTGGAGGTCAGGCAAGAGGCGACCAACTGGATCGCTGCAATGTGCCAGGTGTAGACCCGCAGTAATCGCACCGATCTGAACCATGCGACCAAATACATGTGCAACGGGAAGAAAGAGCAGTGTTGAGCCACCAGGCTTTAAGAATAGATCTGAGGCTCCTTGTACAACGTTTCCACACTCAGAAAGGAAGTTTCCATGGGTAAGCGAGACACCCTTTGGCTTTCCAGTTGTTCCAGATGTGTAGATCAAAGTTGCCAAAGTATCTGGACTTAGTGAATTTCGTCGACGATCGATTTCATCATCGCTGATCTGCGCGCCGGCACGAGCAAGCACTGAGAGAACATCATCAGTCATGGTCCAGACATGCTTTGTATGTGATGGAAGTACTGTCTGAGCAAGTTCACGATGTGTTGGTGTCTCAACTATGAGACCAACTGCACCTGAATCACTCAAGATCCAATCAACTTGTTCTGCAGATGATGTTTCGTAAATCGGAACAACGCATCCGCCTGCAAACCAGATTGCAAAATCCAAAATTGTCCACTCATATCGAGTACGTGCCATGATCGCTACGCGGTCACCGATATTGATGCCTGCTGCGACTAATCCTTTAGCAGTTGCTCGCACCTCTGCTTCAACTTCTCGAGCAGTCACTGGCTGCCATCCGTCACCAAGAGGACGCGACATGACGATGCGCTCTGGTTCAAACCATGCGCGATGTGCAATAAGTTCGGTGAGGTTTCCCTCTGTGGCTGCTGGGACGAGAGGCTTAACTGAATATTCGGTCATGGGCAAACGCTAGCGGGGGAATCGCAAAAAGGGGAGATCCCCGAAAGAGATTTCTCGGGGTAACCTTGGGCAATGAGCGATATGAGCAGATCAACGATTGTTATTGAAGCACCCATGAGTCAGGTAAGTGAGGTCCTTTTCGACCTGGAGAAGTACCCCGATTGGTCTGATTCCATAACAAAAGTCAAAGTTACCGAGCGCGATGAGGGTGGACGCGTGACTGGTGCGACCCTGACCATCGCCGCTGGTGCCGTTAAAGATGAAGTGAGCCTGTCCTATAACTGGGATGGCGCACCTGGACGTCTCGAATTTGAACTTGAAGATGCAAATATGCTCACCAAGATGGATGGGGCATACATTCTCAAAGATCTAGGTGATGAGACTGAAGTTACCTATGAACTTTCAGTTGGCCTATCAATGCCGATCCCTCAAATGATGATTACAAAGCAGGAGAAGACCACAATTGATCAAGCACTTGCTCAGCTTAAAGAGCACTGCGAAGGTTAATTGCACTAGTGAGCTACACAATTGGTATTGATGTCGGTGGAACCAAAGTCCTCGGCGGTGTT
>Ga0209617_10000463_pt1 | contig 17654 bp, 10 predicted proteins | sample LakEriepJuly2011_2_FD_187459 | JGI IMG/M metagenome (GOLD analysis project Ga0209617, IMG submission 187459) | Freshwater microbial communities from dead zone in Lake Erie, Canada - CCB epilimnion July 2011 (SPAdes) (version 2) | ecosystem: Environmental > Aquatic > Freshwater > Lentic >...
CACCAGGGTGAAAGCGACTTCGGTGCTTTCCGTCATCGCACGTCCATGGACCGCATCCATGAGTTGCTGACACATGGTTTCCCGTGGATGGCCTTCCCGTCGGACATGGAGCAGCAGTTTCAGCAGGATGGTGCAGCAGCTCGCGCCCGCCATTTCCTGATCAGTGGTCTGATCTCGCTGCTCATTTACAACGGCTTCTTGTTGGCCGACTACCTGATGGCCCGCGATGTTTTCTGGTTGGCGCTGGAACTGCGGGTGCTGGTGTTCACGCCGATCTCCTTGCTGGCACTTTACGTATTCCACCAAGGGACCTTGCCTTGGCTGCGCCAGGCTCCGCCCAGCATCGTGGATGTGCTGGCTTTGCTCGGGGGCATTGGTGCGGCCATCAGCCTGGCCGTCATCCTGATGCTGTCGCGCAGCCCGCTGGTGTATTACTACCCTGTGGGCTTTTTGGTTGTTATCACTTACGGCAACGTGGTGCAGCGACTGAGGTTCTGGTTCGCAGCGATGTTCACGCTCGTGTTACTGGGCACTTTTGTGGGGGGCGTGATGGCCACCCCTGACTTCCCTGCACGCTTGCTGTGGCCCATCAGCTCGATGGTGTTGTCCGTGGCGATGTTCACCCTCAGCGCCAACTACTTCCTGGAACGAGATGAGCGCCGGCGGTATCTCCTGATGCTGCGCGAACGCGGCCTGCTGAGCGAACTCAGCCTGGCACACACCCGGCTTCGGGAAGTGTCGGACATCGACGCGCTGACGGGCATGCACAACCGGAGTCACATCCAGGAGCACCTCTCTTTGCTGTGGGAGCGTGCACGCCGAGATGGTGATCACCTCAGCTTGCTGCTGGTGGACATCGACCACTTCAAGAAATTCAACGAACGCTACGGCAATCCGGCCGGTGATGCCTGTTTGCAGAAGGTGGCGCGCGTGCTGCAGGACGGTCAGCGTCGCACTGGCGACACCGTTGCGCGTTACGGTGGTGAGGAGTTCATGGTGGTGCTGCCCCGCACGGATGCCTCTTTCGCCGTCGGGGCAGCAGAGCGCATCCGTCAGGCGGTGGAGGCCTTGCAGATCCGCCACGAAAGCTCAACCACGGCTTTGCACCTGACGGCCAGCGTGGGCGTGGTGTCTTGCCAGGCGGGGCCGCAACTGAAGGTGGAGCAGGTGATGGCGGTGGCCGAACAGGCGCTGCAACAGGCCAAGCTCGAAGGCCGCAACCGGGTGTGTGGCCTCAGCCTCTGACCTCAACCGGATCCAGGTGCGTGAGCACGTCCAGCACAGGCAAAGCTTGCATCACACGCAGGCGGGCTTGCACGGCGATGTCATGGCCTTGTTGAACGGTGAGGTGGCCATCAACTTCCAGGTGAGCGTCCACCAAGATCATGTCGCCCATCTTGCGGGTGCGCAGGTCGTGCAGGCCTTGTACGCCAGGTGTGCCACGGATGAGTGAGCCGATCTGCTCGATCTGGTCTTGCGAAGCAGAGCGGTCCATCAGGTCGTGCAAGGCCTCCCAGCCGAACTCCCAGCCCATCTTGCTGACCATGAAGCCGACGATGAGCGCGGCCACAGGGTCGAGCAGCGGGTAGCCTGCGAGGTTGCCGACGATGCCCAGCGACACCACCAAAGATGATGCGGCATCGGAGCGCGCATGCCAGGCATTGGCCACGAGCATGCTGGAGCGCACACGCTCGGCCGCGGCCAACATGTAGCGAAACAGCAGTTCTTTGGCAGCGAGCGCGCCCAGGGCGACATACAGCGCCATCACCTGTACTTTGGGAATGGTGTCCGGGTCGCTGAGCTTGTTCACAGCGCTCCACAGCATGCCCACGCCCACGCTGAGCAACAGCATGCCCAGCACCAGGGAGGCTGCGGTTTCGTAACGCTGGTGGCCGTAGTGGTGGTCTTCGTCGGCTTCCTTGTGGCTGTGTCGATTGGCCAGCAGCACGACGAAATCGGCGATCAGGTCAGACAGCGAGTGGATGCCATCGGCGATCAGGGCCTGGGAGTGTGCGATAACGCCCACGACCACCTGGACGGTGGTCAGCACGAGGTTGACGGCCACGCTGACCAGGGTGCTGCGCTGGGCCACCTGGTGGCGTTCGGGCGAGTCCTGTTCGGGGTCGTCGTGGGGAGCGAGGTCGATGGCCATGCCTCAGCCTCAACCCAGCCAGTCGATGTGATGCCCGAGCTTGCGCGCCTTGGTGCCCAGGTAGCGCTCGTTCTCGGGCTGAACCTCGCTTTGCACTGGCACGCGTTCTTCGATGGCAACGCCGTGATCACGCAGGGTGTCCACCTTGCGTGGATTGTTGGTCATGAGCTTGACCGAGGAAATGCCCAGCGCAGAGAGGATGTCGGCCGCGGCGTCGAACTTGCGCAGGTCGGCCGCAAAGCCCAGGTGCTGGTTGGCTTCGACGGTGTCCATGCCCTGGTCTTGCAGTTGGTAGGCGCGCAGCTTGTTGGCCAAGCCGATCCCCCGACCTTCCTGGCGCAGGTACACCACCACGCCACTGCCGCGTTTGCCGATTTCGCTCATGGCGAAATGGAGTTGTGGGCCGCAGTCGCAACGCAAAGAGCCGAAAACGTCTCCGGTCATGCATTCGGAGTGCACGCGGACCAAGGTGCTGCCCCGGACATCGCCCATGACCATGGCCACGTGCTCCAGGCCCGTGGCCTTTTCCCGGTACAGCTTCATGGTGAAGCTGCCGTGTTCGGTCGGCACCCGTGCTTCTGCCAGGAACTCAACCAAGGCGTGGGCCACGGGGGTCAGAGGCGCGGCGGGTTGCTGGTCGGCAGGTGGGAGGGCGGTGTCTGAGCTGGACATTCAATTTCCTTAGAGGGTCTATTTTGCCAAAGAGCACAGGCTCAGACCGGCGCAAGGGCAAAGATGAGGCCGCAGGCCCTGGACATGAGGCATCATCGGCACTAATATACTGTACATATATACAGTCATCATGCCTGCAGCCGCCCCCTCCCCTCCGCCCTCTCACCCCAAGGCTCTGCCGCTGAACTTACCGCCGCATTTGGTGCAGGCAGTGTGGTCAGGTCACGCTTTTGGGGGTGGCGTGGCACCCGTTGTGCCCAGCGGCCACGCTGCCCTGGACGCGTATCTGCCAGGTGGCGGCTGGCCATGTCAGGCCCTGACCGAAGTGCTCCAGGCCCAGGCGGGCCAGGCAGAGTGGCGTCTGCTGCTGCCGGCGCTGGTCCGCCTGATCCAGCGCGGCGGCCACGTGCTGCTGGTGGGGGCCCCTTGGCATCCTCAGCTCACAGCCCTCTCACGCGAGGGGCTGCCCGAAAACCGCCTGGTCTGCATCGACGCCCACAACCCCTTGGAGCGCTTGTGGGCGACCGAGCAAGCCTTGAAAGCTGGTTGCCTGTCGGCCGTGCTCGCCTGGTTGCCGCAGGTGCGTGCGGAGGCTTTGCGGCGCCTGCAAGCCTGCGCGGCCCAGCACGCGGGGCCGGTGTTCATCTTCCGACCGGAGCCTGCAGGACAAGCGGCATCCCCTGCGCCTTTGCGCCTGCATCTGGGCCTGGGTCCCTGCCCTCACCCGCTGCAGGTGCGTTTGCTCAAGCGGCGCGGCCCGCAGCACGAGCAGCCCATCGTGCTGCCGCACTGGCCCGCAGGTTTGGCCTCCTTGCTGCCTGCGCCTGCGCTGCCTGCCGCTCAACCCGGTTTGTCAGAGGTCGATCGCCATGTGGCACTGGATCGCACTGCTGCCTCAGTCAGCGCCTGATCCGGACGATACGGCAACCTCGCTACCCTCGCTGCAACGGCAACTGGGGTGGTGGGCCTTGCAGTTCACGCCGCGCGTGGCTTGGCTGGAAGATGCCGTGGTGCTGGAGGTGGCTGCCAGCGAGCGCCTGTTCGGTGGGGAGCAGGCGCTGCGTGAGCGCATCCAGCAAGGGGCTCGCCAGATGGCGTCTGCTCTAGGCGAGGCGGAATTGCGCAGCGCGCACGCTCAGACGGCCCTCGGCGCGCTGGCACTGGCACGCGCGGCCTGCCATGAGACGCCATGCACCCTGGACCGCTTGCCCTTACAGACCTTGAGCGCGGTGGCCCGGCATGCCAGCACCTTGGCTCAACTGGGATGCCGCACGCTGGGCGATGTGCGAGGGCTGCCGCGTGGCGGGTTGAGCCGGCGTTTCGGGGCGGATTTGCTGCATGCGCTGGACCAGGCTTGGGGCGAACAGCCCGAAGCCTTTGAGTGGCTCACATTGCCCGCCACCTTCGATGCGCAATTGGAGTTGCCCGCGCGCACCGACACCACCGAGGGACTGAAGCCAGCGTTCGCGCACTTGCTGCACACCTTGTGTGCCTGGATGAGTGGGCATCAGGCGGGCACGGAGCAATTGGTGCTGCGCTGGTGCCATGAATGGTCTCGACAAGGCCAAGCCCGCTGGCAGGACTGGCCCGTGCGCCTGGCCAGCCCGGTGTGCGATGCCACCCGGCTGAATCGCCTGGTGAGCGAACACCTGCAGCGCATCACATTGGCGGCCCCTGTGACCGACATTGGGTTGCAAGTCCATGCGCTCGTGCCACGCTCGCCCGACAGCGGCGAACTGTTTCCATCTGATCCAGCCACTGCGCTGGACAACCCGAGCGTGGCCGAGTCTCCTGCGGCACAACGCGCTCAACATGAAGCACTGCTGGCGCTGCTGGAGCGTCTCAGTGTGCGCCTGGGGCCAGAGCGTGTCCGACAAGCCCGCCGCTGCGCTGACCACCGCCTCTCGCAGTCCCAGTTGTGGGTGCCTGCGCTGTCAGTTTTGAGCGCTACCCGTCAACCAAGTCTCAGCCCGGTGGTGGCCATGCCAGGCGACATCCCTCAGCCCACCTGGCTGCTCCCCGAGCCCCTGCCTTTGGCGCTGGACACCCGCAGTGGCCCGCGTGAGCAGCCGATCTACCAAGGACCCCTGCAGCTGCTGGCCGGTCCTCACCGCATTGAGGCCGGCTGGTGGGACACCCGGGATCAGGCCGCTGCCGAAGCAAGAGACCATTACCTGGCCAGCAGCCCGCGCGCCGGACTGCTGTGGGTGTTCCGGACTCGCCATGCCCCATCAGATGCCCGCAGCGCCTGGTTCCTGCTGGGCTTCTTTGCCTGAGGCACAGGTCCGTGTCCACCTCTGAGCGATGGCCTCTGCCCGACGTGGTCGAGTTGCATGCCGTGTCCAATTTCAGCTTCCTGCGTGGCGCCTCGCATCCGCAAGAGCTGGTGCAGCGTGCCTTGACACTGGGTTACAGCGGCCTGGCCTTGACAGACGACTGCAGTCTCGCTGGCGTGGTGCGCGCGCACCTGGCCTTGACAGAAGCCCGGCAAGCGGGTGTGCCTGGCGCGGACACGTTCAAGCTCCTCATCGGCAGCGAATTCGCCGTTCACGAAGGGCCTGATCCCAGCGCCCCCCCTGCCTTCGACCTCATCGTCCTGGCCTGCCACCGCCTGGGCTATGGCCTGTTGTGCGAGTTCATCACGCGCCTGCGCCGTGGGGTGGTGGGCAAAGGCCAGGCGCGGCTGCAGCGCGCCGAGATCCACCCCGCCGCGCTGGGCGATTGCGTGCTCCTGCTGAGACCCCGACGTGGCACCCCCTGGGGCAACTTGCTGGCCCAGGCTCGGTGGCTCCGGCGGTGCTTTCCGGGGCGAAGCTGGCTGGCGGTGGAGTTGCACCACAGCCTGGACGACGCCCTCTGGCTGCGCACCCTGCGCTCGCTCAGCGAGGCCACCCAGGTGCCGCTGGTGGCCGCGGGCGATGTGCACATGCACGTGCGTTCGCGCCAGCCCTTGCAGGACGTGCTCACGGCCATCCGTCTGGGGCGGCCCTTGAGCGAATGTGGCCTGGACCTGGCCCGTCACGCCGAGCGCCACCTGCGCAGCCGCTTGCGCCTGGCCCAACGCTACCCCGCCGATTTGTTGGCCGAAACCCTGCGCGTGGCAGCGCACTGCCACTTCAGCCTGAGCGAGTTGCGTTACGAATACCCTGAGGAAATCGTGCCCGCAGGCCACACCCCGATCGACCACCTGCGGCAGCTGACCCTGCAGGGGGCGGAGGCGCGCTTTCTCCAAGGCGTGCCGCCCGAGGTCCAGGCGCAGATCGACAAGGAACTGGCGCTCATCGGGGAGCTGGATTACGCCAAATACTTCCTCACTGTCCATGACATCGTCCGCTTCGCGCGTTCGCGCAACATCCTCTGCCAAGGGCGCGGCAGCGCAGCCAACTCGGCCGTGTGCTATTGCCTGGGCATCACCGAGGTCGACCCGTCGCAAAGCACCCTGCTGTTCGAGCGCTTCATCTCGCGCGAGCGCAAGGAGCCGCCCGACATCGACGTGGACTTCGAACACGAGCGCCGCGAGGAGGTCATCCAGTACCTCTACGCCAAGTACGGCCGCGACCGCACCGCGCTCACGGCCACCGTCATCAGCTACCGCACCCGCAGCGCCCTGCGTGACGTCGGCAAGGCGCTCGGCTTTTCTGCAGACTGCATCGCGCAGGTCAGCGGCAACCACCAGTGGTGGGACGGCCACGGCATCCGCCGCGAGCGGCTGATCGAACTCGGCCTGGACCCCGATGAGCGCCGCATGCGCCTGTGGCAGGAGCTCAGCCTGACGCTGATGGGCTTCCCGCGTCATCTGAGCCAGCACACGGGCGGTTTTGTCATCGCCAAGGGCGCGCTGTGCCGCATGGTGCCCATCGAGAACGCGTCCATGCCCGAGCGCAGCATCATCCAGTGGGACAAGGACGACCTCGATGCCTTGGGCCTGCTCAAGGTCGACGTGCTGGCACTTGGCATGCTCACGGCCTTGCGCAAAGCGATGGATTTCATCAGCGTGCTGCGCGGCCATCCACCGGAGCGGCCCTTCCGCTTGCAGGACATCCCGCGTGAAGACCCCGCCACCTACGACATGGCCTGCGACGCCGACACCATTGGCGTCTTCCAGATCGAGAGCCGCGCGCAGATGAGCATGCTGCCGCGTTTGCGCCCCCGTCGCTTCTACGATCTGGTCGTCGAGGTCGCGCTGGTGCGGCCCGGGCCCATCCAGGGCGGCATGGTCCATCCTTACCTGCAAAGGCGCGAGTTGCATCGCACCGACCCGGACGCCATCACCTACCCGCCACGCCTGGAAGCGGCGTTGAAGCGCACTCTGGGCGTGCCCATTTTCCAGGAGCAGGTGATGCAGATCGTGGTGCTCGCGGCGGGATTCACGGCCGGCGAAGCCGACGAATTGCGCCGATCGATGGCCGCCTGGCGACGCAAAGGCGGTGTGCACAAGTTCAAGCACAAGGTGATCGAGGGCATGACGGCCAACGGGTACGACCTCGCTTTTGCCGAGCAGATCTTCCAGCAGATCGAGGGCTTTGGTGAATACGGCTTTCCGGAGTCTCACGCGGCCAGCTTCGCCTTGCTGGTTTACGCCAGCGCCTGGGTCAAGCGCCACGAGCCAGCGGCATTCCTGGCGGGGCTGCTCAACGCCCAACCCTTGGGTTTTTATTCGCCCAGCCAACTCGTGCAAGACGCCCGCCGCCACGGGGTGGTGGTGCTGCCACCCGATGTGACGCACAGCGGGTGGGATTGCCGCTTGGTGCAGCCCCCTGCAAGCCCGGGGGATGCGCTCACACCCATCGCCGGGCGCATCTCGCCTCATCGGCCTCCGGCTGACAACGCCCAGCCCGCGGTGCGCCTGGGCTTGCGGCTCGTCACCGGTTTGGGGCTCGACGCCGCTGCGCGCATCGAAGCCGCCATGGCCCAGCGGCCTTTCGCCGATGTCGATGACCTGGCCCGCCGCGCGCACCTGGCGCAAAACGAGCTGCGCGCCCTGGCCGCGGCTGATGCGCTGCGCAGTCTGGCTGGCCACCGTCGCCAGCAGGTCTGGGAAGCTGCTGCCCAACACCGCGCCCCTGCACTGCTGCGCGATGCGCCCACCGACGAGCCTGCGCTCACGCTGCCTGTGGCACCGGAAGGCGAGGACATCGTCTTCGACCACGCCTCGCTGGGCCTGACCTTGCGCAGCCACCCACTCGCGCTGCTTCGGCCGCAGCTGGCCGCCCAACGCCTGTTGAGCGCCATGGAGCTTCACGAATTCCCCAACGGCCGCCTGGCCCGCGCCTGCGGCATCGTCACAGTGAGGCAGCAACCGGGCACGGCCTCGGGCGTGGTCTTCGTCACCCTGGAGGACGAAACCGGCACGGTCAACGTCATCGTTTGGGCCGCGCTCAAGGAGCGTCAGCGACGCGAACTCGTGCACGCGCGCCTGTTGGCGGTGTATGGCGTCTGGCAAAGAGAAGGCGAGGTTCGCCACCTCATCGCGCACCACCTGCGCGACCTCAGCCCCTTGCTCGGAGGCCTCAGCACGGCCAGCCGCGACTTCCATTGAAAGGTCACATCACGGCTGGGAAGCCGGGTTTGCCCGGTGCAGGTCATGGCGTCCACGCAACGCCAGACGGCGTTCAACGACAGGATTCAATTCGACAATGCTCATTGTCAGACCTAGAATGCCCTGCACCTTGCGCCATCCAGCGCGCAATCCACAAGGAGACCTGCATGACCATCGCCAATACCTGCGTCCTGATCGCCGCTGTCCTGCCCATCGTGACCATGGGCCTGGCCAAGGCCGCCACCGCGGGCAAGCGCCGCTCCGAAGGCGGCTACGACAACAACAACCCGCGCGACTGGGCCGTCAAGCAAGCCGGCTGGAAGGCACGCGCCGCCGCCGCGCACAGCAACGGCTTCGAGATCCTGCCCATCTTCGTCTTCGCCGTGCTGGCCGCCCAGGGCGCTGCGCTTGACCAAGGCCGCACCGACCAGCTCGCCATGGCCTTCATCGCCGCGCGCCTGGCCTACATCGCCATCTACCTGGCCGACATCGCCGCCCTGCGCAGCGTGGTCTGGGCCGTGGGCCTGGGCTTGGCCATCGCCATCTTTGCCCCGACGCTGAACCTGCCGCTCTGAAGCAGTTCAGCGCTTGCGCACCGGCGGCAAGTCGGTGCACGAGCCATGGGCGGCTTCGGCGGCCAGACCCACGCTCTCGCCCAAGGTCGGGTGCGGGTGGATGGACTTGCCGATGTCGATTTCATCGGCGCCCATTTCGATGGCCAGCACCACCTCGCCGATCAGGTCGCCCGCGTGCGTGCCCACGATGCCACCGCCCACGATGCGGCCGGTCTCGGCGTCGAACAGCAGCTTGGTGAAGCCTTCCGAGCGGCCATTGGCCAGCGCACGGCCGGAGGCCGCCCAGGGGAACAGGCCCTTGGTGATGGCCTTGCCCTGCGCCTTGGCTTGCTCTTCCGTGAGGCCGACCCAGGCGATTTCCGGGTCGGTGTAAGCCACGCTCGGGATGACCTGTGCATCGAACGAGGCTGACGCCAACTTGGCATCACCCAGCAACTCGCCGGCCACCACCTCGGCGGCCACGTGGCCTTCGTGCACGGCCTTGTGCGCCAGCATGGGTTGACCGACCAGGTCACCGATGGCGAACAGGCTGGGCACGTTGGTGCGCATCTGGCGGTCCACCGGCACGAAGCCGCGCTCGTTGACGTTCAAACCTGCCTTGTCGCCACCGAACTTGCGCCCGTTGGGGCTGCGGCCCACGGCCTGCAACACCAGGTCATAGACACCCGGTTCTGGTGCCGGCTGGCCTTCCTTGGCCGATGCAAACGACACCTTGATGCCCTCGGGCGTGGCCTCGGCAGCCACGGTTTTGGTGCCCAGCATGACGCGGTCGAAGCGCGGCGCGTTGAGTTTGTCCCAGACCTTCACCAGATCGCGGTCGGCGCCAGGCATGAGCGTGTCGCTCATCTCGACGACATCGATGCGTGCACCCAGCGTCGAGTACACCGTGCCCATTTCCAGGCCGATGATGCCGCCACCGATGACCAGCATCTTCTTGGGCACATGCGGCAGTTGCAGCGCGCCGGTGGAGTCCACCACGCGTGGGTCATCGGGCAAGAACGGCAGGTGCACGGCTTGCGAGCCCGCGGCCAGGATGGCCCGCTTGAACTTCAGCGTGCGGGTTTCGCCAGATTTGTCTTGTGCCGTGCCGGTGGTCAGCTCGACTTGCAGCGTGTGCGCATCGACCAGGCTGCCGTAGCCGCGAACGACCTCGACCTTGCGCATCTTGGCCATGCCAGCCAGACCCTGCGTGAGCTTGCCTGTGACGCCCGATTTGTGGGCGCGCAGCTTGTCCAGGTCCAGCGAAGGAGCGCCGAAGCTCACGCCCAGCGCATCGAAGTGCTTGACCTCGTCCATGACGGCGGCCACGTGCAACAACGCTTTCGACGGGATGCAACCGACGTTCAGGCACACGCCACCCAGTTCGGCGTAACGCTCGACCAGGATGACCTTGAGGCCGAGGTCGGCGGCGCGGAAGGCGGCGCTGTAACCACCCGGGCCACCGCCGAGTACGAGGACGTCGCAGTCGGTGTCGGTCGGGATGGTAGCGGCGGGGATGACTCCTGCTTGAGCAGCAGGTACTGCTGCGTCATGGGTACGTGCCGATGGTGTGGGGGCTGTAGCCGGGTTGGACGCAGTTGCAGGGGCCGCCGGTGCAGCCACCACAGCGCCCTCACCCGCCACGTCCAGCGTCAAAATCAGGTGCCCCTGCCCCACGCGGTCACCCAGCTTGACCAGGATGTCCTTGACCACACCGGCGTGCGGCGTGGGCACCTCCATCGAGGCCTTGTCGGATTCCAGCGTGATGAGGCTTTGCTCGGCCGTCACCGACTGCCCTGGCTTGACCAGGATCTCGATGATGGCCGCGTCGGCGATGTCTCCCAAATCGGGCACGGGGATGTTCACGGTTGTCATGTCAGCCCCTTACACCAGCGCGCGGCGGAAATCGGCCAGCAAGCTGGCGAGGTAGGCGTTGAACTTCGCAGCCGACGCCCCGTCGATGACGCGGTGGTCGTAGCTCAGGCTCAGCGGCACCATCAGGCGCGGCTGGAAGGCGGCACCGTCCCACACCGGTTTCATGGCCGAGCGGCACACGCCCAGGATGGCCACTTCGGGCGCGTTGATGATGGGCGTGAAGGTCGTGCCCCCGAAGCCGCCCAGCGAGCTGATCGAAAAGCACCCACCCTGCATGTCGGCTGGGCTGAGCTTGCCGTCGCGGGCCTTGGCCGCCAGCGCGGCGGTTTCCAACGCGAGTTGCGACAGGCTTTTCTGATCGACATCGCGGATGACGGGCACCACCAGGCCATTGGGCGTGTCCGCCGCGAAGCCGATGTGCACGTAGTTCTTCAGCACCAGGTCATCGCCATCGAGCGAGGCGTTGAACTGCGGGAACTTGCGCAGCGCCACGGCACAGGCCTTCAGCAAGAAGGCCAGCAGCGTGAACTTGGTGCCCGCCTTGGCGTGCTCGGTGTTGAGCTGCACTCGGAAGGCCTCCAGCTCGGTGATGTCGGCCTCTTCGTTGTTGGTGACGTGCGGGATGCGCACCCAGTTGCGGTGCAGGTTCGCACCCGAGATCTTCTGGATGCGCGACAGCGGCTTGCGCTCCACGGGACCGAACTTGGTGAAATCGACCGAGGGCCAAGGCAGCAGGGTCATGCCGCCGAGGTCCGCGCTGCCAGCGGCAGACGAAACGGCTGCAGCAGGTGAAGACACGTCAGCCTTGGCGATCACGCCCTTCACGAAGTTCTGCACATCACCCTGGGTGATGCGGCCTTTGGGGCCTGTGCCGGGCACCTTGGCCACATCGACACCCAGCTCACGCGCAAAGCGGCGCACCGAGGGCGAGGCGTGGGCAATGGCGCCTGCGGGGGCCGGTACGGCCGGCGGCAAGGCCGCGGTGGGGCTGGTCCGAGGCGGCTCGGCAACGGGGGCCGAGGCGGCTGCAACCGAAGTCGAAGGTGCAGGTGCAGGTGCAGGTGCAGGTGCAGGCAAAGGTGCCGAAGCAGCCGGGGCCGGCGCCGGCGCGGCGGCGCCCGTGGCGGCGCCATCGGCCGTCTCCAGCACGCCCACGATGGCGCCCTCGCTCACCTTGTCGCCCAGCTTCAGGCGCAGCTCTTTGAGCACGCCCCCCACCGAGGCGGGCACCTCCATCGACGCCTTGTCCGACTCGATGGTGATCAGGCTTTGTTCAGGGCGGATGGTGTCGCCCGGCTTGACGAGCAGTTCGATGACCGCAGCGTCGCTCACGTCCCCAATGTCCGGGACGGTCAGTTCAATCAGTGCCATGTCCAGGTCCTCAGGCGTACAGCGGGTTGATCTTGTCGGCGTCGATGCCGTACTTTTTGATCGCTTCGGCGACCTTGGACACAGGCACTGCGCCCTCGTCGGCCAGCGACTTCAAGGCCGCCACCACGATGTAGTGGCGGTTGATCTCGAAGTGCTCGCGCAGGCGATAGCGGAAGTCGCTGCGGCCAAAGCCGTCGGTGCCCAGCACCTTGAAGCCCCTGCCCCTGGGGATGTACGCCCGGATCTGCTCGGGCAAGGCCTTGACGTAGTCGGTCGAGGCCACGACCGGACCCGAAGCGCGCTCCAGCTGTTTCGTCACGAACGGCACCCGCGGCACATCGGTCGGGTGCAGCAGGTTCCAGCGCTCGGTGTCCTGGCCATCGCGGGCCAGTTGGTTGAAGCTTGGGCAGCTCCAGACGTTGGCGCCCACGCCCCACTCGGCCTCCAGCAGCGCCTTGGCGGCCATCGACTCGCGCAGGATGGAGCCCGAGCCCAGCAGGTTGACGCTGAGTTTGTGCTGGGCCTCCGCTTCCTGCAGCAGGTACATGCCCTGGATGATTTCGGCCTCGGTGCCCTGCTTCAGGCCCGGTTGCGCGTAGTTTTCGTTGAGCAGCGTCAGGTAGTAGAAGACGTTTTCCTGGCGCTCGACCATGCGCTTCAAGCCGTCCTGGATGATCACGGCGACCTCGTGCGCGAAGCTCGGGTCGTAGCTCAGGCAGTTGGGGATGGTGCCCGCCACCAGCTGGCTGTGGCCGTCTTCGTGCTGCAGTCCTTCACCGTTCAGGGTCGTGCGGCCCGAGGTGCCGCCGAGCAGGAAGCCGCGTGCCTGCATGTCACCCGCGGCCCAAGCCAGGTCACCAATGCGCTGCAGCCCGAACATCGAGTAATAGATGTAGAACGGGATCATCACGCGGTTGTTCGTCGAGTAAGACGTCGCTGCCGCGATCCAGGAGCTCATGCCACCCGCTTCGTTGATGCCTTCCTGCAGGATCTGGCCAGCCTTGTCCTCGCGGTAGTACATGACCTGGTCCTTGTCGACCGGGGTGTACTTCTGGCCTTCCGGCGCGTAGATGCCGATCTGGCGGAACAGGCCTTCCATGCCGAAGGTGCGCGCCTCATCGACCAGGATGGGCACCACGCGCGGGCCCAGGTTGGCGTCGCGCAGCAGCGGTGTCAGGCAACGCACGAAGGCCTGCGTCGTCGAGATCTCACGGCCTTCGGGCGTCGGCTCCAGCACGCTTTGGAAGGCGTCCAGGCCGGGCACGGTCAGCGTCTCTTCGGCCTTCGGGCGGCGCTTGGGCAGGTAGCCACCCAGGGCCTGACGGCGCTCGTGCAGGTAGGCCATCTCCGGCGTGTGCTCGGCCGGTTTGATGAAAGGCAGATTGGGCAGGTCCTCGTCGGTGACCGGGATGTTGAAGCGGTCGCGGAAGGCGCGGATGTCCTCGTCGGTCAGCTTCTTGGTCTGGTGCGCCGTGTTCTTGGCCTCACCGCTCTTGCCCATGCCGAAGCCCTTGACGGTCTTGATCAGCAGCACGGTCGGCTGGCCGGTGTGGTTCACCGCTGCGTCGTAGGCCGCATAGACCTTCTGAGGGTCATGGCCGCCACGCTGCAGGCGCCAGATGTCGTCATCGGACAGGCGGGCCACCATTTCCAGCGCACGCGGGTCGCGGCCGAAGAAATGCTGTCGAACGAAAGCGCCGTCGTTGGCCTTGCAGGCCTGGTAGTCGCCGTCGACCATCTCCATCATGATCTTGCGCAGAATGCCGTCCTTGTCGCGCGCCAGCAGCGGGTCCCAGTAAGAGCCCCACAGCAGCTTGATCACGTTCCAGCCCGAGCCGCGGAACTCGCCTTCGAGCTCCTGCACGATCTTGCCGTTGCCGCGCACCGGGCCGTCCAGGCGCTGCAGGTTGCAGTTCACCACGAAGATCAGGTTGTCGAGCTTCTCGCGTGCGGCAAGGCCGATCGCACCCAGCGACTCAGGCTCGTCCATCTCGCCGTCGCCGCAGAACACCCAGACCTTGCGCTTGGAGGTGTCGGCCAGGCCACGGGCGTGCAGGTACTTCAGGAAGCGAGCCTGGTAGATCGCCATGATGGGGCCCAAGCCCATCGACACGGTCGGGAACTGCCAAAACTCGGGCATCAGCTTGGGATGCGGGTAGCTCGACAGGCCCTTGCCACCGACTTCCTGGCGGAAGTTGTCGAGCTGTTCGGCGGTGATGCGACCTTCCAGGAAGGCGCGGGCGTAAATGCCGGGGGCCGAATGGCCCTGGATGTAGAGCAGGTCGCCGCCGTGCTCGGGCGAATCACCGTGCCAGAAATGGTTGAAACCGATGCCCAGCATGGTGGCCAGCGAGGCGAACGAGCTGATGTGGCCGCCCAGGTCACCGCCATCGGCGGGGTTGTGGCGGTTGGCCTTGACCACCATGGCCATGGCGTTCCAGCGCATGTAGGTGCGCAAGCGCTCTTCGATTTCCAGATTGCCCGGGCAATGCGCTTCGTCTTCGACCGCGATGGTGTTGACATAGGCCGTGGTGGCCGAGAAAGGCATGTCGATGCCCGATTGGCGGGCGTGGTCGAGCAGCGTTTCCAGGAGATCGTGGGCGCGTCCGCGGCCCTCCGTCTCGATCACCCCGGACAAGGCGTCAAGCCATTCGCGGGTTTCCTGGGGATCCTGGTCCTGCAGGGAGGACAGCACGGGATCATTTGCAGACATGGGTTCAGTCTCCAGTGAATTTGGCATGTGGTCTGAGTGTGACCACTGCCGCCAATCGCTTGCCGTGGATAAACGGGGCGATTTCGGTTGTGACGAGGTGTGCGCGCAACAGGGTGGCGCTGCGGCACCCAGGCACTATAACCAAATGGTGGAGGCCTCCAGATGTGGAATCCCGCACCGATAATCCCGGGATGCCGTTCTCCGCCTCCACGCCAACTCCCAGCCCGGTGCCACCCACGCCACCGGGACAAACCAGCCGCCTGTTCTGGCGCTGGTGGCGCAAACAATCCCCCAGCCAGCAGGACCGCTACGCCGCACTGGGCCCGTTGGTGTCTGTGCTGTTGTTCCTGGTGGCCATCATTGCGGCCTTCTGGTACCTGCGCAACGAGGAAATCGAACGCGAGCAGGAATCTGTCAAACGCGACACCGAGGTGGTTCAACAACAAATTCGGATGCGACTGGTTGAAAACCAGGAGCAGTTGCTGCGCCTGGCCCGCGAAATTGCCATGAAACCCGCCAGCACCGAGGCATTCGCCCGCCAGGCCGGTGATTTTGTGCGTGCACGACCCGAAGTCACCAGCGTGACCTGGGTGCAGTCGGATGCCCGCGTGCGGGCGTTCCGCAGCGCCTTGAGTTTGTCCATGGACCCGGACGCCTCAGGCGACGACGCCAGCACAGACACCCGTTTGGACTGGCGCGAGCAATTCCCTGGCGGCGAGCCCATGCAGGCCTTCCAGCTGACCCGTGAGCGCGGCTCGCCCGTGTACTCGCGCCCGTACATCAACGCCCAGGGCGCGCGGACCATCCAGTTGCACATGCCCTTGGTGGACCGCAATGGCTTTGCAGGAACGCTGGTGACCGAGTACGCCCTGGAATCGCTGATGCGCTACCTCGTGCCCCGCGAAATCGCCAGCCGCCACGCCATGAGCCTGGTCGAGGTCAGTGGCGTGGTGCTCACCAGCACCGTCGGCGGCGTCAATGAGCGCTCGGCCAAACCGACCTTCGTTCACGATGTCGTCGTCACCCCGGTGGGCAACGGCCTGATTTTGCGCGGCATGGGGTTCCGCACCTCGTCCAACCTGATCGGCAACACGCTGTTTTGGATGGTCGTGGCCTTATCGGGTTTCACGCTCTGGACGCTGATGGGCACGCTGCGCCACATGCGCCGGCGCTCCCAGATCCAGAAAACGCTGGTGCAGGAGACCAACTTCCGCCGGGCCATGGAGAACTCCATGCTGACCGGCATGCGCACCATCGACCTCGAAGGCCGCATCACCTACGTCAACCCGGCGTTTTGTGCGATGTCTGGCTTCTCCGAGGAAGAGCTGATCGGCTGTGTGCCGCCCTACCCCTATTGGCCGAAAGACCGCCTCGAAGAGTTCAACCGCATGTTCCAGCAGGAGTTGCTGGGCCGCAGCCCCATGGGCGGCATCGAGGTGGTCATGCAGCGACGCGACGGCAGCCAGTTCGACGCCCGCATGTACGTTTCGCCGCTGATCGACGCCCAAGGCGACCAGACCGGCTGGATGACATCGGTCACCAACATCACCGAAGCCAAGCGCGTGCGCGACCAGCTCACCGCCGCGCACGAGCGCTTCACCACCGTGCTGGAGGGTCTGGACGCGGCCGTGTCCGTGGTGTCGGTGCAGCGCGGCGAGTTGCTCTTTGCCAACCGCTCCTACCGCCTGTGGTTCGGCGCCAACCCGGACGCCCACGTCCAGCTGACCGGTGGCCAGGTCATGCCCGACGAGGTGATCGACGGCGACGAGTCGGTCGATGACTTCGGCGGCCTGCCCGCCCATTCGCTGACCAACGCCGGCAGCGACACCCGCGAAGTCTTCATGGAAGGGGTGCAGAAGTGGTTCGACGTGCGCGCCCGTTATGTGCAATGGACCGACGGCAACCTGGCGCAGATGCTGATCGCCACCGACGTCACCGTGCGCCGCCAGAGCGAAGAGGCCGCCGCCCGCCAGGCCGAGAAGTCGCAGTTCACCAGCCGCCTCATCACCATGGGCGAGATGGCCTCGACCGTGGCCCATGAGCTCAACCAGCCGCTGGCTGCCATCTCCAACTATTGCAGCGGCATGATCAGCCGGGTGCAGGCAGGCAGCATCGACAACGAGCAACTCGTTGGCGCACTGGAAAAAACCTCGCGCCAGGCCCAACGCGCTGGGCAAATCATCCACCGCATCCGCCAGTTCGTGAAACGCTCGGAGCCGCAACGCCAGCCCTGCCGCGTGCGCGAGATCACCGACGCTGTGCTGGAGTTGGCCGTGTTCGAGATGAAACGCCGCCGCGTCACGCTCAACACGGCAGTGGCCAACCGGCTGCCTCAGCTGATGGCCGACCCCATCCTGATCGAACAGGTGCTGTTGAACCTGCTGAAAAATGCGGCAGAAGCCATCGATTCGGCGCAAATGCCGCAGTCGCGTCGCCTGATCGACCTCCGCGTGCAGCTGCGTCGCACCGAGGAACAAGGCCAGGTCGTCGAGTTCTCGGTGTCTGACTGCGGCCCAGGCATGAAGGAAGAGATGCTCGCCCGACTGTTCGAAGCTTTTCACTCGACAAAGGCGGAAGGCTTAGGGATAGGCCTGAGCCTTTGCAGGTCCATCATCGAGTCCCACCATGGCCGAATCAAGGCCGAGAACATCTACAATGGATCATCGGTGACAGGGTGTCGTTTCACATTCACCCTTCCCGTTGACAACGGCGCCGTGGCCGACTTCGCCGACTCGGGCCTGCCTCCCTCCAACGATTTGCTTGCCGACAACCCATGAG
>Ga0209617_10000464_pt1 | contig 17631 bp, 14 predicted proteins | sample LakEriepJuly2011_2_FD_187459 | JGI IMG/M metagenome (GOLD analysis project Ga0209617, IMG submission 187459) | Freshwater microbial communities from dead zone in Lake Erie, Canada - CCB epilimnion July 2011 (SPAdes) (version 2) | ecosystem: Environmental > Aquatic > Freshwater > Lentic >...
ATTTGTGCGGCGATTCCTTGTCCGTTCGGCGGAATCGCGAGCATCGTTGCGCCAGCGAACGGCGCTTCGAGTGGCTTCACCCACTGCGGTTGATGCGCCGCGAGATCTTTTTCATCGAGAAATGCGTCATCCGCGCGCGCGGCGTCGGCGATCCTCTTCGCGATCGCGCCCGTGTAAAACGACGCGCCCTCGGTTTGCCCAATCTCTTCGAGTGTCTTCGCGTGATCGAGAAACACCACGCGCTCGGCGGCAAACGGCGCGCGACCCTCGGGCGCGAAGACGCGCTTCCACTCGTCGTGACGTGACATCGACGGATACGCGCGTGCCCAAAGTTCCGCCGTACGTGGCGCGACGAGATAGCCCTCGCGCGCAAATCGCACCGCAGGTTCCATGAGATCGGCGAACGGCAATCGACCGAAGCGCTTCCAAAGCGCAACCCAACCTGAGACGGCGCCTGGCACCGTCACCGGACCCCAACCACGCATCGACATACCCGCCTGTCCATCGAACACGCTCCGCGCTTGTCGCGCAGGTGAGCGACCGGAAGCATTCAGCCCCACGACTTCGCCGCCGAAAATCCCAAGGACGAACGCGTCGCCGCCGATGCCGTTGGTGGTCGGTTCGAGCACCGTCATCGCGGCCGCGACCGCAACCGCCGCGTCCGCCGCCGATCCGCCGCGTCGCAAGATTTCGACTCCGGCCTGTGCGGCAAGTGGCTGACTCGTTGCTACCGCCATCGACCCGCAGACCGCCGGCCGCCGCGCGTCGTGGGGAAGCGACCAGTCGAAGGACGGCGCGGGTGCGATTTCGCCACGATCGGGAAGGTTCTCGGCGCTTCGTTCCATGCGGCGCAGCCTACCCTCTCGACCCTGCGCGTCGGGCGACGCGGGCCCTGTGGTACAACAACCGCCCCGCGGCACGCCGCGTCAGAAGGAACCACTATGGCCGGAGTCAAGCAGCCCACCGACAAGAGCCACTTCCTCCTCCCCGACCTCGGCGAAGGCCTCGCCGAAGCGGAACTTGTGAGTTGGAAGGTGGCGGCCGGCGACACCGTCAAGGAGTCGCAGACGCTCGCCGAAATGCAAACCGACAAGGCGCTTGTCGAAGTGCCATCGCCGTGGGCGGGCACCGTCAGCGAACTCTGCGGGAAGGCTGGCGATGTCATCAAGGTCGGCGCGGTGCTCGTGCGCTACGGCGCAGCGAAAGCCGCGGCGCCTGCGAAGGTTGCACCGGCTGCAGCAGCGGCCGCAGCCTCTTCAAACGGCAACGCGTCCAGCGGAAACGCGTGCATGTCAAGCCAGATCGCCGCTGGCGCGAAAGCCGCCGAGGGCGATCAAGGCACCGTCGTTGGCACGATGTCGGGCACGCTGACGGTGAGCGACCGCTTCGCCCGACGCGCGCCTGAAGTTGCGGTCGCTGTGCGCGATGGCAAGGCACTCGCAACGCCCGCCGTGCGTGGACTCGCCAAGAAGTTCGGCGTCGATATTCAAAAGGTGCCCGCGACTGGTCGCGGCGGTCGCGTGACCGCGAGCGACGTGGCCGCGTTTGCAGAGGGCGGCGTTGCCGTTTCCGCAAGCGAACCCACAAGCGAATCCACGAGCGCAGGCTTTGCGCCGCGCGCGGCGACCATCGCGCCTGGCTCTGTCTACATCGATCAAAACGATGTCGCGCAGCGCGTGCCGTTCCGCGGAGTTCGCCGCAAAATCGCCGAAGCGCTTTCGCGCAGCGTGCAAACCGCTGTCCACTTCACAGTGGTCGACGAAGCAGACGTCACCGCGCTCGAAGCAAAGCGCAAGGAATATTCGAAGGTTGTCGGCGAGAAGCTCTCGATGCTTCCCTTCATTATGACGGCAATTTGCCGCGCGCTGAAGAAGCATCCGTCGCTCAACGCCGTCGTCGACGATGCGAAGGGCGAAATCATCTTGAAGAGCGCGGTCAACCTCGGTTGCGCGGTCGACACCGACGCGGGACTCATGGTGCCCGTCATCAAGAACGCGGGCACGATGGCGCCTGTGCAACTCGCGCAGAGCGTGAAGATGCTCGCCGCGAAGTGCAAAGACCGCACGATCGCGCGTGAGGATTCACTCGGCGGAACCTTCACGATTTCGAACGTCGGTAGTTACGGCGGCATGTTTGCGACGCCCGTCATCAACTACCCCGAAGTTGCGATTCTCGCGGCGGGCCGCGCGAAAGAGCGCGTTTGCGTGAAGGACGGCAAGTTCTACGCAGGTCTCGTGCTGCCGCTCTCGCTCTCCTGCGATCACCGCGTCGTCGATGGCGCGGAAGGCGCACGCTTCCTCAACACCGTTGTGAAGTTGCTCGAAGATCCAGACGCGTTGTTCGCGTAAGGATCCAGACGCGTTGTTCGCGTAAGGATCCAGACGCGTTGCTTGCTTGAGTTTCCATGCGTAGTTTGTGACAAGAGGAACACCCTATGCAGATGTCGACGCAACACTCGAGTACTCATCGTTCTGCGCTCACGAGTGTGCTGGTTTGCGTTGCGATCGCTGCGCCTCTTGCAACCCTCGCTGCCTGTGGAAACAAGCCTGGGCCGCGCATGGCTGTGATGCGCGTCACGCATCGACTCACGGAAGATAAGAAGCACGAGACGGAAGTTCCTGTCGGCGGCGAACTCGCGAATGACCTCCCGTTCAACGCAGGCACGGGTTACGCGTGGACTGCGAAGGGCTTCGACACGAAGGTGCTCGCGCTTCAGTCGCAAGAGTCGCGCTCAGAAACGACCGATGGCCGCACGGGTGGCCCGATGATCGAACACTTCGTCTTCAAAGGTGTGAAGGAAGGCGAAACGACCATCACATTTGAACTTCGCCGTCCGTGGGAGAAGAACGTCGCTGCGAACGAAACGCGCACCATGAAGGTGAAAGTGACGAAGCCAAGCGGCGCGAAGTAATCGCGAACTCATCGCTGATCGCGGACTCCCGCGAGCTTTGCAGCACAAACTCAGGAGGTCCGGGTGGAACACGCGCACGACGTGGCGACAACGCATATCGCGGGCGAATGTCGCGTTTTCCTCGCGTTTGAAGTGGGTTTTTCGATCGACCTCGCGCGTGCGACGACGAAGTTGCCAGCGTCGGCGCGCGAAGCGTTGCCCGCGAGCCGCCGTGTGCCTGCGGACTCTGACTTCGCGCAGAAGCCGCTGCGTGTTGTCATCGAACGCCGGTCAATCACGATCGGCGCGTGGCGCACGGAGGCCGCGGTCGAAGCAACGCTCTACGACTTTGGTGCCGTGTCGATTGCGTTTCGAATTCCATTTTCCGATGCGCCTGAAACGCTGCGTTCACTCGCTGCGAGTCTTTGGAACAACGCCGCGCTCGCGGCCGAGGCGCGCGCTGCGGTGGAAGCACTGATTGCAACCCTTGGCGATGCAGTCATGCGCGCGGAACTTCGCGCGGGCGCAGAGGACTACGTCGTCTTCACCGTCGATCCCGCGAGTTTCCACGGCGTCGCGCATGGTGCACTCTCAGTCGATGTCATTGGTGCCGCGCGCGCTGCCGCACTCTTGCGACTCGAAGACGGCGCGCTCTCTGCGCAGGGCGTGATCGACGCGACAAGCGACGCGCTCTCGTATGGCCCGCGCGATCTCGCGATGGTTGATTGGGCTGCAGCGATTGTGATCGACGCGGAACCAGCGACAACGCTCGCGGTGCTCGAACTCGCGAACGTGCAACTTGTCGAACTCAAGCATCTCGATGCAGAACTCGATCGCGGTCTTGATCATGTGTGGGCGATGGCGAGTGATCGCTCACTCTTCGCGCGATTCCGATTACGTGCCAATTTGCGCCGACTTGCTGAACTCGAACTCGAAGGTGCGGCGCTTTTCGACGGCGTCACCAACGCGCTGAAACTCTTTGGTGATCAGCACCTCGCGCGTGTCCAACGCGCGGCCGCGCGACGATTTCGCATCGACGACTGGGAAAAGTCGATCGCGCGAAAGCTCGAAACACTCGGCGCGATCAGCGAACGCCTTGAAGCACGTCAATCGCAATATCGCAGCGAACTTCTCGAGTGGATCATCATCGCGCTGATCGCGTTTGAGATCATTCGGACGTTCGCGTAACCGCGACCCATCAAACCCTGCTTTGCGTTGCCGCCTGCGCCTTGCGCATGATGTGCGCTATGAAGCGCTTCCACGCGAATGCGACGAGCGCAGCTGCGATGGGGCCCGCACACATCACCGCGATGATGGCCCACAGTGATGGGTAGCGGAGGTCAATCGTTGTCCGAACATCCGCGATGTCGCTCGCGAAGTTCGCGCTCTTTCCTTCGAGGCGTGCGGTGATGGTCCTCATCCAGTTCGCCGAAGCCTCTGCCGAAGTCGGCGGAAACGACGCAAGTTTCGTCGGAAGGGAGTCGAGCCATGCGCCATCGATCGCGCGCCCGTCGGGTGGTGTGAGCGCGACAAACCGAATCGTCCGACCATCGACAGTCGGTGGCGCGGCGAATGCGCCCGAGACTTCGCGAATCCAACCTTGCGCGCCATAGTTCGCAGCGTTCTCCGCAGCGATCTCCGCAACGGTGGCACGTTCAACAACTGTCGCATCGGCGAGAATCGTCGCGAGTTCAGCCTCATGCTCATCGAAGAGTTCAACGAAGAGCTTTGCGTGCCATTCCAGTTTCATCACGCCGAGCGCACCGACCGCATAGAGCGAGACCATGACGCACAGGACCGCAAGTGCTGTGCGCGCCGCCACGCGCGATTGTTCGGCTCCCCAACCCCACACGGGCGATGCTCGCCTCGCGGCACCGCATTCTGGACAGTCGATCTGCTCGCGCAGGAGTTGGTGATTGCAAGCACCGCAGCGCGTCGGATCGAAGACGCGCCAATGACACGCGATCCACACGATTCCACGCAGAACGAACGCGAATGCAATGAGCGGAACGATCGCAAGCACCACGCGAAGTGCGATCGGCATCTTCGAGAGCACCATCAACGCCATCGTGATCGGCATCAACAAGTTGGCACCTGTCGCCGCGATGAATCCAAAGACAACGCGTGCCCTTGAAGGTGGACGAAAGAGGAGCAGAAGATACGCAGCGAGCGAAACCGCCGCGAGGGTCACAAGCGCGATGAGGTTGTTGATTGGAAACGCAGTCCAAAACGCGCTCGTCGGTTTTGCGACGATGAAGTTCTCGAGCGTGTCGGCTGCAAGCATGTTCGTGGCGAGTATCGCATGCATCACCACAGCATACCGCCGAAGAACGCGCATGAAGAACGCGCATCAAGAACTCACGCGCTGCGCACGCGCTTCAACGCATCAACCCGTCCACGCGTTGAGAAGCGCGGCCATGTCGGCAGCGTCCGTCGTGCCGTCACCATTCACGTCGCCGCCGGCGGTGCCCCACGCGCCGAGCAACGACGCGAGATCGCTCGCGTTCACGCTGCCGTCACCGTTGAGATCGCCGGGCAATCCGCAGATGTCAACTGCGCGATTGACGCAGAAGATGTCCCACTCGGTCTCGCAGCAGTAGACGTCGGCCGCGCAGACCGCGGTGCAGCACGACTCAATCGCGCAACCCGTCCCTGAGTGCACCGCGCGACAATCGCCTGCCGTTGGTGAGCCGCAACCTGCGCACAGCGTCATCGCGAGTTCCGCGCAATCGGCATCCCACTGGTAGTGACCGCACGTGCTGTCCGCTGCTGTCACGAGCGCGCAGCACTCGGGCGTCGCGCAGCCGTGACCTGCATGCGGTGCGTAGCACGTGGCATCGGTGTCACCGCATTGCGCGCAGAAGTCGTTCGCTTCGTTCACGCATGTTTGGTCCCACGTTGTCTCGCAGCAGAATGGATCGATGCCACACACGGTGCCGCAGCAATCGAAGTTGTTGCATCCACGCACGGCGTGCACTTCGTAGCACGAACCAGTGCCGAAGCCGCAAAGCCCGTTCGACGTGAAGTCGTAGCGCAGTGTTCCCGTGAAGATCGCGTTCCCCACGCACGAGCAGCGAATGTAGTAGGTTTCGCCCGAGAAAACGGGGAACTCGACCGCCGACGCGTATTGCGACGCGCAGAACTCAAAACCGAACGTGCCAGCGTCGGTCGCGATACGTGTACCCGCGCAGGAATCTTCGTAGACCGCGAGCGTCGTCTCGGTCGTCGCGCTTGATGGACACAAACGCAAGAGCACGCGTCCATTTGCGGGTGCGACGAATTTCGCCCACACATCGTTGTAATCGCTGCCAGCGACGGTGTAGCCTGAGGTGCCGTAGTTCGTCGCGTGATCGTTCGTGACGTTGAGGAAACTGCCGTCCGCGATCGTCGTTGCTGAAATGCACTCATCGTTGTCGGGCACGGTGCTGCAGACGTAATCGCAGAAATAGGTGCGTGTGTTGCGGATCGAGCGCGCGTTGTCGCGATCTGCAGTGCCGGTGGCAACACCGTCGAAATCCACAAGCGGCGAACTGAAATACGGAATGCGTGTGCCTGGGTTGTACGCCATCACTGTGCGGTAGTTGTTCCCGCTCACACCCGTGAATCGATGGCCCACGGAATAGGTGTAGTACGCGTCCGACGTTCCATTACATCCACCGCCGTCGCCGGGCGCGTGGCAGCAGCCCATGTTGTGGCCGAGTTCGTGCGGGAAGGTGAGGTTCGAGATGGAGAAAGTCCACGAATCGACGCTGAACCCGCGGCTTGATGGAGTCGTGGATGAGCTCGTGAGCGTGTACGCAAGCCCCACGACGCCGCCCACGCCATCCACTGGATCATCGATGCGCATGAGTTTGATGAGATCGGCTCCCCACTCGGCGCGACTATCGGTGCCGATGTCGAAGAATCCATCGGTGGCATTTCGTAGGCGATCAAGATCCGTGCTGTAGTTGTCGCCTTGGAAGAGCTCGTCACCGATGATCCGAATACCAACGGTGCGTGCGCGAAGCGTGATGCCAGAGTTGGCGTACGCCTCATTCGAAACTTCCATCGCGAGAAGCACTTCGTCAAGCGCAGCCAAGAGGCCACCCATCTCAATGACAGCGTCAACGTGCACAAGCGTGAAGACATCGACGGTGTTGCCGTCGTTGCATGTGCCAGCGAGCCCGCCATCACCGGTACCGTCGCCCCCATTCTCCGAGCCTGCGTCCTTCATCGGACCTTCACCATCCGTCGCGCTGCATCCACCGCATTCGCCGCGATCGATGTCGGCGAGGAATTGCCGAATCATGCGTCCATCATCAAGCGTGCGCACGCTCTCCGCGCTGCCTTGTCCATCGCGCACGACGGCGGTGACGCGCGGTCCATGCTCCGTGGTTCGCACAAGCACGTCACTCATCGCGCTTGGATTCTTCGGATGGCGGAAGTGGATGAACGTGCCGCCATCGCCACCAGCGCGCGTACGCCAAACGCGTTGACCGCTGCCGAGCAAACCCGCAAGGTCGTCGGGCATCTCATCGCCTTCGATGAGCACAAGCAGGGCTTGAGCGTCGACGAGCGCCGGTGCGACATCATTGCGCACTTTCGCGAACGCTTCGATCCGTTCAACGAGTGCGCGTTCGTCCTTCGCATCAAGGTGCGGAAACGGCGGAAGAGTCTGCCCAAGTGCAGGCATCGCGCAAAGCGTGGCGAGAGCAATGGCGGAGATTCCGACGATGGATCGCGTACTCATGTGGGGATCTTTCCATGCGCAGTGAACGCGCAAGGTCGACCATACTTCGACTCTGTGTGAGCGCAAATGCGATTTCGCACTCTGCGAATGATGCGGGCACGCGCGATAAATGGTCGAGGAGTAGCCCCGCACGGGCATTCCCATCATCGCGTGAGTCGCGCGCAGAAGACATGGATCGATGATGCCAGAGTTTTTGCGATGACAATGGGTCTCCTGAATACGCGAGGCAATGCAGGAAGAGGCGAGAAACTGCAGGCAGCGAAAACGCGCGAGACCCAGGCACATCGGTGCTGGGTCTCGCGACTAAAGAGATGCGATTGAGATTGATTAGTTGCCAAACCAGATTTCGAGATCAGCATCGGTCACCATCGCGTCGCCATCGAGATCGGCACGCAAGTCGAATCCACCGGCTGAAAGTGTCGCACCCATGTTTTCCAAGATGACTTGTGCGTCGCCCTCATTGATCTTGCCATCACGGTTGACATCGCGGAACTCGTCGCTTTCGACCATCTGTGCTTCGAGTTCTTCGAGTCGTGCGAGGAAAGTCGCCGTCGGATAGGTCTCGATTGATCCATCCGGCGAAGTCAACACGATTTTTTCAGACACTCCCGTCGTCACGACACCCTCAAGAACAGTGCTCAGCATGCGCAACTCAAGGCGGCACAGAGAATCGAGACCTTTCACTGCAAATCCCGTTGTGTCGCCGTGACGGAGCTGCTGCAAGTCGAACGAGGTCGAATTGGTTTCGAATGCGCTTCCGGGGAGTTGCGTCGTCGTCACCTTTGGTCGGATGGACTCACAAAGGCAGTCGTTTCCGAGTTCCTTGCAAAGGCAGCTGATCTCGTTGCTTGTTTCGTTGGTTTGACCGAAGGTCAGTGTGCCTGGTTGGTAGTTCACTTTGATCATGATGTCGTCTTCCCAGAACCAATAACCCTTGCAAATCTGCACCTTGTACTTGCCACCGGTGTCAACGACGACCGCGCGAGATCGCGAGCATGGCTGTGAGTTCACGGTGAAGCTTGTGCTGAAGTCAATACCGTGAGAGCAACCAACACTTCCGAAACCAGGAACTCCGAGTTCGAGCGAGATTGAAACACTCTCGCCAACCGTGAAACTCACGGCGCTGCCACACATCACACCCGGAAGGTCACTGCCGTTCGGTGCCTTCAGCACATGGATCTTCGGTGATGCTGGGATTTCAATGGTTTCGCAGTCGTAGCGTGGTGCGAGGACTGCGGCCGATGCTGCATGCGGAAGTGCCGCGGCGGCGATAGCGAGGGCGAGCGAGCGAGTGACGTGGTTGGCAGTGATCTGTTGCATGTGAATCTCCTCAGTTTTTCGTTTTTGGGCCTTCAGGTCCCGACCCTCATGAGTCGGTCGACCGTTTGGTCACCACGCTCTTGAAGTGGAGATCACGGGAGATTCCGTACAGGTTGCAGACGAATTTTCTGAGAATCCGCAAGTACGATCCGGAGCCATGTTGGCGTGCAATCTCCGTCCCCTCACCACTGGCGCTTTCCGTCTTGATGGCGGCGGCATGTTCGGACTCATCCCAAAGACGATGTGGTCGAAGTGGACGGAAGCGGATGCAGACAATCGCATCGCGCTTGTGACGCGCTCGCTGCTCGTCGAAACGCGGGATGGCCTCGTACTCATCGAAGCAGGTTGCGGCGACAAGTGGACCGACAAAGAACGCGCGATGTATGCGCTTGCGCCGCGCACGGCAGTCGATGCGCTCGCCGAAGCAGGCGTTGATCCGCGCGAGATCGCGCACATCGTGCTCACGCATCTTCATTTTGATCATGCGGCGGGCTTGACGCGATTCGATGGTGCTGGCACGACGAATCTCGTGCCGGTCTTTCCGAACGCGAGAGTCCACGTGCAACGCACCGAGTGGAATGATGCGCTCGCGAACAAGAGCACGATGACGCGAACCTACCTTCGCTCGCATCTCGAACCGATCGCGCATGCAATCGAGTTGTACGACGGCGCGGCGGCGCCACTTGATCGGATCGAACTCCTGCCAACGCGTGGCCACACATGGGGACACCAGAGCATCCTCGTGCGGCCGCCGGCAGGTGAAACTTCGCCGTCCGTACTCTTCGCTGGCGACGCGTGTCCCACGTTCCACCACGCGCATCCGGCGGCGAGCCTTGGTTACGACATGCTCGCCTATGACGCGATGCTCTCGAAGCGGGAGATTCTCGGGCGTGCCGCTCGGGAAGGCTGGCTTCTCGCGTTCGATCACGATCCGCATCACGCGTTTGCGCGGGCCACGGAGCACGACGGCCGCGTTGAGCTCACGCCGCATTCGTAGCGTTTCGACCGATGTCCCGGCGATTGGTGGGTGATGCGCGAGTATTCCGCGTGGTGGGTGCGTCGCGTTCGGACCTGTGCGCCAGACTTCCATCAGCCACCGCTCGCGGCAACGAATTGATCGCGCGTGTCTCGTGAAACCTCCCCGCAAACATCGGCGCAAACATCGCCACTCTGCGGCTTCCTTCCCGTATCCTGCGCCGATGCGCTTTACACGCTCTCTCGCCGCGTTCGCGACGACGCTCGCTGCCGCCTCCACTGCGCTCGCGCAGGAGTCGATGCCTCCACCGGAGCCCATCGGCCAACCCACGCCAGGTCCAGTTGTCGGCTACATCGTGATGGCGATCCTTTTCGGAATCATCGTCACGGTCTCGCTCATGCCGTCGAAGCGTTCGCACACCGACCTTTGATTGAGGCTTCGGTCACGGGCTTCCTTTTCGGGGCTTCCTTTTCGGGGCTTTCGATCTCGGGTCACGAAGTCCGCGGATTGCTCGCCTCGCGTAGCTGAGCTCGGAACTTTGACAGGCACGCGTTGCAGGCGAACTTCAAAGGTCGATCGCGTCATGATGAAACGACTCCGCCCACTTCCGCTGCTCATCCTCGCGAATGTCGCCGCCCTCGGGCTCCTCGCGACGGTCGAGTTGTCGAAGCCGGCAGGTGCGCAGGCGTTCCGGCCGCGCGGGACTTACACCGCAGCATCCGGTCGGATTCCCGGCACCGAGACGCACGCGGTCTACATCGTGGATGAAACGACTCAAGAGGTGATCGCGGTTCAATGGGATCCGCGCTCGCGGCAACTCCAGGGCCTCGGCTATCGCAACATGTCGACCGACGGCGCCGACAGCTTGCGCCCGCGTTCGAACTGAGCCATTCGGTCCGCCCAACCCTGCCAAACCCCTTCAAACCCCGCCAACGCCCGCCTGACTCGACCTACTTCCCGATGAAAACGACCCACGCCATCCTCGCGACCAGCGCCTTTGCGATCACCGCGCTCGCGATCGTCGAAGCGGGCCGTCTGCATCCTGCGGCGTTCGCGACGCCGATGGCCGCGGGAATGAACACGGGCGACAACGGCGTGACCGTGCTCACCGCGTCGACCGGCCAGGGTCCGGACGAAGCTCCATACGAGGCGCTGTTTGTCCTCGACAATCGCACCGAAATGATCCTCGTCTACGGGATCGAAAGCCCGACCGATCGCCGCCTTGTGCTCCGTTCGGCCGCAAGCCTGCCCGCTCTTTTCCGCGCCGCGCGCGGCGGCTGATCGACAGACGAATCATCAGACGAATCGACGGATGAACGGACGGACGCGATGGATCGACTCCGCGACATTTCTCTCCCCGCGCGCCGACCCGTCGACTCCGTCATGGCCGCGCGCCGCGCCGACAGTTTTGGCAAGCGCTCGATCAAGGCGTCCAGCAAGGAGTACGCGCTCCGGCTGGCGATTTCGATGACCGACCTGACCACGCTCGAGGGCAAGGATTCGCCGGAGAAAGTGCGGTCGCTTTGCCGGAAGGCGATTTCGCCGGCGCCGGTGCTCGATCGAGCATTGATCGCGATGGGCGCGGCGCCGGTTCCAAGTGTGGCGGCGATTTGCGTCTACCCAAACCTCGTCGCGGTCGCGCGCGACGCCCTCGCGGGGAGTGGCGTGCACATCGCGTCGGTTGCGACGGGTTTCCCAAGCGGCCAGTTTCCGCTCGATATTCGGCTCGACGATGTGCGCCGCGCCGTTGGCGACGGTGCGGACGAGATCGACATGGTGATCAGCCGCGGCGCGTTCCTTGCGGGCGAAGATGCGCTCGTCGCCGACGAAATCGCGCGCGTCCGCGAGGCTTGCGGCCCCGCGCACCTCAAGATCATTCTCGAAACGGGCGAACTCGAGACGCTCGACGCGGTTCGCTACGCCAGCGACCTTTCGATCCGCGCAGCACTCGCGGCCGGACCCGCGAAAGACGGCGAAGTGTTCATCAAGACCTCAACGGGCAAGGTCACCCCGGCAGCAACGATGCCCGTGGTGCTTGTCATGCTTGAGGCGATTCGCGATGCGTATCGCGAGACGGGTGTGCGCATCGGAATGAAGCCGGCGGGCGGTATTCGCACGGCGAAATCGGCGATTGCGCAGCTCGTCATGGTGCATGAGACGCTCGGGCCCGAGTGGCTCGCGCCGCATCTCTTCCGCTTTGGCGCATCGACGCTCTTAAACGATCTGCTGCGCCAGCTCGCGCGGTTGAAGCGCGGGGGCTACGCCGCGCGCGACGACTTTGCCGAAGCGTGATACGCCCCGCCCAGCTGCCTCCCAACGGTGCACGGCACGTGCCGCTCAGTGCCTGGCACTGCATGGCACGTGCCAGGCACCATGCACCACTCTCCACAACTCGTGAATTCACCGCGCTTTAGGCTTGCATAGTTTTGTGCACGGCACGTGCCGCTCTGTGCCGTGCACTGCACGGCACGTGCCAGGCACCAATGTTGGAAGGGCGCCGTTTCTCACGGAATCCACTGTGCGGCCACGCCGCCCGATGTCGCATGACCACATCGTGCACGCGCTCGTTTCGCCCGCTTGGCTCTTCCCACCCATGTTGCCCTACGACCCCTTCGCCCGCGAGTCCTTTCAAGTCCGCGTGCTCGGTGAACTCGGTCGCGGCACCTACAGCCGCATCCTGCACGTCGAAAACCTTCAAGCCGATGCAGCTCCAAAGGGACGATCGCCCGCAGATCTCCCTCCGAGCCGGTGCTTTGCGCTCAAGCGCGTTCGCATCGCGCCCAACCTCGATCGGCAGCAGGCCGCACTCATCGAGGGACGCATCTACGCGGAGTTCGACGTCGGCCAGCGTCACGCGCACCCGCTTCTGCGGCGTTACTTCGGGCATCACGCAGTGCGTCAGGACGATGGCACCGTGCAACACGACCTCCTCATGGAGGTGATTGACGCGCCACCACCCACGCGTGTGCCGTTCCCAGCCGCTGAAACCGTCGAAATCCTTCGGCATCTCGCCAACGCTGCAGTCGCGCTTCACCGAAACGGATTCGTGCACGCGGGGCTCACGCCGCGGGCGCTTTACCTCACCACACTCGGCCGCCCGCGACTCGGAGGCCTCGCCGACGCAGCACGTATCGGCGAAGTGAAACCCCTGCGCGTCGCGGTTCCGGGGTTCATCGCACCGGAAATCGCCCTCGGAACGCCCGCAACCACGCGCACGACCTCTTTTCTCTTCGCATCGCTCGCGTACGTCATGCTCGTCAACCGCTTCCCGCAAGCCGTCCGCCTGACGGGGAGCGCCTCGAGCCAGATCACGGACGCGATGATCGGCCCCGACGCGCCGCTCCACAGCCTCGTCGCCGAAGTCCCGGCCGCGCTTGGTGAGTTTGTGCGGCAAAGTCTCGTGGCTGAACCCGCGGCGAGGCCCGAACTTCAGGAACTCCTCGACACGCTGCGTTGGAACGACGCGGAGCAACGTGCGCGCACGCACGCCGACGACGAGCCACGCGCGGAGTCGCCGCTGGCGGTGCAACAACGGAGTTCGCGCAATCCACGACTCCCCGAGTTGCGCAACGATTACGAAGCGCATCGCGTCACGCTCGCGGGCCACGCCTTCGGCTTCCGCGTCGGCCGTTGGCTCGGCGACGGCGCGTGGAGCCGGATTTACCTCGTCGAAAGGCCAAACGATGGCCAAGCCTTCGCGATGAAGCACGTCATCGCATCGCCGACGAAAAGTCGCCGCGCGCACGACCGCCTGCTTGAAGAGTGGAATCGCTGCCGACAGTTGTCCCACCCGAGCCTGCGACGGCTGCACTCGCTCGAATTCGTCGGTGAAGACGCAGAATCCGCGGCCATTCTTGGGCTCGTGATGGAGCTCCTCGACGCAACGCCGCTCGAGGAGCGCGCGATGCCGCGCGAGCTCCTGGTTCCAACGCTGCGCGCGGTCGCCAGCGCCCTCGCCTACATGCACGGCGAGGGCCTCGTCCACACGAACCTCAAACCGCGCGCCATCTTTGTGAGCGAACTCGGGCAAGCGAAACTCGCTGGCACGGGCCAAGCGGTCTCGATTGGCACCGCACTCGAGCGCTCTCGCGTGGTGCCAGGTTTCGCCGCCCGCGAAGTGGTCGCGGGCCGTCCCCTCTCCGGGGCGACCGACGCGTTCGCCTTCGCGGCGACCGCCTTCAACCTCACCACGGGCCTTATCGCACCCGAAGCGGCGCAGGTGGAAACGAAGGGCGCACCGATCCCGCCCAATTTCATCGGATCCGATCAACCACTCGACCACTTTGAGCCGATGCTCGGCGAAGCATTCGGTCGCCTCGCGAAACGCGCGCTTCGCTCGAAGCCCGAGGATCGTCCAACACTCGCGGAATTGCGAGACGCGCTGCGCTCGACGTGAGGACTCTCTGAACACGGACTTTGAAACCTCTACTCCGCCGCAGTCGGCCTCAACCGGCGTCCATCGGCATCGTCCGAATGTGATTCGTCGCAGGCCGCGCAGTGATCTTTTTTCGATGTCATCGAAATTGACTCAGATTGCACAAATTCCCGGACAGCCTGCTTTTGAAGCCATTTCCGTCAAATGTGGCAATATCCGGAAGATTCAGCCATTCTGCCCCAAAGCCTCGGAACCGAAGTCCAACTTCGATTATCCTCGGGGTTCATTTCTTCCGGTGGCCGCGCGCCGCCAAAGCCTCGTCTGGGCTTGCAACCTTTGGTGTGTCTTCATGTCGGTTCGTCGTTTCATTGACTTCGTCCGTTCGCTGCATTGGATCGGGCCACGGTGCTCCGGAGGCGCGCGATGAGCACGTCACAGAGTTCCCGTCCCGCGGCACAGCGGAAGACCGCCAAAGAACTTTTCGGCTATCGCGTGCGTCGCGTCGTTGGTGATGGCGCACACAGCCGCGTCTACGAAGTCGAAGACACCAAGTCGCACACGGCGTACGCGCTGAAGCACGTCATTTCGGAAGGCGAAAAAGAAGAGCGTTACCTCGACCAACTGCGCGCCGAGTGGCGCGTCGGAAAGGCGCTCAATCACCCCGCGATTCGAAAGTTGATCGCGCTCGAGGGTGAAGGACTGCTCAACAAACTCTTCCGCACGAAGTCGAATGAGCTCGGCCTCGTGATGGAGTTGATCGACGCACCGCCGTTGAGCGAGCATGTCAATCGCGGCACGCGCCCGTCGATGGCTGCGTGTCTGAAAGTCTTCCTCGACGTCGCGAACGGCCTTCAACACATGCACGACAAGGGCTTTGTGCATGCGGATATGAAGCCGCTCAACATTCTGTACGACGAAGACCGTCGCTTCACAAAGATCATCGATCTTGGTCAAGCGGTCGACATTGGTACTCAGAAGATTCGTCTGCAAGGTTCGGCGGGATACATCTCGCCAGAGCAAGCACGCGAAGTGAAGGAACGCGTGTACGCCCCGGTCACCGAACGCACCGACGTCTTCAACTTCGGCGCGACGATGTACGCGATTCTCGCGCGGGGCCTGCTTGCACCGCAGAGCCAACACACGGCGGACAAGCGCATTCGAGTCGAGCCGGATCAACTCGGCCCGAGCCAACTGATGACGCTTGGAGATCCAGAAATCAAGCGTGATCTTTCCGATCTCATTGCGAAGTGCTTGATGGCGGAACCAGTGGGACGTTGCTCCATGAAGCAGGTCATTCAGGCGCTCTCAAGCCTCCAGCCTGCGCCAAGCCTCAGCCGCTGAGTTCGACTCGACACTCGTTACGCAAGAAAGCCTGCGTGCGCGACGTATCTCGTCGGCGCAAATGCGCGCTTTTGACGCGGGAAGCCCACGTGGAAAAGCCAAGCGGAAAGCCACGCGGAAAACCAAGCCGAAAAGCACTGTGTCCCCGCGTCAGAGTTCCGTCGCTGCGCCTGCCCATTCGTCGCTCCACACGGCGTAACCGCCGAGGAACGCGTTGGAGTTCGCGCCGAGGACGCAGCCCGCAGGCACATCCTTGAGCGCCTTCGAGTTGCCACCACCGAGGACCACGACATCAGGCAACAGTGCCGCGCGCAGGATTTTCACGCACTCTGCAACGTGGCCGCGCCACTTGCGCGTCCCGCTTCGCTCGCGACCGCGAATTCCAACGAAGTCTTCGAACGACTTGCCCTTCTTGTAGGGAAGGTGCGCGAGTTCCATCGGAAGCACTTGTCGGCCAACGACCATCGCGCTGCCCAGGCCCGTGCCAAGACCCAGGAAGAGCATCTTCTCGTTCGTCAGCCCTGCGGCAACGTGCGAGCCAATCGCCTGCATCGCCGCATCGTTGAGAATCTTCACCGGCACACCGAACGCGGCGCGGTAGTCGAAGTCCTTCCATCCCGGCCCAAGGTTGACCGGGTCCATCAGCGGACGTCCCGCGCGAATCGGCGTTGGCAAGCCAATCGTGATGCCGTCGACCTTCTCACCCGCGAGCAGCGTGGGCAGGTCCTTCGCGAGTTGCTCGGGGGTGTAGCCCGGACCCGACGGCGCCGCGCGCTTGTCGTCCCAGTGGGCGCAGCGCGCCTTCGCGTTGGTGCCGCCAATGTCGAGCGTGCAAATGATGCGACGCGAACCCGCGGCGGACGATGGCAATCGGGTTGGGGATGGGGACGAGGCTTGGGACTGGGACTGGGCTGACATGCGCAGAGTGTCGGCAAAAAGAACCGCGCGGGTTCAGCCGCGCGGCGTGGAGAAACGGATTTCGAGAAGAAGCGAAGTTGGACGCGATTGGACTACGGCGTGTCGCGACTTTCGCGCGGGATTACGCCGACTTCTTCCGCACTGGAAGCTGCACTTCCGACCACTTCACGCGGTTCGCGATGTACGGCCCGTTGTAGTGGAACGCGCGCACGTCGCCCGCAATCTCGTACTCAGGATGTTCCTTGAGCCAGTCGTGCAGGAGTCCGAGCCCCTTCTCAACGACACCTGTTCCATAGGGGCCGTTCATGCCGATCGCAAGAACCTCGACCTCGGGACGGTCGGTGATGAGGACGCTGCCGTCCTTCCCCGTTGGAGCGAGTTCCGCGGTGCGATAGAGGAAGCTCATCGTCCACGACATCGAAGACTTCTGCTCGCGCTTACCGGTCGCGGGATCGAACATGTCGCGGTAGTCCATCTCGACAGGACTCGTCATCGCGATGTCCTTCTTCTTGATGTGATTAAACAGCGGGAAAAAGCCCATGTTCATGCCGCTCGCAGGCGAGCCCGACGACACGAACTCCGCGCGGCGGACGGACGGGTAACGCTTGAGATCAATCGCGCCGGGTGGCGTTGGCTCGGGGTAGCCCGCAGGAAGCGGCGACTCGATGCGCGACGGTCCGAAGCGGTAGACGCCGTCGATGATTTCGATCGACGCTTCCTTGTCGCCACCGACGCGCGTGATGAGGCTTGGCGTGCGCACGGCGTTTGGCTCTTCAGCGCCTGGCTCGGAGGCGCGTCCCGAATGCCCTGACACCGAGTGACCCGAGTACGCGGGCTGCGCCGCGGCAGCCGCGGCATCATCGACCGCACCGACCGATTCCTTGCTCGCAGGCGCGGCCTCATCGGTCACGGCGCCTGGTGCAGAGTTCTGCGAAGCCTGCTGGGATGCCTGCGCATTCCCCTTCACCGGCTCCGGAATCTTGTTCGGATCGCTTTCAAACGAGGCGCAAGCAGCGAGTGGCAGCGTGACGAGTGCAGCGAGGCTTTGGAAGAATCGAGTCATGCGGCGGACTTCGCCAAGA
>Ga0209617_10000465_pt1 | contig 17627 bp, 10 predicted proteins | sample LakEriepJuly2011_2_FD_187459 | JGI IMG/M metagenome (GOLD analysis project Ga0209617, IMG submission 187459) | Freshwater microbial communities from dead zone in Lake Erie, Canada - CCB epilimnion July 2011 (SPAdes) (version 2) | ecosystem: Environmental > Aquatic > Freshwater > Lentic >...
TCCATTAAGAACATCCTTCGCAAGCATAACATCAAAACCGTTCACCGTCTTCTGAACAGAAGCGGTATTGTCTATATCACGTTGGATGACGACATCCAATCCGTTATTTAAATCGTGCATAAACGCTCCAGTTATGTCAAGCTCTGAAGGCGCAATCGGATTCGTAATGGTTCCGTTAGAAGAACCGAATACCAATGTTTGAGGGGCAATCGCTGAAGAAGATTCATTCGTATTCAACAAGGAGGGGCCACCTGCGACCGTTACATTGCCCTGATAAAATGTGTTCGGCTCAGAGTACAGATAAGCTGAATTAGCCGATGAAGTGATCGGTCCGCTTACATAACTTTCCACGATTGAAGAAATACTAACCTCCGTTGAGTCGTTGGCACCCAATCCCGACAAGCGCGTAAAGCGCACACAAATCAAATCGCCGTAGCCCTGAAATTGTGTACCGGCAGGAGCATTACCATTTAAGGTGATCATTACTTGTGCAACACCGGCTGATGTAACGTTCACTGTTGCAGAAACCAAGTTGCCGTCGATAAGATCTGAGAACAGCTCCGACTGTCCGGTTGGCTCGAAATCACTTGGATTGTAGTTCATCGTAATGTCGTAACCAATAACACCTGTTACGGGAAATGCTGCAGAAATCGAAATCGGAACACAGAACTCAGTCAAGTCACACGTTTGAGTGATCGAACCAACAGCATAGGGTTCGGTCGATGGATCAAGTACCTCCAGATTTATCGACACAGAAGTGGTTTGAGCACCATTGCTATCGGTTGCCACGGCCACAATCTCTGCCGGACCCGCAACGCTCATCCAGTTTACGATAAACGGAGCTGTAGTTGCTGTTCCCACCGATTCACCATTGATGAAAAACTCAACACTAACGACAGTGCCATCAGCATCCAATGCTTCAGCCGTTAAAGCGACCATTTCAGGTGCCGTAAAATCGCTCGTTGAAAATGGGAAAGTGATGGAAACCGTCGGTGCTACATTCGCTGCAACACTTATCGCCACAACATTCGAGGTCGTTGATAATCCACTGTCATCCGTTGCTACAGCTGAAATCTCTTGGTCTGCTCCTAACGCAGCCGTCCACACAATCGAATAGGGAGCTGTTGCGTCCACACCAACCGAAGTGCCATTCACGAAGAACTCCACTTGCGTGACAGTTCCATCGGAATCTGATGCGGTGGCAGTCAATGTAATGGAAGAGCCCTCAACAGCCGAAGTGGGAGCATCTATGCTAACCGTAGGAGCTGCATTGCTAGAAACGGTAACATTGATTGTTTCAGACTGACCGGTAAGGCAATCGCCATCGGTTGCTATGGCCGAGATGACATGTGAACCAACAGTAGCATTGTACACCACCTCATAAGGAGCCGTTGCATCGACACCAACAGATAGTCCATCTACGAAGAACTCTACTGCGGTTACGTAGCCTTGCTCGTCATTTGCATCAGCCGTGAGCGTGTAATCACCAAATCCGATGGTTGAACCGTTGCTTGGTGACGTCAAAGAAATTGTCGGCGCGATATTACTGTTGTAGGTAAGTGTCGGGTGAGTGAGCTCACCTGCAATCGGGTTTGAAGCTACATAATTTTCGGCAGCGCCCGTAACCGTATTCACCAGCTGCACATTCAATGCAAAAGTGATATCACCATTCACCGTGAATTGACCAATCAAGACGCGATTGGTCGCTGTTGGACCCACAATACCACCCAACGAAGCGATAGCACCGTTGTCGATAACCACCGCGTTTCCGGCAACCTGATCCAATGCATCTAGAGCACTGCCCAAGCCGAGCGAATTTGGAAGAACATAGGTTGTCGGAGAGTTGGGTGTCATCCCGTCCTGAGCATCGGCACCATTGATTGGCACACCATAGCATCCACCGGGATTATTAGCCAGCAGACTTTGCTGATTTCCTACCGAACCATCGGTATCTTCAAGCTTCAAAACTCCCACCTTTCCATTGGAAAGACCACCTGCCGCAAACCAAGAGTCAATCAATGCGGTGAATTTGCGGATATTATTCGCGCTGATGGTTGCCGGGTTAACCGTGACACCATAGGACGGATCGTTATAAAAATCAGCTGTTGCATTCACCGTAAGGGGATGTTCAGCTGTACCGAACAATTGAGAGAATTTGTATCCATCAGCCATATCCACATAGACACGATAGACTTTACTACCGGCCGGCAGAGGCACGATTGAACCATTGTCGAGTGCGTTAGCCTCGTCAGCGGCATCGGTTTGGTAATAACGCTCAACAATAATCCCCTCAAGGCCCTGACCATGCGCATAGCTGAGGGTTAACAGAAAAAAGAAAATAGGTAGACTTGTGAATTTCATAGGTAGATAGTTGAGGCTTCAAAACTCCTATATGAATCCACGCTTAATTTGAACAACGGTTTATGATTGTATTAAGTAAAAAAGGCTTATCAACCGACACCTCGTAACACTCCCATAACAATTAAAATTCCCATAAAAAAAGAAGCGCCTCCCGTTGGAGGCGCTTCTTGCAAAAGATCGTACAAACACCTTAGTTCTTCACGATCATTCTTTCAGAAACCAAATTAGAACCGTCCATCATTTCAACCATGTAAACACCGGCAGCCAGTGCTTGGTTGAACGTGATGATTTGATTGAGTGATCCATCTACGCCATAAGCTGCGTTGAACACCTCGCGACCCATAGCATCCATGATGCGAACCTGCACCTGATTGCTGGTAAGGTCAGTGAAATTCAAAGCAATCATAGAACCGTTTGAAGGGTTCGGGTAGATTGAACCTTGAGCATCAATTTCCAATGAACGCTCTTCAGCTACAACAGCACCTTCTTCAAGCATTCCGCTTGCAGAAGCTGTTCCCAATACTTGGATTGTCTGAGCTGGACCATAAGAACCATTGGTAGCACCAAAGTTCGGACGAATTTGCACAGACCAAGCGCCGAGGCTACCCAAGTTTGGCAATACTCCCAAATTCAAGTATGGAGACGTAGCATTATACTCAGTAGGGACAACTGAAACAACAGTTGGATCAATGCAGCTAACAACTTGAGTGAACTTGTACGTGTATGAAGTAGCACCGCAAAGCGCAGTGTTTCCAACACGAGTTCCGGCCAACCAGTTACCACGAGCCAATGTTGCGTTGCAACGCTGGCTAGCGCGTACTTCCAAGTTCGGCTGGGTCATGATTGTCACGTCGTTGCACAATCCTGAAAGCGCACCGTTCACCGTGATGTTTTCAGCAGTACCAGCAGAGTTCTGTAGGGCGTAGTTAACACCAACAGTTACGTCATAGATACCACCATAAACCAATCCCAAAGCAGCATTCGACAAAGAAATAACACCGTTTGTTCCGTTCAACGTTGATGTAACTGATGCACCGCCACCAACACCTTGGAAGCTGAAATCATAAGTTACACCTGTTGCACCGCGATAAGTCGCGCGGTAAGTTGAACAAAGATTCAAACCACCTGCAGGTATAGCTGTTGCACAACCTGAAGGCATAAGATTCTGAATGCACAATGAGAAAGTACCCGGAGTACCACCTGCAGAACCTACAGAAACGTAGTAGGTGTTACCCGCAGTCAGACCAGAGTAGTTAAGACGCTCAAAATCGCTATCACCCGCACCAACGTTCTCTGTACCACCGGCCATCAAGGTATAGCTTGCGCCGGCTTGCTGGTACAACTCAATGATATCATCACTTGTTGTTGAGTTCAAAGTGATGCTCACAGCAGAAGATTGTGCGGTAAAGCGGTACCACTTATCAGCACCTACAGCAACTGATTCCGGAGAATCGGTAGCACCAACCAACGTTCCTGTAATGGCCAGGCAATTTGGGTAGTTATTATTGATGTTTGCTTGTACGCTAACTGCAGCTGTTGGACCGTCGTTACCGTTAGTAACAACAGGGCAAGTTGGCAATACAGTCTGAGTCAATGAAGCACTGGTAAGCTCACCTGCAACAGGGCTAGAAGCAACGTAGTTCTCAGCAACACCTGTAGAGATGTTGATCAACTGTACGTTCAAAGCGAAGCTCAAGCTACCTGTTGTTGTGAATTGACCAATTAACACGAGGTTATCAGCAGTAGCACCTACGATACCACCGAGTGCAGCGATTGCACCGTCGTTGATCGTGATTGTGCTTCCTGCCTGACCAGCGTTCTGTGGATCCAAAACATCCAAAGCAGTACCCAAACCAAGCGCGTTCGGCTCGAGGTAAGAGTTAGCTACAGCAGCTGCAATACCGTCCTTAGCACCGGCACCATTGATTGGAGAACCGAAGCAAGAACCAGGGTTGTTTGCCAAAATAGATTGGGCGTTACCCAAAGACCCGTTCGTGTCGTCAGTTTTACGAACACCAACCTGACCTTGAGCAGTACCTCCGGTGGTGAACCATGAGTCAATCATACCTGTATTCTTGCGAATGTTGGTAGTGGTCACAGTACCCGGATCCAGAGATACACCCCAGTTAGGATCATTATAGAAGTTAGCCGTTGCGCTCACCGTTAGGGCGTGCGTTGGGCTACCATAAATCTGAGAGAATTTGTACCCGGCAGCCATATCAACGAATACGCGATACGTAACTGAACCGGTTGTGAGTGGAACCAACGCACCTTGTGCGGTGGCATCACTTACGTCTGCAGCGTTAGCTTGGTAGTAACGTTCTACAACGATACCCTGCAAGCCTTGTGCTTGTGCTGCCGCGAAACTGCAGGCAAACAAAGCAACGAAGATGTACTTTAATGTATTCATATTTCTTTAGTATTAGAAACCCTTGCGGGATTCAATTAATATTAGTTACAAGTAGTACCGAAAGCTGGAGCGAAAATCAAGAAGTCGTTTACGTTGGTCTGACCATCGAAGTTCAAGTCAGTTGGGCAAGCAGCAACACCGCGTGTAGCACCCAATACCTGAGAGTAAGACCAAGTAGACAACCAGTTTTCACCGTACTCAGAAGAGAATGCACCACGGTAGTTAGCTGGTTCGAAGAAACCATTAACTGGTGCTGTTGGGCAACCTGTAGTAGCAAGAGCTGGGTTTGGAGTTGGGTCGTTCTTAGCAGAGAACGTGTTACCTGAACGTGTGAAAGTGTAGTCGAAACCTGGAAGTGTGTTACCTGATACGATTACGTTTTTGTCAGTTGTAGTGAACTGTGTGAACTCAAGACCGGCAGCGATACCAGCATCAGAAGAAGTAAGTGCAGTCAAAGCAGTACCATTAGAAGCCAATGCGTTAGCACCGAAAGTAAGTGGGTTAGTAACACCAACGAAGTGGTTACACTTCACTTGTGCGTTCAACGTACCGTTACCGCTTGTTGCAGTTGCAGTTGCTGGAGTTGATGGAGTAGCATACCAGTTGTGCCAAGCGTTACCACCAGCAGCCAACGTACGAGTACCCAAAGCTCTCTCAATGTTCAAACCATTCTTGAAGTTTGCAAATACACAGTTGATGATTTTACCACCTGCACCATCTTTCATTTGGATAGCAGCCAAACCACGGTTGTCAGCAGTTCCTGTAACTTTACCGTTACCCATGAAAGTACTGTTGTAGATAGTTGGAACAGAAGCTGGGCTTGATTGTGCTGAGTTATCATCGCTATCCGCTTCGATACCATTGTCGTTGTCTGGGCTAGCCTGACCTGCAGCAATACCGTCATTCTTCATAGCAAAGAAGAACTGGATGTTACCAGAGTAACCTTGGTCATAGTCCAAGTTGTCATCATTACCGAACAAGCTGCTTACATACTTCATGTTTACAGTACCACCGAACAATTCGATTTGGTCATCAGCACCAGATACAACCTCGATGTGCTCGATTGTAGTACCACGACCTACTGAACCCAATGTAAGACCGTTGATCTCAGCACCTACCTCGAGGATAGCTCCTGTGTGACGGAGAGATACATACTTCAATACACCGCTGTTGTCGTTGTCATCGAAAGAACCGATAGTCTCGCCAGCAAGAACACCAGACTGAAGCACACCGTAACGGTTGTGAGTACCTGTGTTGTTGAAACCTTCGATCAAACCAACACCAACACCCATACCTACTTTCGAACCGAAAGTCTGTGGAAGGTTAGCAGCAACCAAGTTGTTAGTAGCCTTACCAAGAATCACAAGACCACCCCATGAACCGGTAGTAGCTACAGAGTAAGTACCGTCCATTGGATCAGCATTAGCAGTGAAAACGATTGGGCAAGACTCAGTACCAGCAGCGTTGAGTTTTCCACCGCGCTCGATAACCAAAGCAGTTTGGTCAGCAGCAGTACCCGCAGCAGCACCTTTGATAAGAGTACCAGGAGCAATGTTCAAAGTCTGACCAGCAGGAACGTAAATCTTCTTGTCGAGGATGTACGTGTTGTTGCAGGTGAAAGTAGCACCTGAAGTCAATTGGAAAGCGTCAGCATCACCAGCGATGGCAATAGCGCCAGCAAGTGAAGTAACGTTTACAGTTGTACGTGAACCAACAGCAGGGCAACCGCAATCGGCACCCAAGTTAGTTTGAGCAGAACCGGCGAAACCGGCAAAAAGCAATGCAGCTGTAGCAAATGCTTTCGTAAAATGCATTTTCATTTTGGATTTTGAATTAAGTTAATTAATGGAAATTTGCGTGGCGAAGATGTGCTTCCCAAAATGCATTTAAGATGACGCGTCTATTACGCTTTTTTTAACGAAATGCTTCCGAATTCTTTGCTTAACGTGGCTTTCAAGAAATATAGGTAACATCAAATTGACAGATGTTAGTATTAGAAAAACATCATCCTAACATTAGAAGCCACTCATCAAGGCCATGAAGACACCGAAGGAATAAAACCGTCTTTCCAACTGACCATCGGCCAATGGAGATAAACCTTGATTTCCACTAAGGTAGAAATCCAGACTTGCAGTGTTAGTTATAGCTCGGCGAACACCTAACATTGCACTAACATTCAGGTTTATCGAATTCACATTTGACAGCGTCGACATTTCAAATTGCGCTGTTTGACCATTCTTGTTGTAATAAACAATATCGCTGAAGGCATAACCGACATTCAATGATGTTCCCACCAGAAGCGCATTCTTACCGAAACTCTTGCCTGTATACTGCAATCCAATTGGAAGATCAATATAACGGAAGTGAAAATTCATGGAGTTCAATCCGGCCTCTAGCAAGGTATCAATACGATATCCTTTATCGGAATAAACCAAGCCCGAGTATACAGAGAAATGCTCTGACAGTTCGCGCTGAAGGCGAAGCCCGCCGTTCAATCGCCATACATTTTCTTCAAGAGAATTCCATTGATCAATCACTTCTTGATTGTCATCTGCCTCTGAGAGTCTGCGTCCAACTTGCTCAACTCCACCAACAACTCCCCAAGACCATTTGCTCAAGGTATCTTGAGCGTAAACGCTCAACGACAAGCACGCCAATAAAACAAATAAAACTGATTTCATGGATTAATCTTTTATGCAACGAATACTCATACCGTAGGTTGGATAGTTAACCTGACGGAAAATGCGACGGTGATAGGTATCAATAGAGCGATAGTAATACTGTCCCTCTGACGCTGAATTGCACCACCAAAAAGCGGAATTGTTCTGGATATTGGTTCGGCCATCAAGACCACGCACGTTTGAAGGCAACGCGTTAAAACCGTAATAATCGCTGCCATACAGGCCGACACTTTGATTGTTAGCCGGCCAACCAACATTGTATTGCGCCGCTAGTGCATTCGCTTCAGAAACACCGCGCCAACCTGTTTGACGCGTTTCATCATCCGACATTCCCAGCGTTCTTTCCAACTCGCGCCATTCATCATCTGTTGGCACGTGCCAACCGTCAGGCGCAACGTTCTTCCCATTGTTAAAGGCGTGCGCATTATACAAACACCCAAACAACGAATCATTGATAAAACAATAGGCCGCAGAATCAACGTTGGCCCAAGTAGAATCCTCACCATTGATCACCGGAATATAGCTTATTGGTGTACCATCATTGAATGAAGTAACACGAAGATTTTCGGCCATCCACCACTGATCTCCAATTTTAACGGTCGCGTAGACATTGCCATCAACATCCGTGACGCTGCCACGTTCGATAACATAAGGGGTCTCCTCCTCTTTGGTGCAGCCCATGAAGAAGGTCATGCTCAAGGTGAGCATGCACAGGACGGCCATAGAATTCAAGTGTGACTTCATAACTTAACGAGCATTGCGTTTTTAACACCTTCCACTCCGGTAACACGCACTAAATAGATACCTGAAGGCTTATCAGAGAAATCGATTTGCGTGCTATAGTTCAGCGGAGCATCAGGCACATTTTCCGAATAAACCACAACCCCATTGTAATCAAGTATAGCAATGGAAAGGTTACTCTGCACACCACTGATAACTTGTATGAACGTGTTATCCGATACAGGATTAGGATAAACATTAAAATCGAAGGTCTCCCCTTTCAACTGAGGGCATACTTCTTCCAGGTCACGTTCCTGACAGAAGCCCGGGTAGCAACATAAATTGTCAATGTTGTAATTCGCCAAAGGATCAAAGTTGCACGCCAGCGTATCGGTGCATCCGAATACAATCGGTGTTTGACATGAACCTTCCTCGTCACAGGCAAAATCAGGACTGAACTCAAGATAATTCGCATCGGTGCATCCGCAGACTTGCGGGTAAACCAAAAACGGTGCAAAAAACGTGTTCGGTTGATTGACAATATTGGTCCCGTAATACGTCAGTGTATCGCCACCCGTAGTCAATACACGAACATTCAATCGCAGTTCAATGTCCCCCGGCGTAGTGAGCTGTGTCAGCAAAACGTGATTGGTATCGCCGTTAACGCCATACACGCCGCTGCATTCAATGGTAAACTGTGTGCTCGTAAAACTTGAGTCGACAGCATTCACGCTGAAGATTGTTGAGTCCTCCCCTGTCGTAAAATCGACAACTCCAAAGTTGAACCACTCCTCAATGACCAGATTCAACGTATCCATTCCATCCGCTTCTGTTAACGGTAAGCCGGCCTCGGCATCAGCGTTAACAAGAAGTCCTCCCTCAATGAACTCACTTCCACCATCGTTATTCAGACCACCAATGAACGATCCATCGGTATCATTCTCCTTTGGGACTCCGAAATAATTCTTTATCCCTTGAAACCCATTCTGACCAAGCGTTATATAAGAATCAAGTGCAACGGTGTTCGATTCATACGAAACCTTTGGAATATCATATCCGAAAGTTGCTCCATCGACATTATTGAAGAATCTGCGGGAAGAGGCAATCTGAAAAGGGTGATCCGCATCACCGAAAGCAGACACAAGTTTTGATCCTGGCGCAAGGTCGATATAAACACGGTATGTGGTTTCTCCGACCTCAAGTTCGCCGCCGATTGTATCGGTAGTATCCAATGAATCTGAAACGTAATAAGTCTCTACATAAAGGCCCTCCAACTGCGCCTTCAGTTGCAGATTTGCACACACCATCAATAAGAAAATAAGGCTGTTCCTCATGCTCATCATAATTTATATCCAACACTTAACAAATACGTTGTACCATATCGAAAGCGATCATAATCAAACCAACCCGTTGGAAGATCATAGGCTCGCAGAACAGGCGCATTGAGGATATCACGAACTGTCAAGCTCGCAGTGAAATGATCCCCGATTTTCTTTGAAACTTTAAAATCCACCAGGTGTCGCGGCAATTCGTACACATCTGCCCAACCTTTGAAAGCACCCGTAATCACAAGTCGCTCACCTTGGACGTTGTAGCTCAACGTGGCCGTTAATCCAAGAGAATCCGCCGTATAAGACAGCATGGCATTCACCAAGTAAGGCGCTTGACCAAACATAGGGCGGTAGATGGTGTCAATAGGTGTGTAAAACTTCTTACCGTCCACAATGCTAAAATCCTTTCTCACGAATTGTGATTCGGATCTAACTAATGTCACGTTTCCACGAAACTCGAGCGATTTACCAATGTCCTTTTTACCTTCAATTTCCACCCCAACTACATTTGACTCGGGAACGTTTTCCCAGGTAATACCAACGTTACCAAATCCCATTTCGATGTGGTTCTTAAAGTCTTTGTAGAACAGACTCATCGACACGTTGTCGCCATTTTTAAAATATGCTTCCGTACGGAAATCGTAATTGGTAATCTCGGCTACTTTCAAATCGGAGTTACCATAAATAAACTGGCGAAACTCATTATCGAGAATAGCGGCATCATTCAACTCTCGAATGCTTGGGCGTGCAAGGGATTGACTGTAATTCAAACGCACATTTACTCGTTCCAACTTCTCAGTTTCCAACTTATAAATAAGACTTCCGCTTGGTAATACGTGCCACTCGTTAATGTCGACCGCATTTACATTCGGGAAGTTGGCCACGTTGGCTCGTCGTGGATCATCGCGTACATACCCTTCACGGTAGAACTTGTCTACATCCGTGAAGATGGAAGTATGCTCAGCACGCGCACCACCCGAAAATTTCAATTTCGAAGTCAAATCCCAACTAATCATTGCAAAACCGGCGTCAATACGGCTCTTTCCAAAGCTGTGATTTCGGTCTTCGTCCATTGAAACGTAATAAAAGTCTATCAGACTATCGGTCATGGTGAAACGATCGAGCATGTAACCATCAATATCGGTTGACTGCAGCGTTGGAACAGGACCATTGCCAAGCATTACGCGATATTCCTCGTTATCGATCTTTCGGTAATTGTAAAGAGTAGCGCCGCCTATTTTCAGTTTGTTTGCCTCGCCTCCGGGTTTATTACTAAGAGGAATTTCAGCGCTCATGCGAGCATCCAACAAGTTCTCATCCAGGTAGCGATAAAACCGACGAATACCATCACCAACGGTTGGAAAAAATTCTATGGCGTTCGTAGTGTCCAAGCGATTGAACGAATACTCGGTAGTTCGGAAATCCGGGGCCACGGAAGAACCATCCGTGTAAGAAGCCGAACTTTCAATTTTTATTTTTCTGGAAGGAATGAAATGGCTGGAAGAGAATTGATAGATGAGCTGCTTACGTTGCTCATAAAAGATGTTTCTTCTTGCTGTCAAATTATCATCAAGCACAACCCCATCCTCCACTCGAGGCACATTAGTAAATGCTGCCACGTCATTGTTTCCGATGATATTCGGCATGAAGAGCAAAGACAGCTTATTGTTCTCGTTGAGCTTATAAGCCAGATTCAGCAATCCACTCCAAGAATGCGTTTCGCGACTGATCAGCGTTTGGTCTGAAGTTTCAACGCGATAACCTTGCTCCTCGTTCAAAATACGCTGGGAAATTCCATCAGGATCATAGCGATAGCTATTACCGTAGCGAATACCAACAAAATACCCCAAAGGGCGCCCAAACAAGGTCGATTGATTTCCAAAGCTTACATTCTGCGAATAGGATAATGGGGCTTTTCGAAACTTGGTCGTCCAGTTGTTGGAGAATCCATTGTTATAATCCGTGTTATTTGGGTTGATGTATCGGTAGGCTTGAGGCTTGTAGGTCGTATTATAACTCGCCAACGCCTCTTGATACGCAGTCTGATCATTCATCAACGCGGCCGGCAATAAGCCAAGCTGAACAAGTCCCATACGGAAATAGGTATCAGCCAGCGCATTGCCATCTACCCACCCCGAAATACCCATTGAATTATAATAATCGCCCAATCCTAGGGCAACCATTTCCTGGTAGCTTGACGGACTTAATGAAGGTGACAAAATTTCGTTTCCTGTGCGCGTGCGCAAACCATTATCATAGCCTAACCAATCTGTCGAACTTCGCTCCGAGGTGACGAAATCCTGAAACGTAAACTGCGGGTTATAGCCTATCTGAGTTTCGACATTGAGGGTCAGCTTATCAGGATAGTCCTTGGTTTCAACTGAGATGTATGCCCCTGACCAATCACCGGGTAAATCCGGACTAGCGGTTTTTGTAATCACAATATTGTCGACCAGACTCGACGGGAAAATATCGAGTTTGATATTGTTTGTCAGCGGATCCAATGTCGGTATGCGACTGCCATTAAGCATAGTCTTGACGTAGCGGTCACCGATACCACGTACGGTGATAAGTCCACCGCTCGTCGACACACCGGAAACGCGCGCCACGGCATTCAACACGTTGCTATCACCCGTTTTCTTAATTGTAGCTGATGAGATGTAATCCAATGAAGTCGTCGAGTTCATCTTGATTTTCTCCATGTACGTATCGGCAGACCGCACAGCCTTTGCTTCAATCTTCACCTCGTTGCTCAACAGCGACTTTTCAAACAAGGTGAATTCCTTATTCAAAACTTGACCGTTAGTCACCGTGACGGTTTCAATAATTTCCTCATAACCCAACAAACTCAGCTTAAAATTGTGGGGCTTGGCATCCGGAATTCTGATCTCAAACAAACCATCAAAATCGGATTGACCGATAATAGCGTAATCGTTGGTATCAACCACAACAACACCAAACATGGGTTCTCCTTGGATATCGGTGATACGACCGCTGAACTTCCCTTGTCCCAACGCACTTCCCGCGACCAAGACGAAAAAAATAAGCGAATAGAGATATGACGATGAGTACTTCATGGGGTGCTTGACCTTCGTTTAAGATTTCTTTTTTGACTTCTTGCCTTTCGATTTTTTGCCGGTTCCGGTATTCCCTTGCCAAACAAATTGACCGGTTAACGCGGGATGCAAAATCTCGCGATCCTGAGGATTGGAATGAACATACTGTATGGACTTACCCTCCGGTGTACCAATCATTATGTTCAGATTATAGTCTAGCTTTCCGGCAGTGGTCACTTGAGCAATCAAGACATTGTTTCCTGACAACGAATCGGCACCGATAGACCCTTTACCCATGCAAGCCCAGGCACCATTCTCGACACGGAGTCGATTTGCACGCGACACAGTGCCCATGGCCCAGCCCAAAGAATCGATGTTATAGATGGTTGTCGCGGGCAAACGCTCGATGCGCGCAAGACCATCACAATCGGTGAGTTTCAACGTTAGAGGACTCAAGTCATCCTCTGAAAGTCGCACCGTATTCTCGAGAAAGCCGGATTTGAAGCGCAAATAACCATCTTGAGCAAGGAAGTCAAACTTGCGGGGAATGCCCATGTGGTTCTCGGTAGCCGCTCCTGCTGTAACCCACGAGTCAAGCAACACGATGTCACGAGCAAGGTCGCGCTCAGGAATGATATTCGGATGGGTATTTCCGGAGTGATTGTGGTTGAAAAAAACGTGGTCGGAAGTTATTTCTAGTGGATGATCAGGCGATCCATAGGCGGCTTGAAATCGATAGCCGGGTTCCAGATCAACATAAATTCGGTAAGTCACCGCACCTTCTTCCAATGGACCACTCGAATTAAAACCGTCGTGATCAGCCTTAGACGTGACATAATACGGTTCAACCCAAATTCCTTGCAACCCGACTTGGGCCATTCCTTCTAGCGTTGCGAAGGTGAATAAAAAGATGTAGAGGTATTTCATAGTCGGCTGCAAACCTGCAATCGACTCAAAAAATCAATGTGTCGTTGTCGTTATGATAAAAAAAAGAAATACGATGGCAAGCTTGGTTTTGTTAACCCGAGATTACGCCATTGTGATCTGAGATTTAGGAGAGTCACTCCGTGAACCTCAAAATTCTATACCCATAGGGCATCAGGCCCATCGTGTTGTCTATAAACTCCGTGACTCCAGTTATAGCTTCTGTCCAGGCCGTATTGACCAAAGCTCCAGGCATGGGCACACTTACGAATGCGTTTCTCACATTCACAACAACCAGTAAATGCTCGCCATTCAAAACGCGTTCGATGATAATAGCATCGTTAGCGGAATACAAGATGCAACTACCTCTGCGGGCGGCATCACTCCCCGCATAGATGCTATAAATATCGCGGTAGTCATTGACCATCGCGGTATTCGCGTTCCAATCAATGGGTGAATTCGTAAAGAAAGGTGTGGTTGTGGTTCGGCCGGTTTCCTGCCCCGTGTAGATCAGCGGAACACCTTGCATGAACGTCATGGCCACTGTGGCTGCCTCAGCGCCTTCAATACCACCAAACAAAGCTGGCGGTGCGGCTTCCCAAGCCGATTGATCATGGTTGGTGGTGAACCGCAGCTTCTGCTTAGCCGAGGGAACTTGCAAATATTCATTACTACTTATCGCGTTGATAGTAAACGCCGGCTGTCCGGCAAATACTTCTTTGAGGGCTGTGTAATAATCCCAAGAAAAGGTCATGTCAAATCCGGCAGCAAAGTGATCCGTGCGATCGCCCTCTGCCAACAGGATGATATCACGACCGGGAAGGGCGTTTAATACAGCGATGGCCTGTTGCCAAAAATCAAAGGGAACACCATTCGCATAATCGCAGCGAAAGCCGTCAACATTCGCCTGCAGCACCCAATACTTCATAGCATCAATCATTGCCGAGCGCATTTCCACATTATCAAAATTCAAATCCGCCACATCCGCCCAGTTGGTGCCCGGCGGAATAATTACGTTTCCATTCGCGTCTTGCGTGTACCAAGAGGTGTTGCTCATCCATGGATTGTCCCAAGCCGTATGGTTGGCCACCCAATCCATGATTACGGCCATGCCTCTCGCATGCGCTGCATCGGTAAGCGCGCGAAGCGTGACGAGGTCACCGTATTCGGAGCTCACGGCTTTGTAATCGCGCACGCTGTATGGCGAGTTCACAGAGTTCACAGTGCCTATCGGATGGATGGGCATCAACCAAATCACATTCACATGCAGCGACTGCAGGTGATCGAGTTTGTTGATGACACCCTGTAAGTCTCCAGAATTGCTGAATGCCCGTAAATTGACCTCATACATGATGATGTCCTCGGTAGCAGGCACCGCGGCGAAAGGAGTGCCGTACTGCGTATTGTCCGACGGATCGTTCACCAACGGAGGCAGCGCATCATCGGGCTTGCAAGAGGTGAACAACAACACAACCGCAGCGCATGCGGCTAACCAATAACGAATTTGGTAATGCATGAGACAAATATATGCCGCCGCGTTGTGCGCAAATTTTAGAACCCTTCAGGATCATTTATCCGCGTAAGCGCTGATAGTTCCGCCTCAAACATCTAAGGCCACCATATACGTGCTCACCGACCATACAAAACTCAAAAAAAAACTATCTTTGCGCGCCAAAGTCACAGATACCCAACCTGTGTCGAAACATAAAAACAACAACACCAAACAATACGATGAAAAATTTTATCCTAACTGCTTTTGCTTTTGTCCCATTCATGCTTTCCGCACAAGATAAGGGCACTAAAATGTCGACCTACATGACTCCTTTTGCAGGAGTAACATTTCAGGGAGAAGTGAATACCGAACAAACCGGAACCGCGCACAAGCAAGGTCATTTTAATATCTACGAGACGGATTTCGACTTACAAGTGAGTGTAAAAGGACTCAGTGAAAGCACTTTGGGTTTTACCTATGGACTGACCTACGGAAGTGTGTGGAACAAAGAAGGAAGAAAATTGAGCCCCGGATTCGAAATAGATTTGTTTCATACCACCACTTCGCATGCCAGTGTTTTGTCAAATCCATTAAATGAAGAAGTTACCGATATTGTTGGAGCAAATGGTGATTCTGTAGTAGCCGTTGTAGATGAACACTACAAAGCAGGGCATCACACATTCTCAAACACGATGACAAAAAACAGTTGGAATGCAGCCGCTAACCTGACGCTATCGTACGACATCTCATCCAAAATTTCAGTTAATGGTGCCTTGGGCGTTGGTTTCAGTGCAGTTACATTAAAAGAAGCTGAAAGTTTGCAGGTAAGTCCCGCTTCGGCAAATGCAGATTACGAAACAACCAACGAAAACGGAGGAGGTCTTGTTAATCATTTTAACAGCCAACCAAATGCTTCAAACAATCTCATGATCAGTCAATTTCGCCTCGGCACAAAAATCCAAATGGCACAAAAGGTTGCGCTAAAAATTGATGCTCGCGGCATATTCCAGGAAAAGGGTAGTTTCACTTTTGGCAGCACCCAATACACCGATCATGCGCCTACAGATAACTGGATCTATATGATGGATGGAGGTGTTTCATACATGCTAACTGCAGGTGTGTGTATTTCCTTGTAAGTGGAAGTTTTTATTAAACGAATAAAGCACAAAACACCCGCCTAAAGCTAAGAGGCGGGTGTTTCGTTTTAGACAGACACAAGTGTCGTTAATTTACCATTCTTTATCCGTGTCAACATGCTGGCAAAAGACTCAACCTTTGAAAAGCGTAAAACATGTCGGAATTGAAGTCTTTGATGTATTTAACCATTGAAAAATCAACCGGCATTCAGCGTACGTGACCTTATTCAAGCCACCTGTTTTATGCGCATTTCAACGTCCTTTGCAAGGATTGACCACGCAACACGAATCTGGACTTCGTTTGGCTTCTGACAATTGAATACCCTCAATCGCTAATGAATATGGACAACAACGAAAAAAACGAGCATCCGCCAACGGCCAAAGTCACAGGCATTGGTGGTATTTTCTTTTTCACCGACAACCCCCAGGACACGAAGGATTGGTACCAAAAACACCTTGGCATTGATTGCAATGAATGGGGCGCAACGTTCGCTTCGCGCAACCTAGAGAATGCTGATGAAATCAACTATCTACAATGGAGTCCTTTCAAAACAGGTAGCGAGTATTTCGTACCATCGAAGAAAGAATTCATGATCAACTACCGGGTGCAAAACATCGAAGGACTCGTTGCACAATTCAAACAAAACGGCGTAACTGTGCTGGATGAAATTGCGTCATTCGATTATGGCAAATTCGTGCACATCATGGATCACGAAGGTAACAAGATTGAGCTGTGGGAACCCGTGGATAAGGTCTTCACGGAAATGGATGAAGACACGAGTAAATAAAATTCAACTGCGCAGCACGTCCACAGACCGATAAAAGGATAGTCGCAGGCACGCTCTGCTGCACGAGAACCGTTATCAGTGAACACCTGAAATAGCCGAACTCTGTGTGGATTAAAAATCTATACCTCATCACTCCCCCTTGAATGCTGTAGTTCACTTTTTCCAATCGACGGGTCTCGACACATCGGTAGACCCAATAGTTGAAATTGAATAAAGTATTGCTCCACATTACACGAAATGAAGCAATGAGAGTATCCTAAAAAGCCAACAGGTCGCCATTGCGACCTGTCGACCTCGTCGAAACACCCGAAAATCGGGTTAGCGTTCGGGTGTGATATTGGTAAACGAAGAAATCAATTGATAAAACCAACAGCCTGCAGTGACGCCTTAAGCTCATAATTAAAGACTGACGCATAGGCATGTCGTGGTGTGTATCCGCATTCCCAATCCTTCGGAATACGATCGAAGAAAGCTATGAGCTCTGATCCGATTGGAAGTGCAGGCGCTGTATTATGCTCCATTTCCGTCGGGATGGATGCAACCTCCTGAATAACCACTATGCTATGGGGTAATTTTCCTTTGATGGCTTGTTCAACTTCCAATGTATAGTGATAATAGCACAGGGTATGTTCCTGATTCCAGTAGATTTCCATTCCCACGATGCGCCCCTTGGCTACTCCATGACTAGAAGCAACGCGCTCATAAACGGGCGCAAGATCATAGTCACT
>Ga0209617_10000471_pt1 | contig 17455 bp, 13 predicted proteins | sample LakEriepJuly2011_2_FD_187459 | JGI IMG/M metagenome (GOLD analysis project Ga0209617, IMG submission 187459) | Freshwater microbial communities from dead zone in Lake Erie, Canada - CCB epilimnion July 2011 (SPAdes) (version 2) | ecosystem: Environmental > Aquatic > Freshwater > Lentic >...
CTCCGAATGGGGCCCGGTTTTTTTTGATTACAGATGACGGATGACAGATTACGGATTCAATCGTCATCCGCCATCAGTCATCCGTCATCCGTCATCCGTCATCTGTCATCCGTCATCTGTAATCCCTCCCCCCTATCTTTGGCGCATGAAAAACATCATCATCACCGGAGCGAGTTCCGGAATTGGAGAGGTCACCGCGCGTATGTTGTGTGCAAAGGGTTACCGAGTAGGATTGATAGCGCGCTCAGCGGAGAAATTGCAGCACTTGGTTGGCGAACTTGGATCAAATGCCCAGGCCATTCCATGCGATGTTACCGATTACGTTCAGGTTAAAGCAGCCATCGAGGGCTTTTTGGCGAAACACGGTTCCATTGATGTGTTGGTCAACAACGCCGGATTAGGTTATTTCGACACCTTGGTGGGCGGCAAAATCGAAGAGTGGCATACGATGGTGGATGTCAACATCAAGGGCGTGCTGAACTGTATTCATGTCGCCTTGCCCTCGCTCATTGAAGCCCGGGGCCATGTCATCAACCTGGGGTCTTTGGCCTCGCATCAGGTATTTCCCAACTCGGGAGTTTATTGTGCAACGAAACACGCGTTGATTGCTATCAGCGACAGTTTGCGCATTGAATTGCCGGATAAGTTGCGTGTTACGACGATTAGTCCGGGCTCAGTGGATACGCCGTTCATCAATAGCACGAGCAATGCTCAGATGTTGGAACAATACAAGGACTACTTCGCCGCTGGTTTACGTCCGGAAATGATTGCCGCTCAAATTGTACATGCGATTGAGTCACCGTTGGGCAGTGTGATCAGCGAGATAATCATTCGCCCGAACAGGGCATTGAAGTGATTATTTTTTCATGTATTCCGAGAACGTCTTCTTGAATTTTTCCACCTTAGGACGCACCACCATTTGGCAGTAGGGCTGTTCGCCATGCAGATTGAAATAGTCCATGTGATAGTCTTCGGCACGGTAAAAGATGTCGATAGGTACAACTTCCGTTACGATAGGGTCGGGCCAATTGCCGCTGGCATTTGCCGCTTGGACGGCGAGTTCTGCTGAGGCCTTTTGAGCTTCATTGTGATACATGATGGAAGAGCGGTATTGGGTTCCAACATCGCCGCCCTGACGGTTGAGGGTTGTTGGGTCATGTGTTCCGAAGAAGACTTCCAGGAGTTGATTGTAGTTTACGATACGTGGGTCAAACGTGATTTGGCACACTTCAGCATGACCGGTTCTTCCGCCGCATACTTCTTTGTATGATGGGTTTTTGATTTGTCCGCCGGCATATCCGCTTTCCACTTTCAGTACGCCGTTAACTTGTTGGTATACGGCTTCTACGCACCAAAAGCAGCCTGCGCCGAAGGTGGCGATTTCTAATGAATCATTAGTGGATTGTTCCATAGTCGGTAATTGAAGTTTGTGTGATGTGCCTGAAGGTTGAGAACAAGCGGAAAGCGCCAGTAAAAAACCTAAGCAAAGCGTGAGTTGTTGCATGAATTACGAATTAGAACCAAAACAACGCAGCTTGAGGGATGTTCATTGCCGTGGCATTAGAAGCGGAATCTTAAAAAACCTAAAGCCAATGACAGTGTTGGGTTATCATCATTGAATAGCGTCAGCAGGTCGCGTGTTGCAACACCGAATTCATATCCACCACCAGCGGCGGTGAAGTAGATGCCGGCCGACATTTTCGAGGCATAGTTTCCACCGGTGGAAAATCCTGTTTGCAGGTGAAGCCAGGGCCAAGGTGTGAATTCTACACCGGCATTGTAAACGGCTCGCTGCAGGTTGGCTTTGTTGTCGTTCATCGGAGCGACCACGTCAAAACCTACGCGAAGCTTTTGTAACTGCTCGTATCCGATGCCGAATCTGGCCGTCGTATTCAGGCGTGTTGTTTTTGTTTCTGCGCCTTTCCAGATGAGTAAGGCGTCTAGTCCGTCAAAATTATTCAGCATGGAACCGAAATCGAGCGACTCCAAACCTGCGCCATCGAAATCCGTTAGCTTACCGTCGGCTAGTTCATATATGTTTCCATCCCACGTCATTTCACCGATATCATTGATGGCTGCATTGACAATGAAATGATCGGCCACCAGCATGCTGGCCCCTAAGTCGAAGCCAAAGCCCTTGCCAACGGGCTTGAGGTTTGGGGCATTTTCTTCCAGAGCAGACGGGTTTTCCGGAGCATTCTCCAATTGCGAATAATCAAATTGGAAAATGGGCGAGAGTGAGCTGTAGGCTTCTCCGGTTGAACCATCCACCTGGATAATGCCTTGGCCGACCATGAATTTGGCACCAATACCGATGTGAAAGTCGAAGAGTTCTGTTTGCAGCAGGCGTTTTCCCCATGCCGCATTGAACTCGCGGTACCAGGTGAAGCCCAGTTTCGAGTCCCCCAAAATTTCCTTTACCGAGGGTGCGCTGTCCGCTGCGATAAAGGCCTGTAGGATCGTGAACTGGTCGGGATTGAACTGGTCGGGACGCGCGATAACGCTGTCGCGACCGCTTTGGGTGGCGATGACAAGCGAATCAAAATAGGATGACTGATTTCCCATCCAGATAAGCTCGGTCAGTTGTCGATCTAGTTGCGTGTAATAGTCCACACGATCGCGTATGCCAAAGGCAAAGGTTCCGGATTTTTTGGTTCGGATGGAGTTGCCAAAGAACATGAAGTCGACGTCAACTGCCGATTGTTTCATGGTGAGCCTATCAATCTGATCGAGTTGTTGTTCATAGTTCAATGGGGTCTTTTTCTTTTTGAGCAGATTGTCTAAAATCTCTTGTTTGGTGAGAAGTTCAGTATAAAGAGATGCCGTAAAATCAAACAAGCCCAGGGCGCTGCGCTGTTCGTAGCCGGTTTCGAAATCAAGGTTGGCAGGATTGATCGTCAGTGCCTGATAGTCGCGCGCAAAGGGTGTAGATGCGGCCATTCCTGTCAAGGTAAATGCCGATGACTCGGGTTGTGCTGAGGCAGGAACAACAATAGTCGTGAGCCATAAAATCAATCCGGGACCAGAAAGTAATCCAAGGATAGTGCGCATGAGGTGATTCATCATACTACAAGACTAGGGAACTTTAGGACAAGAAGGATATAGCGAATATTTGTCATTTTGCGCTATGAGAAAAACGATGTTATACTTGCGAACGCTGTGAATCGTCTAAGAATCATACTTTTTCTGCTGTTTCCTTTGCTTTGGAATGAGGTAATGGGACAAGACCGGCCGTTGAATTTAACGGAATCGGTAGGTGAAGTAATTGACCAGGCAACAGAATACATGGCGAGAAGCGCTTACGATTCGGCCGGTTATATCTTAAACGAAGCATTTGCACAGACGAATGTGAGTTATACAGATTTGGATTTGTATTACTTGTTGAGTTACGAAGCTGAGAACATGTATTACAATGCCTTGTTTGATCAGGGCCTCAACAGTGCATACCGCAGTTTGGAATTAGCGGAGGCGATGCGTAATGATACGCTCATCGGTAACATCGAAAATATCTTGGGGTTATTCATGATTAATCTTGACAAGTACGACGAAGCCTTAGTTCATTTCAGGCGGGCAATTCTGCTAATACCAACTGATCATGCGCATGATTACCTCAGCTACCGTTATCAGGTGCTTGCGAACGCCGGTGAGTGTTTTTTGAAAAAGCACATGCCTGATAGTGCGTTCTATTATGCGCGACTAGGTTTGGAAGAGGCGCATGCTCGAGGAAAAGTCAGGGGAGAGGCAATTATTTCGTGGATGCTGGCTGAGGCATGGTTGGACAAAGGTGGGTTCGATAGTTCGATGGTGAATTCGCGCAGCGGATTAGCCTTGGTTGAAACAACGCCTCACCGTGATTTGGTGCTTTCTATTTACACCACCATGATGAAATGCAGCAATGCGGCCGGAAAGTCGGATAGTGTTTATCATTGGATGGATAAGGGGATGATGGAGTTGCAGAATCCGCTCAATACCGATTACGCTCGAAGTGAGTTTTTGGAAGCAGCTTCTGATATCTGCATCTCGCTGAAGGCGCTAGATCGTGGGGCCGATTTGGTCCGCAGGTGGAAGCAGCTTCAGAAAAACCTCATCGACAAGCAGCAGAATCAGCGCCTAGGAATTCTGAAGGATTACTATGAAAAGAACCAGCGTCTGGTATTGGCTCAGGAACAAGATTTGGCTCAAAAGAATCAAATTCGATTGCGCAATACGATTGCCGTCATCCTCGGAATTCTATCGGTGGTATTGGTCATTCTCATTACTATCTTTTTTGTCTACTACCGACAGCGACAGCGAATTTCGAAGTTGGAGTACAAGGAACAACTACGAAAAAACGAGATTGCATTTGAGCTCCGCGCACTTGAAAGTCGCATGGCCGCAGTATCCGCCGAGCGTGATCGCATTGCCTCCGATTTGCATGACGATATCGGCGCATCATTGTCGAGTATTCGTATATACAGCGGCGCGGCCCAAAAGCGCTTTCACGATCAACCGGAAGAGGCTATGCGCTTGATTGAGCTCATTAATCAAAGTAGTTCGGGAATTATGGATCGTATGAGCGACATCGTTTGGGCCATTAATCCCAAAAATGATAATGTTGAGAGTATCGTTTTCCGCATGAAATCGCAAGCCGGGGAAATGTTTTCGTTGCTCGATATTCAGGTGGAATATCACATTGAGCCTGACACGGAATATATTCAGCCAACGATGATGGCGCGTCGAAACATTTACCTGATCTTCAAAGAAGCGATTAATAACATTGCCAAGTATAGTAAGGCATCAGAGGTATCGGTGACCCTAAAGATTGTGGGGCAGAGTTTGGTACTTTCAATGGCCGACAACGGCGTTGGGTTTGAAATAGACGCAGCAATCGGTGGTAATGGTCTTTCCACCATGCGTCGCCGCGCTGAATCATTGCATGGAAAGCTCATCTTGCACGCTGCGCCCGGAAAGGGAACCCGACTTGAGTTGGAGGTGCAAATAGCTAAAATTAGTGATAGCCATGTCAGTTGATTTGGTTTCTATTTGACTGCGTATTTAATCAAACAAAAAACAAGGAGTATGTCGATTAGAGTAGCCGTTTTTGATGACAGTAAGGATCGTCGCGATAGTTTGCGCTACCTGCTGGAAATGTATGATGACATGGAATGTGTCGGCATGTTTGAGGATTGCACTCATGTTTTAAAGAACATCGAGGAAACCAATCCGACCGTTGTTTTGATGGATATTGAAATGCCCAATGTCAATGGTATTGAGGGCGTAAAAAAGATAAAGTCAAAGTTCCCGGACGTTATGGTGCTGATGCAGACGGTTTTTGAAGATGATGACAATCTCTTTGAGAGTATCAAGGCCGGTGCGTCAGGGTATTTACTCAAAAAATCAGATCCGGATAAGATCATTCACGCTATTCGTGAGGTTGTTCAGGGTGGAGCACCGATGTCGCCCAACATGGCGTTGAAGGTCCTGAAATTTTTCCAATCGACTCCGGTCACCAATAATCAATACGCGCTTACCGATCGAGAGAAGAATGTGCTTGGGTTACTTGTCGATGGCTTGAGTTACAAGATGATTGCGGATAAAGAGAATATCTCGTTTCATACAGTGAATGCGCACGTTCGCAAGATCTATGAAAAACTACATGTGCATTCCCTCGCTGAGGCGGTAAGCAAAGCCCTTAGGGAGAATCTGCTTTAGTCTTCTTGCGCCGAGGTTGGCTTGCGGTCTTATTCCGCATTACTTTTGGCCCATGGCATTAATTGAAGAATTTGATCGCTCGGGTAATTGGCTTTTCCGTTGGAGGAGCTTTCTACCATTGGTTTTATATGCAATGGCGGCGTTGGTCATTCTGTTTGAAGCGGACGTGCATTTGCCGATGTTTGAAAGCACGTGGGCATGGTCCTGCATCGCTGTTTCTTTATTCGGTTTGTTGATTCGCGCTGTGACGATTGGTTTTACACCCAAGGGTACCAGTGGACGAAACACCAAGGAAGGGCAGGTCGCTGAAGTGCTCAACACCAAGGGTATTTACTCTGTCGTTCGTCACCCGCTTTACTTGGGCAACTTCTTCATGTGGCTTGGCATTATTATCTACGTCGGCAACTGGTGGTTTACACTGGTTTGCTCCTTACTCTTTTGGGTTTACTACGAACGCATCATGTTTGCGGAAGAGTTTTTTCTCAGAAAGAAATTTGGTCAGGTTTACCTCGATTGGTCTGAAAAAGTACCTGCGTTTTGGCCTCGACTCACGCAATGGAAATCATCGGGTGTCGAATTCTCGATGCGAAATGTGCTCAAACGAGAATACAACGGCTTCTTCGCGATTTTTCTTTCTTTCGCTTTACTGGATGCCATGAAGAATTATGTGCACTTCGGTTTTTCAACGTGGAAGGATTTGATTTCTCCCTTCTGGCTTGCGGCCCTTGTTGCTTCGTTTGTCATCTTCATTGTGCTGCGCTCGTTGAAGAAGTACACGAAGGTGTTGAATGTCGAGGGAAGAGAGTTTGTGAAATAAGGACGAAGGATGAAGGGCGATGGGCGAAGGATGAATAAACTTCGCCCTTCGCCCTTCGCCCTTCGCCCTTCGCCCTTCGAAAGTATTACGCGTCAATCTTCGCATACTTCGCATTCGCCTCGATAAACGCACGGCGCGGTGGCACTTCGTCGCCCATAAGCATGGAGAAGATATGGTCGCATGCAGCTGCGTTGTCGATGGTTACCTGGCGCAGGGTGCGGTAAGCCGGATTCATGGTGGTTTCCCACAACTGCTCGGCGTTCATTTCACCAAGACCCTTATAGCGCTGAACGTTTACATTGGATTCGCTGGCACCTTTCATCTCAGCGATGAGTGCGTCGCGTTGCTCGTCGTTCCAAGCGTATTCGGCTTTGTTACCTTTCTTCACCAAGTAGAGTGGAGGAGTAGCAATGTAGATATGTCCGCGTTCGATGAGTTCCTTCATGTGACGGAAGTAGAACGTCAGGATAAGCGTTTCGATGTGTGAACCGTCGATGTCGGCATCGCACATAATCACGATTTTATGATAGCGTAGTTTCGCAAGGTTGAGCGCTTTCGAATCTTCCTCTGTTCCGATTGTTACACCAAGCGCAGTGTACATGTTTCGAATTTCTTCATTTTCGAAAACCTTGTGCTGCTGGGCTTTTTCGACATTAAGGATTTTACCACGCAAGGGCAGAATGGCTTGGAATTGACGATCACGACCTTGTTTCGCTGTTCCACCAGCAGAGTCACCTTCCACCAGGAACAGTTCCGATTTTATTGGATCTTTCTCTGCGCAGTCTGCCAGCTTGCCTGGGAGACCGCCGCCGCCGCCAACGCCTTTACGCTGCACCATTTCGCGCGCCTTCTTGGCCGCATGACGCGCTTGAGCTGCGAGAACTACTTTTTGTACTATTTGCTTGGCATCGGAAGGGTTTTCCTCAAGATAAGCCTCGAGCATTTCACTCACCACCTGACTAACAGGAGCAACTGCTTCTTTGTTGCCGAGTTTGGTTTTGGTTTGACCTTCGAATTGCGGTTCAGCAACCTTAACTGAAACAACAGCTGTCAACCCTTCACGGAAGTCATCGGGTGAAATCTCGATTTTCAGTTTCTCGAGCAAACCACTTTTTTCAGCGAAGTTCTTGAGCGTCGTGGTAAGACCTCGGCGAAAACCGCTGAGGTGAGTACCACCTTCGTGTGTATTGATGTTGTTTACATAAGAGTGAATGTTCTCGTTATAAGAGTCGTTGTAAACCATGGCCACTTCAACGGGGATGTCGCCGTCGGTACGTTCCATGTGAATGATTTTCTGGATAATAGGCGGACGTGTTTCGTCCAAGAACCTCACGAATTCTTCCAAGCCGTTTTCCGAGAAAAACGTCTCTGTTGTGGGAGCACCGTCTTCGGCTATTTCACGCTTATCCGTAAGGGTAAGCTTAATGCCTTTGTTGAGGAACGAAAGTTCACGCAGGCGGGTTGCCAATGTTGCTCTGTTGTACTCGGTGATGTCGAAGATGGATGCATCGGGTTTGAATGTAACGGTTGTTCCGCGCTTATCGGTTGGTCCTACTTCGCGCGCTGCGTAGAGTGGTTTACCGATGCTGTATTCCTGCTCGGTGATTTTACCATCGCGGTAAACAATGGCGTGCAGATGTGTCGAGAGCGCGTTCACGCAACTTACACCCACACCGTGCAGACCGCCTGATACTTTATAGGAACCTTTGTCGAATTTACCACCTGCTCCGATTTTGGTCATAACCACCTGCAGTGCCGATACTTTCTCTTTGGCGTGCATGTCGGTTGGAATACCACGACCGTTATCGCTAACAGTGATTGAATTGTCTTCATTGATGCTGACCTGAATCGTGTCGCAATGGCCGGCCAATGCTTCGTCGATGGAGTTGTCGACCACTTCATACACCAGGTGGTGCAATCCGCGTACGCCGGTATCGCCGATGTACATCGACGGACGCATGCGCACGTGTTCCATTCCTTCAAGACTTTGAATATTGGCGGCGGTATAGCCCGACGCGAGTTTGGTTTCTTCGCTCATAACAATGCTTTCTTCCACGATTTAATACGAATTTGAGTTGAGGTGATTTAACCTCGCAAAAAAGGGCTTTTGAAGGCCTTTTTTTGAGGTGCACGAATATACGTCCGTTAAGCCCTAAAAACGTGAGAAAAACGGCTAAAAAACGGACAATTTTTCACAATTCATAAACAAGGTGAAAGTCTTGATTTGACGTGGGTTTTCGGGCGGAAAAACGCGTTTGTTTTTACACCGCTCACTAGCGCTCCGCTGATTGACCCAAATACGACCAAATTTCAGTGGCCCTTCGCCCTTCGCCCTTCGCCCCTCGTCCCTCGTCCCTCGTCCCTCGTCCCTCGCCCTTCACCCTTAGAAGCTATAAGTCGCTCCCAGCGTCGCCAGGAACTGCTGTGCCTGATAACCGCCCCAGCGTTGGTATTTGAGGGCCAGGGTGTTGTTGAACTGTACCCAAGCGGAAAGGCGTTTATTGTAGCGGTATTCTACCTTGAAGTTGGCGTCAAGGAAGCCCTTGAGCTTGTATTCATAGCTGACGTAGCCGTCTTGACGGCGTGGGGTAACGCCGGCCACAGGCACGGTCGATTTTGCCCAGCGTGAGCCGATGTAGAAGATGTCGGTTCCGATGATGAACTTGTTCTTCAGATTGTATTGGCCGTTGGCGAGTACTTTCAAGCCGGGCTGATGCCACGCGTATTCGGCTGTCTTGGTTTCATAGCGGAAGTAATCGGCACGCACGTTTGCCTTCCACTTCTCACCGGCATAGAGTGCCAGTTCACCATAGAAATTATAGCTCGTTAGGTCGTCATACACCACTGTAAATACATTTCCCCAGGAGTAGAAGCTTCCTTGCGGAAAGGAGAGGCTATCATTGATGAAATAGGCGAAATCTCCGAAGCGGCGATAAGTGAACCCGGCTTTGTAGGATACTTCCTGTGAAAACGTTCCGCCCAGACCGGCATACACTTCCAGCTTGTTGTTGAGGTTTTTCAGCTTAGGGAAGCTCTGGATATAGGGGTTCTGACGATAGAGCGAAAGGTAGGTTGTAGGCTCCATGTTGCCGCGCATTCCTGCGAAGGGCACAAGGATGCCATCGAGAATGCTATAGCTGACCTCAGCCAGCGGATAAAAATGGCCTTTTTGATCACTGCGTGCATCGAGGTAGACACCGGCGCCAACGCGGGCTCTTAGGCCTTTCCAGGTGGTGCTGGCGCTAGGAACAAACTTGACAATGGCGTTATCGGATTCTCGCTGTTGGAAAGCGGTATCAACGCCGGCAGTATTTTCAACGCTCCAATCGCGGCCATTGAGCAGCGGGCCGTTAAAATTGAACGTATTATAATTTACCCCGAAGTCGGCGCTGAACAAGGTGCTATCCTTGAGCATGCGGCCATGGGCGAGCACATCAAAGTTGGTTTCCGAATTTTGGAAAATGTCCTTGGTGTTGCGCAGCGACATATCGGCATTGAAGTTGAAATCGCCGGTATCGCGCTGATAGGAGAGGTAGGAAAGTCCACCGCCAAATGTGCTCATACGCTGATCAAAGGTGAGACTGTCAAAGGCCGGCCCTGCGTAGTCATTCTTAAGGTCTACACCGTACCAATGGGTCACGTTGCGTTCCCAGTTGAATTTTCCGACGAGTTGTGTTTTCTTGAAGAACCATTTGCCCCAGGCCTCAGCGCGATTGTCGCTGTAACGGTCCGGAATACTGTCGTCGTCGTCAAGTTGCACACCATCACCGCGAAGCAACTGGTAATGCACGCCGTAGGTGCCTTTCTTGGAGCGGCCATCGGTGAAATAGAAGTCAACGGGAGTCGTGTTGTAGCTGCCCCAGCCGGCCTTGATATAGCCGCGATAGAGGTAGCCCAATTTTTCTTCCACGTTGATTTTCGCTGCCGGGATCAAACGCGGCTCAATCGTGATGGCCGTTGGTGTAGGCAGAGTGGTGTACTGAATGCGGGTCATCTGAACCACGCTGTCTTTGGTTTGCGGCCAAACAGTAATCTTATTGGCGTCGCGCAGAAACAGACGACGGTTACCTTCAATGAGGAAGTCGTATTCCATGGTGGCAGCCGTATCGGTCTGACCAAAGGAAGTCATGCCCGGGATGAAACCGAGGCAAAGAAGAAGGATGAGGCTATAGCGAGTCATGATAATCTTAGCGGTTGTTTGGCTGTTCAGGATCCAGGTTGATTTCAACATCGTTGACTGATGGTGCGTTCGGTGTAGGGTTTTCCAATTGCTCGAGCGTTGCCTTCTTGGCATTGGCGGCTTCTACGACCGAGGATTCGGTAACGTTTTCCAAAATGGCATTGATGGTAGCGTGAGCCTGGAAGTAGTCTTTGAGCGAGATGTAGACATCGATGAGCAAAAGGAAACCTTTGTATTTCCATTCATCGAAGGCAGAGAATTTTTCAATCAACTGAAAGATTTCTGTCTCTGCTGCTTTGAATTCTTCCTTGGAATAATAGGAACTTGCTATAAGGTATTTGGATTCAGCTCCGGCATTGCCGCCGCGCTTTACGACCTCTTTCAAATCGGTAATGGCCTCGTCGTAATTGCCGTTGACATGCAGGATGCGACCACGCCAAAGCAGCGCCGTATAGCGAATGTCTTCAGGCGTACCGTCGTTGGCAACTACCTTGTCAGCATACATTTTTGCATCTGCAAATTCGTTGAGCAAATAATTGCAGCGCATAAGACCGATCTGCGCTTCCAGCACATTGTTTTTCGATACTGCTGTTTGTTCCAGATCACGATAGTGGGTGAGTGCTTGCGAATAATCTTTATTGTTGTAAGCGATGGTTGCGGCCATCACCAAGCACTCTTCCAAGTAATTATTACTGCCTTGTGCAATCACGTAGTTGCAGTATTCGAGTGATTTGTTGAAATCATTTTTGTCGTAGTAACAATTGGCCAGGAAGTAGCTCGCATCCAAGGCGTGATAGGCGGGCTGGAAGCGTGATAAGTAATCGGTGAGTTTAGTGATACCGGTTTCGCAGTTCCCGTCCTGCACGTAGCTGACGGCTCTGCGGTAAACATCTTCCTCGAGTTCATCTTTCGTTGCACCGCAAATGGTAACAGCGTCGTTTTGGAATTCAGGGTCCTCGATGAGTACGGCCTTACAGATTTGATAGGCGTCACAGACAACAGGATCTTTCTTGTATTTGGTCTTGATGGCTACCCAAGCATCCTTGACTTGCTGTGGATTATCTTCTTTCACGTAGATCAGACACATATCGCGCATGCTCAGCTTAGCATAGGGTGAGGTGGCGTAGTTTTTTAAGATGTCATTGAAGTACGTTTTGGCCTCGGCAAGGCGGTCTTGCTGGAGATAGGTTTTAGCTATTTCGTATTTCGAATCGACTTCAAATTTCGAGTTCGGGCTTTCCGTAATGAGGTTCTTGAGGACCCACGATTTCTTTTCCGGCTGTCCATCATAACCATAGCACATGGCCTTTTGATAGAGCGCGTATTCCGATCCTGCCTTACTGGTTTCAACGGCTTTGTCGTAATAAAGGATGGCCTGCGCGTAGTTCTTTGCGACATAGAAGCAATCGCCGGCGCGGGCAGCCGCATCACTTACTTTCTTGCTTTCTTTCCCGTGACTTCCGTCGATGTATTTTCGAAAAGCCGTGTTGGCGCTGTTGTACCAGCTAGTGGCCGTTTCCATGTTTTCCTCGGCATTGGCCATTTTGAAATATGCATACCCCTGGCTATAGTGCGCTATGCCATAGAATTCACTCGTGTATGCGCCGGGCTCATTGATGAATGCTGCATAGCGCTGCGCTGCTTTGGCGTAATCGTCGAGGCGATAACTGATTTCAGCTTTCCAGAATTTGGCGTCGGCATTGACCGTAGGGTTGATCGGGTAGGTCGGCACTTTGTCAAAGAATTTCTCAGCGTCAGCATATTTTTCTGCTTGAAAAAGCTCAACGCCTCGGTTATAGGCCACCACCTGATAGGCTTCCTTTACGCGTTCATCCTTGTTCTTGATTTTGTCGAGTGAAGCCAATGCCTTTTCATAGTTGCGGGTGCGCATGTAAACATTGAGCAGGAATTCGTAGACCTCGTCGTGTCTTTTGCTATTGGGATATTTGTTGAGATAATCCTCCAAGGCCGTGATGGCTTCATGAAATGGATTGTAGGATAGTTCAAAAGCGAGCTTAGAGTAATTGAAAAGTGCGTCTTCCTGAATTTCGGGATTAAAGCTCATGTCAGCCGCTTCTGCAAAGGCATTGCGGGCGTATTCTTTCTGATTGATCTTGAGGTAGCATTCCCCTAGATTGTAGGCTGCTTTCTGGTGAAGTTCATCATCGCCGTCGGTTACAGCACCGTACTCCAAAATCGACTTCTGCCACTGATCACTCCGATGATAAGCGTAGCCGAGTTGATAATGGTCCTCGCGAGTAATGTCAGCGTAGGTTGCAGCCTTATGATAGGTTTCAAGAAAGGGCACTGCTTCGGCATATTGCTTTTTCATGCAATGACTATCACCGATGATGCGTGAAATTTCGGGAACACGCTTGGTGTTTTTGGCTTCGGCTTGTTGCAGAGCACCCGGGCCGTATTTCAATACCTCGTCATAATTCTTCTGCTTGTAATAAATGTAAGTGATGTAATAGGGTACAAGTCCTTTGAACGCCTCATCATTTTCAAGTTGGCGAAAGCCGTCTAACGCCACTTGTAAGTCGTTTTGCTCGTAGGCAATGTGACTGTAATAGTAAATGGCAGCTTTCTGATACTCGCTCTCCACTTGCTTTACCTCAAAGAAGTCTTGACGAGCCGCTTCCGTGTTTCCTGTTTCAAAAAGGCTATGTCCGCGTTTGTAGCGAAGTTCATTTCGGTCTTCTGTAGTGAGGTCTCGCTCATCGACCATCTCAAACCATTCGAGCGTTTTTTTGTATTGCTTCTTTTGATAGTTGAAGGTGGCCAATTCGAAGTATGCATGAAGTTTCCAGGGCGAATCGGGATGCTCGAGCACGAATTTCTCGAGCTGATACTCGGCGTCTTTATGGAAAAGATAGAGGGCGCATATCCCGTTGTAGTATTCGGAGTTGATGCGCAGGGCTTGCTGTGGATCTTTCTCCAACGCAATGAACTCCTGGAATTTTTCTTTCGCAGCTACATATTTTTCGTGATCGAATAAATCGTTAGCCTCACGGTATATGCGAGTTTTGTCGTACAGCGCAATGGGAGGCTGCGCCAAGAGGCTGTGCTGAAATCCCAGAATAAAAAGGGCGATAAGGATGATTCTCATGGTTGGTCTTCAACGGATTTTACCAAAAGGGAAGTTAGCGGGGTGATTCACAGCCAACCTTTCCACTTGGTTAAACTTGCGAACGTCCGTCTGTGAAATGTATTTTTCTGAAAAATGTTAAAGCGGGTATAAAGACCGCATCTTAGGGTTTCCATAGCTCCAAATAAACTATCCACATGAAGCTTTTCACCATCGAACAGTTGCGGCAATGGGACCGCGTTACGATTGAATCACACTATGAGCGTTCACTGTCGCTCATGGAAGTTGCGGCCCAGGCCTGCGCCGAGGTGTTGTTGGATAAAGCACCTGCACCGCTTTACATTTTTTTCTGCGGCACGGGCAATAATGGAGGCGATGGTTTAGTCATGGCGCGTACACTGCTCGAGCATGACCACATGGTTGTTGTTTACGTGGTGGGAGATTCATCCGCGGGTTCACCGGATTTCCGCGAGAATTTGCAGCTCTGCCTTGATGGGGATGTACCATTGAATTTCATCGTTGACGAGCAGTTTCAACTCTCGTTGCCGCCGGGAGCGGTTGTCGTGGATGCCCTTTTTGGGTCCGGCTTGAATCGTCCGATTTCCGGCTATGCTGCTGAGGTTGTTGAGGCCATCAACGCGTCCGAACGCACCGTGGTCGCAGTGGATATTCCTTCAGGACTGCAGGCAGATTTATTGGAGCAACAAGTCGGTTCGATAGTAAAAGCAACGATTACGCTGTGCATCGAGACGCCCAAGCGCGCGATGTTGTTTGCCGAAAACTACCCGTTTGTTGGGTCGCTGTTTCTTGTGCCCATTGGACTCGATGGCGCATTTCATCGTGAAACGCCTTGCAATTGGTATTACTATGATGAGATGAATGCCATGGCAGATCTCAAGGTCCGTTCAAAGTTTGATCACAAGGGTAACTTCGGCCATCTGGGAATCGTTGCAGGAAGTAAAGGCATGATGGGCGCCGCTTTATTGAGCAACTATGCCGCGCTGCGCAGTGGAGTTGGAAAGGTCACCGCGCAGGTTCCCGGTTGCGGACTGACGCTGTTGCAGACCGCAGTTCCGGAAGCCATGGCCGTGGAGGATACGAACGAGGATTTTTTTACCGGAGTTCGCTTACCCCAAGGGTGCAGCGCTTATAGCATCGGACCCGGACTGGGTAGGCATGAAGTCACAGCCAATGCGCTTGTGCAATGGTTGAAGAGCATGCATTTACCGTGTGTCTTGGATGCCGACGCGTTGAATTGTTTATCTGAAAAAGATTTGACGTGTTTACCTCAACTCGCGGTCCTGACACCTCATGTGGGTGAGTTTGATCGCCTGTTTGGAAAGCATGAGTCGAGCTTTGAGCGCTTCCAGACGTTACTTGCGAAAGCAAGGGAATTGCAGGTAGTCATCGTGCTGAAGGGAGCACATTCTATTACGGCAACGCCAGCCGGTGAAGTGTTTTTCAATTCAACCGGTAATGCGGGTATGGCCACGGCCGGAAGTGGTGATGTGTTGTGTGGAATGATTGGCGCTTTGCTTGCTCAAGGATATGAGCCGGTAACTGCCGCGAGACTTGCTGTGTTTCTGCATGGCTTGGCGGGCGATGTGGCCTGCGAAGCACGCGGCAGTGAAGCCATGATTGCGCGCGATATCATCGAATTTATCGGTGATGCGTTTCAGCAGATTCATCACCTTCGGTACACATTACGCTAAAGAAAATCTACGGGCCCTTTGCCTTGTCGAACCAGACGAATATCGTCGTTGGTGCAGTCGATGATGGTGGATACCTCGAATCCGCTCGGGCCGCCATCGATGACGAGGTCAACCGATTTGTGCATTTTCTCGAAAATCAATTCGGCATCGGTCGTGTATTCAAGGATGGTATCGTCGTCATGCACAGAGGTTGAAACAATAGGGTTTCCCAAGGCCTCTACAATCGCTCGTGGAATGTTGTTGTCAGGCACACGAATACCCACCGTTTTTTTTCGGTCCGAAAAAATTTTCGGAATGGCCTTGCTTGCCTCGAGGATGAAGGTATAAGGTCCCGGCAACGAATTGCGCATGAGTTTAAAGACGGGATTGTTGAGCTGCTTGCTGTATTCCGTCAGATTACTGAGGTCGTGACAAATCAAGGAGAAGTTTGCCTTTTCCAGTTTGATTTGTTTGATCTGGGCAAGCCGCTCAAGGGCCTTGTGGTTGAGCATATCGCATCCCATGCTATACACCGTATCGGTCGGGTAGACGATGATCCCGCCCTTACGCAGGCAATCGACTACCTGCGCGATTTTGCGCGGGTCGGGATTGGCGGGATGGATGGGGAGAAGCATGATAATGACGAATGACTAATGACGAGTGACAAGTGACTTTACATTAGTCACTGGTCACTAGTCATTAGTCGCTATTTCGCTGCTTTCGCGTGGTCAGCGAGAAACTGCGCCAATCCGTTATCAGTGAGTGGGTGTTTCATGAGAGCGATGATAGCGCTCAATGGACCGGTCATCACATCGGCACCGATTTCAGCGCACTTAATGATGTGCATCGGGTGGCGCACGCTAGCGGCAAGGATTTCCGTATCGTAGCCGTAGTTGTCATAAATCAAGCGAATCTGCTCAATGAGGTCGATACCATCGGTGGAAATGTCATCCAATCTTCCGATGAAAGGAGAAACGTAGGACGCTCCGGCTTTTGCGGCAATCAGTGCCTGACCTGCTGAGAATACCAAGGTGCAGTTGGTGCGAATGCCTTTGTCCGAGAAATACTTCAACGCTTTGACGCCTTCTTTAATCATTGGGATTTTGACAACGATGTTGGGATGAAGTTCAGCGAGAGCTTCACCTTCACGCACCATGCCTTCGTAGTCCGTTGCAATAACTTCAGCGCTCACATCACCGTCGCCTACGATTTCACAAATCGTTTTGTAATGCTTCATGACGTTGTCCTGGCCTGAAATGCCTTCTTTCGCCATAAGCGAAGGATTTGTGGTTACACCATCCAAAATGCCTAGGTCGTGGGCCTCCTGGATTTGCGCGAGGTTAGCGGTATCAATAAAAAATTTCATGGGTCTTTGTTTATGCCGCGAAGGTAGCCCGCAGAAAGAACTCCTAGTCCTGATGTTTATCGGATGTCAATAAAATAGGAGTCACTTTCCGACCCACTAGTGAAATCGCGTGTTTGCCGGAACTATTCTAATTCGTTCCCGCCCGAATGCTTCATCACCTTCACATTTCCACCGAGTAATCCGTTGACCAATGAGATGAAGATGGCCAGTAGAATGGCGGCCCAGAGTCCGTCAATCACGAATCCGTCGACAAGCTGATCGGCAATCATCAAAATGGCGGCATTGATGAATAGCAGGAAAAGCCCCAGCGTGAAAATGGTCGCCGGAATGGTGAGCAGCACAAGCAGAGGCTTGAGAAAAGCGTTGAGCAGAGCCAGCACGATAGCGGTTACGATAGCCACCCACGGTTGATCGAAACGGATGCGGTCCATCAGATAGTCAGCCACTAGCAGCGTCACGGAGGTGCTGATCAGTTGCAAAAGCGTAGTCTTGAGTCGGTCCTGTTGATGCATGGCGCTAAGTTACACAAAACGCCAGCCTTGATTAACCTCTCAGCTCTTGGCTTTTCTCTGGGTAAGGACGCACTGCCGTGCGTCCGTGCCCGCCTCTCTTGGCCAAGGCC
>Ga0209617_10000472_pt1 | contig 17454 bp, 13 predicted proteins | sample LakEriepJuly2011_2_FD_187459 | JGI IMG/M metagenome (GOLD analysis project Ga0209617, IMG submission 187459) | Freshwater microbial communities from dead zone in Lake Erie, Canada - CCB epilimnion July 2011 (SPAdes) (version 2) | ecosystem: Environmental > Aquatic > Freshwater > Lentic >...
AAACCTTCTGCAATAGATTTAAAATAAATAGAACTATAATAAATTTTTAACATATTAATCTATTATTATCAAAGATATCTTTAGATACCTTTAGCTACTGAAAGTACCTTTATCTTCTTTCTGTAATATTTATAAAATTTCCAAATTGTTTATAAAGTTCTGTTATTACAGATGGATTTGAGTCCTGTGTTAGATTCGAGCCCTGTGTTAGATTCGAACCCTGTGTTAGATTATTTAAATTTGCAATTTGATTATCTTTTTGATTAGATTCCATTTCCATTTGTGTTAGAAGTGTTTCAAATCTTTTAATTGAACTATCATTTTCTCTAGTTTGTTTTAAATAAGATTTAGTTAGATTATCAATTTGATCATTTTTTTTAACACATTCAGCACATGGTTTTGTAATTTGTACAGTTAGATCTTTAATAAATCCATTTTTTTCTTCACATGATTTACATGTGCTAGTTTGGAATTTACTAGCTTGAGATTCAAGATTAGTAATTAATTTATCTTTAGTTTCACATAATTTGCATTTAGCTAGTTCTTCTTTAACTTGATCACATATTTTTGTTTCTTCCAAATCTTTTTTAAGTTTTTCAATAGTTTGAGCTTTGACAACACATTCTGAACAGTCATGAACAGGACTAGAAACATTAACTATTTTATTTGTTTGAGCTGCTAGTTTTTCATATTTACCATGAAGTTTTTTAAGTAGAATCTTATATTCTTTAATTTTTTCTTCATGTGCTAATTCAATCTGCTCCAGCACATGAGTTTTTGTTGCAAGAGCTGACAGTTTTGGTTTAATATTGTTAACATAATTAACAATTTCACTAGCAAATGTTGAATCTGCTATAATACGCGAAACAAGTTCTGTAGTAGATAATTGAATACTCATTAGATTAATTTAATAAATAAATAGATTAAAATTTTTTATCTATTAAATTAATATTAACATTTATCAAATGGAATTTATAGATACAATTAATACTCAACTAGATAAAATTGCCATTAAATATGATATAAATAGGATTAGTACTAAAACTTATACATTAGATCAAACACTACAGTTATTAAATAAGATAGAACAAATTAATCCGAAAATAATTCATGGCAAAACAAAATTTGGTGTTTTACAAAATCTTGTATATAAATTAAATGAAGAGTTATGTATAAAAAATTCACAATCAATAGATCATATATTAAATGAAATAATTGTATGTATTGAACACGAAAATACTTTATCAAGAAACGAATGTGCAAAACAAATTCAAAAAATACTTGATGAAAACTATTTAAAATCAAATATTAAAAAAAAATTAAATACACTAGTTGATTTGCTAGTTAAAGTATAAAAATTATTTTTAGCCATAAATTCTCCATGAACAATTACACACTTCACACTGTACAAATATAGTCATTGGTTCATCAGCAGATCTAGTTTGTAAAGAATAAACTTTACATTTGCGTTGTTTACATTTTCTACATTCATATGCATCAGAAGTTGCAGTATTATTTTTTTTATACTCGATAAAATCCCTCTTTTTGATAATACTTTCCCAACAAGTTGGATTTAGTTCTTCAGGACTTAAATAAGGAATACGGGTAATATCTACTTTTTTGTTTAAAATAGATGCTAGTAAAGTTGGAGAATTCATTGGATTTAAATTATAATACAAATCTTGAATTTTTGAATTATATAAACTTTTAAAATGAACTAAATTTAAATTATAACAGCTTACATATTGACTTGTATAAGCAAATACCAAATCTTCAAGTTGAATAGCTTCATTAGGTGGTAAGTACTCAGCCAAATAACTTTGACCTCTAGATCTATAACTACGTTTAGTTCCGTCTAATACATCAGATTCTGTTTCAGTAGACATTAGTTTATTAAATAGATTATATTGTCAAATTCTTAAATAAAAAAATAAACAATTTTTTTATCTTTATCTAAATTTGATATTCTTATTTTACTGCTTTTTGAAGTTAAAATACCAAAATTTAAAAAGTTATAACTACCTTTGAAATTATTTAATCATTATAAATATATTGAACTCGATCTTTTTATTTATATCTTGACATAAAAAACATAGAAATACCAAAAACAGACAACATTGAACCAATAGTGTACATACAACGATTACTAGAAGATTTCTTATTATATCTGTTATTGTTAGTATCAGTATCTTCAGTAATAGAAATAATCGAATGTGTGTGTAACTGATTAATAATTGAAAGAACAGCAGTTGTAGTAATAATGTTAATTGTCATATTTTTTATCAAGGTGTTTGTATTTATAATAAAAGAATAATTTTTTCTAATTTAAGTTAGGTTTGATTGCATCAACCATATGATATGTTGCATCAATCACATAGTGTTTTAAAGGTTCAATAAATCCAAACTCATTAATAAAACGTAATGATTTGAACATAGCTAATATATTGGATTGATTTTTAATAGCATATGTATTTTCAACAACCCGATCAGTACTCAGGGAAGAATCTTGTAGTATATTTGTGTAAATTGTATTTTCCCCATATACTTTTTTAGAATACTTGAACATATCATCTGAAGGTGATTTAAATCCTAGACATTTTTTAATAGAAAGTGAATCATTCAATTTAATTGAATATATATTTTTCCATTTCTCAACAAGATTATTGTATTCAAAAAATCTGACTTTTTCTTTATCATTTAGTATAGTACCAAATCCTCTGCATCTATACTTGTTGATAATTTCAATTGGATCTTTTGATCCTGCAAAGTACTTGTAATCAATATTTATCATTGTCATACAAGCACTAATACATGATGGTGTCATCTTTACTGTTGTACCATCATAAAATGCTCTTACAATTGGAAGATGAAAAGATGCAACAGTTCCAAAATAATCATTAAATCTTATTTTAAATGCTTCAATAGAATGAGGCATAAATGGTGATGATATTTTGAATTTAAGATTTTCATTAATAATAAATAGAACATTAGATTCATCAATTAATGAAACTGGTTCTTCTTCAACTTCTTTAGATTCTTGTTCAGGTTCCTTAAAATATTCTTTATCTTCATCGGAAATCAAATCTTCAGCTGATTCTTTTATTTCTTCATCTTGTGTTTCTAAATCTGTATTTTTATTTAATGCAGCTTCATCAGCTTTATCTTTTTTAGTTCTAGCAAATACAATTTGTAGCTGTTCAACCCCAACAATATCAAATTCAGGAGCATATATCTGATTATTCCAGATAGAATGATTAGAAGGATTTGAAGCGAAATCCATATTTTTTTGATGTTTATGTTTAAGATAAAATGGATAAATAGCTTGTTTTACTTTTATATTATTAATATCAGTAACAACTTCTCCATAGCTCATACCTTGTGATTCTAAAGTTGTTAACAAATACTTTTTAATAAAGTCTACATTAATTATAACAGCTACACTTTTAACTGGTTTAATAGTTACTAGTAAATCTTTTTCATATCCAGTAACTTTGGAGGTTTCAATAAAAGTTTTAATATTTGTTTCAATTGTATTGGCAACCAAATAAACTTTATCAATAAAAGCACTTCCATCTAAATTACATAACATATCAATATCTGCATCTCGATAATACTCGTTAATATAGTCAAAATATTTTCTAGAACAAGATGTAATTTCTTGATTTGACATAAAATTTAACATCAAAGGATTAAAATTAGGTAGACAGGCAGCAATTAAAGATCCAGATACTGCTATAGAACTCCAATCTAGTCCTTTTAAAAGTTCAAAATCATTTTTACCTGTTAGAAAAACTCCAAATCTGAATAAAAATGTATCTTTTTTAGTAACACCATATCTAACCTGTTCTCTAATTCTTGGTTCAACACCCATAATATTATCAGTTAGATTATATAGTTGTGATGAGACTAGAACAGGTAGATATGCAGAACTTTTAATAACATCATCTTTTGTTATAGGAGTTTCTGGAAGTAACCAAGCAGTTTCAATGTCAAAAATAAAACGATCTGATTGTACAATATTCTTTTTTTTAATAGATTCTTCTAAATACATGGTAATCCATGCGTACGATAATAGGTACTTGAATACATAATAGTATTTGGAATAGAATCCAGTAGATAAAAGTTTTAAAAGGAGTTCTTTATTATTTATTACTAAATGACATAGTTCTTTAGAACTTAATAAATTCATTACCAAATAATAAAATTCTTTATCTCCCATATGAATATTTTCATCTAAAAATTTATTAAAAGTATCTACATTTATTGAATCACAAATTGAATTTGATGATATTCTATATAGTCTATAACCTTTTTCTTTTAGATTAGATGCTGCATCAACATAAGTCTGTTTTCTATACAAATAATTAAGATAATTATCATCTTCAATTGCATATTTATTTATTTTTTGTATAATTCCTTTGATCTGCTCATTTTCAAGTCTTTGAGTTAGATTCAGATTAAATCCTCTTTGCATAAACTGCAAACTAATATTTAATCTGCAATTAGAATAGAATGCCCAATAAGATCTTTCATTAAATGTTTGTAACATATTAATACGATTAAGTCGCATTGCTTCATTAGTACATGAATAAGCCATATAATCATCTAGCAAACAGGCAATCAAATAGTCTTTAAAAGTACAAACACCATTAAATTGCATTGAATAAGATCTAATTGATTCTTCATTAATAGTTGATAAATTTAAAACTAATTCTTTTTGATCAACAGAAGTAAAATATTTTCTATCAATATTAAATTCTTTATTCAAATATTCATAGTCTAGTAAATGCAAGAAATTTTTAATAAAAGTATTTTTAATTATTGCAACTGGCATAGGTATCAATGTATATCCCAAATGTTCAGACTCGGGATTTAAATTGGAACGTATAGATTGATTGGAACAAAGTACTAAAACTCGACCAAAAGATCTATAAATTTCTTCAATTGATAGATCTTTAACAGATCCATCTCTAATAGGACTATATTTAAGAATACTCGATAACATGACTAATTTAATTGTTTGAATTAAGTGTAAATAAATAAAATATAAATAAATCAATTTTTTTAAAGCAAAAACAAGCTCTAAATAAATTGCTTGTTAAAGTCAATTTTTGCTTTATACATCATATATATATACGGAGTTTTTAAAGACTATATAATCCTTTTTTTCAAGAAATTCTAGTCTTGTTTTTACATACTTTTCATCAACTTTAAAGTATTTGTTAAAAAAGTTAATTTTTTCTGTCAAATCTTGAAGATTCATTCCAGATCCATTTAATCGCTTGAGTGATTTGATTATCCAACAATCAGTTGTATTTTGAATGTCAAAACTATTTGCATCAATTTTAATTTGTTTTTGTTTAGATACTGATAATTTATTTAAGTTAATCATTGGAGGAAGATTGGAGTTAATTGAATATACATTAGATTCCTGTTTGCTTATAACTATAACACCAGATAACTCGAGTAGATCAAGATATTTTTTAATAGATTCTAAACTTTCAACTTCAAGTTTACTAATTAGTTCAGACTCAATAATACCATTATCTTCAGAGCTAATAACTATTAATATAGATATTGGAATAATTGGACCACTTATAGTTGTCAAATCAACTTGTATATCAATTGTACTATTTTCATAACACCATTCAATAGATCTAAAACTATGCTTTTTAGTATAAAATTTTTCATATACTTTAAAGTATATTAGAATTGAATCAGGAATTTTAATTCTAGGAGTTTTAGATTTATTTTTCCACACATCTTTATTAATAAGAATTGTATTTGATAAACTCATATCAACAGATACATCTTTATTACAGTTAACTTTAACATTTGATACTTCCGAGTTATAGCACACATTAATCTCAATCTCGTATAAAAACTTTTTAATCTTTATGTAATTTGATTCATTAGGATCAAAATGATCAATAATTGTTGAAATGTATACAAATAAATCTTCAGTAATTTTAGACTTGATTAAATTATTTTGTAAATTTTGATTAAAGATATCGAGAAATTGAGATTCTCTATTAGATACTGCAATACATTTGGAAACATTAGAAACAAGTTCTTTTAGTACTCCAAAATTATTAATTGAAATTTTCTTTACAAAAATAATCATTGATGTTACCAAATAATTAATTAAAATATCATCTTGTGCTAGAATACTATTAATTGTTTGAACTATCCAAATCTTGACATTCAAATCAATTGATGACCAACAATCTAACATTTTTGCAAGTATTTTAAAAGTTTTTGCTATATCTAAAAATAGTAGTTCAGATGCATATTTTTCCTTGATAACAATTATATTTGTTTCTAGACCACAAATAAGTTTTTCCAAATAAATACTTAGATCTGAGTTAGAATTATTAATTAATTGAGATCTAATTATATCATAAAAAATAGGTTCGCAGGCAAATATATTAGTGTTTGCTAGAATTTGTATGATAGGAGTCTTAGAAATTAGATTTCTAAAACTATATTTATATTCAATATTGGGATTTATAGAACTTCCAGGACCAAAGGTACTTCTGGCATCTTGAATATGTTGAGAAATTTTTGTTTCATATTTACACATTGATTCAGCCAACTTAAAATCAGTGATCAAGTTATTAAATTTTTGTGTTTTAAATGATTCAAAGTAAAACTTGATAACATTACCAAATTCTTCAATAATCTCACATCCATATCTATTATAGAATACAAATGATTCTGCAATAGCTTTCATCTTATCATCATCAGTAAATTTTTTATTTACATCCCAAGATTGATAGTGGTAGTTTAGATCTTCTACAAGCAGATTAAAAGATTGTTCTGCTTGTTTTAAAATATATTGTGGGATAGATTTATCAACTAAAGGTGTAAAAATATATATTACAAATACATTAATATGTTTTAGAACCATTTGATAATATATATTTAAAAAATCTACAAATATATCTTCTGATTTTCTATTTTTTAAATAATCAAATAACATCCTAATTTTTAACATTTTATTATTAACATCATTAAGTGATATAAAACATGTAGAAACAGAATTGATTGAACTAAATTTTGAGTCAATATAATTTATTGTGGTTGATATTAAATATTTAAGTTTATCTGGATTAGATGAAATACCATTAGATCTGATAAAATTATAAGTCGAAAGAATATTTTCATTTTGTTGGAAAATATTCTCAACATATTTGGGAAATAAATCTTGCGACTCTCGCGATTTAAGTATGCAAAACTTATCGAATAGTATATCCATTATTTAATAAAGTATTAATTTTACTATATTAAATATATTAAAGATTCAATTTTTTTATAGTGAGTTAGGCGATCTAGATAAAAATTGCTCTTTGGAGTCAATTTTTTTATAGTGAGTTAGGCGATCTAGATAAAAATTGCTCTTTGGAGTCAATTTTTTTATAGTAACCATCTTGCCAAGTGATAAAATAATCCAAAAAGTAAAACTTTGGTTGCAAAAAGAGCTAGAGGATAGATTTCAAAAAATGGAATATATTTGATGCAAAATGGTCCAATATATGGATTTGCTATTAAAATAAAAAGTATCACAACCATAATAGTTTCATTAATATGAGAAGTTAATGTTTTTTCTTTTATTTCAACAAGTGGTATTTTATCTTTAATATAGACTTGTTTACTCTTTGATGATTCACTTGAACTTATTTCTAATTCTTTCATTGCCTTCTCTTTTTCTAAATTATTTTTAGTAAGTTTATTTGATAATGGAAATTGTTGATTGCTCATAAACACTTGATTTTGCTGAGCTTGTATAGGTAATTGATGAGATTGCTGATATTGATGGTTTTGTTGAACTTGTTGAGATTGTTGATTTTGTGGAGCTTGGATTTGTTGAACTTGTTGAGATTGCTGGTTTTGATGGTTTTGTTGAACTTGTTGAGTTTGCATAGGTAATTGTTGAACTTGCTGAGTTTGCATAGGTAATTGCTGGGTTTGCATCTGTTGTCCAGAAATTACCATTGGTTGCGTTTGAGGCATTTGTTCCATCTGTTGAATTAGATTATCCATCATTTGAGTTCCTGACTGATCTGGATAAGGATTTTGTAATGTACCAATAGTTGTAGACATATCATTCTTATCTAAATTCATATTAACATATTCATTTATATTCATTTATATAAAATATAAATCTATATATTTTTTAAAAAAACACACTTATTATAAATTCAGGATCTAAATCCATATAAATTCCTCTCATGTCACCATCTTTATTTTTTTCATATTCAGTACTTTCTAATGCTTTATGTATATCACCAATATGAGTTTTAATTTTTAACCAAATTAGGTTATTAAAATTTTTTATCTCATTATTAGATTGTGTTAGTGTAGATAAATTTGATTTAGGATCATCAGAGAATACCATCCAATCACCAAATTTTTTTACTTTATAACCAGTCAACATTCTATTAATTTCAGGTTCAAAATTTATCATTCCAATCTCTTCAAATTTTCCATTTGATAGTTTAAACGTTTGCAAATAATAAAAATTTGCTATTTGAGCACCAATCTCTTCAAGCTCCAAGTTGATTAGTTTTTTCCCATCTGTTTTAAAAAATACAACGGAACCAAAAATATTTACAGATTCTATATTTACTACTGTGGAAAAATAATTAAAGTCTTTGGAATTCTGAAAATTTAAATCAGATCTATAAGAACATTCTATTTTATATTGTGGATGATCATATACTTGAATTGTACTTGCATAAGATTCTGTAGTACATGATAAATTTTCAGATAACTTATTAAGAAAATCAGATCCATCATCTGACTCGTCTACATTAATAAGTTTGATAAAATTAGATTTACTTAATCTATCAATCCAATTTCCAAATGTTCTTTTACCACCAATAAGTTCAAGACCAGAAAAATCCCAATCATCAGGAATATTAGGTTTAACTAACCAAATTCTTACCATACGAGATATTAATATAATTCATTATTTTCTTTTTAAGCCGATTAATTTGACTCCAATTTCTTTAAGTTTTTTTCCAACATTAAGAATTTGTATTTTTTCACAAATTTGTACAGTATGTGTTGTCTCATATTTATATATATAATTTTTTGTTATTATTGGTACAAAAAGAGTTGTATTTGTTATTGCATATAAATAAACAGGATTAGATAAAATATCTAACCCACCTTTTTCAACTTCTTGAACAAATGGTTTTTCAGGATCGTCGGATTCATATCCTTTAACAAGTATTTTTGTTTTAAATGCAGAAACTATTGCAATCCAATCATCGGAGTAGGCAATTATTTTTCCAAGGGAAATTTTTTTGTTATAATCAGTTTGTGATGCAAAGTATAATACTTGAGGGATTGAATGATTTTGTAGAGACAAACTAAGTAACTTGATAATTCCATCCCATGATTTTAATATATAACCATTTTTCCCATATATCCCTGCAGTAATTTCTCTTTTTTTTGTAAGAATTATTGGATTTATTAAATCTAAATTATATGTTCCTGAAATAATTAATTCTCTGCTATTATCTAAATTAGATCTAACAATATCTTTAATAAACTCGGGATCAGATACAATTGAATAAAAAATTTTAGTATTGGTTTGAATAGGAATAAATATACGAATATTTTTAAAAAAATTGCAATATCCTAATAAAATAATTTTTTTAGTTGGTGAAGTTGTATTTATTGTATCTAATATATAAAAATTTATTTTATTCTTCCAATAAATACTCATTTTTCTTTCAATATCTTTAGACTTAGTTACAAACTGTTTGGCTTGTAACTTTGTAACACCTTGTGATTTAGATTTTTCACAATAATATTCATACTTTTGTATAAGCAAATTCATATTTTTATCACGAGTAATTTTATCTGTTAGTTTATCCAAATCTAAAAAAACATAATTTGAATTAACAAATGAATTAGATAGTTGAGTTTTAAGAGTTTCAGATAGTCCAGCAATATGTGCAAAAATCATTTATATAATTATTAATGAAAAATATTTATGTGATATAAAATTATATGATTTGTACCAGTGAAATAAATACTATAACAATTATTTCTGTTCTTGGAATAATAATATATTTAGTTTTATCTAATAAAGGGAAAGCAGAAAGTGAATATGAAAATAAACTCAAGCTACTAGATAATATGATTTCTCAAACTCAAACTACAATTGCAAAAAAAATTGATTCAAAAGAAAAAAAACTTAAAGAAGGATTAGGTAGAGAGTATGCATCTACTGATACTATTTATATACCTCCTGTAAATAATCCTGAACAAAGTCCTGTAAATAGTCCTGGACAAAGTCCTGTAAATAATTCTGTCCAACATCCTCATCCTATGTATCTTCCATCAATGGTTCCTCTTCTACCCAGTTTAATTCCTCCAGCTGATCCTGTTATATTAAGAGATCGCGCAGTTGTTTCAGATCAACTTTATCCACCATTAGGAAGAGTTGAAAGACCAATATTTGATCAATTAGCATCTAGAATGGCAACAGGATTAATAGGTTATCCAACTCGAGGTTCTCCAGATACATTTAGAATGGTTGGATATATGGTAAATTCAGATAATAAGAATGATAGTTGGAAACTATTTGGAAGACAAAAATATCCAGGTTCATCAATTGGTGAATATTATGCAATACCATTTGATGATAGAAAAGCAGATATGAAAATAACAATTAAAGATGATATGATGCCTAAAGATAAAATTCGAGATATTTATGCATTACCAAATGAAGTAACATTGAACTCTCCACTATTCTCACAAAAACCATATACAATAGTAGAATTAGATAAAGCAGATCTAACTTCTCCTTATTTATAAAATGTATATATTTATAAATCGGGTTTAAGTTCTAAACCTTCAACATCTTTCACATCATAAAATACATAAAATGTCTGATGATTATCTTGAGCATAATTATGAAATGTATAAAAATGGGCTTTTGTTAAATAGCATGATAAAGCCATAATAATTTCTAGAAAATTATTATCTTTTGTTTGAATAGAACTATTTGTTAAAATTCTTTTAATATAAAAATCACTCATAGTAATAGGTTCAATATTAATACCATGTAAAATAAGTTGATTTGTTTTGGTATGTAAATATTTATAAATATTTGTATTCCATGCCCATATAAACTCCTCTAAATCAAAAGAATAATATCCAATAACATTAAATACTTTTTTAATAAATTTATCATCTTCCTTAATATAAACAATTGGTAATAAATTATGTAGCTCATCTGTAAATTTCATTTCAGTAGTTGGGTCTATTTTTTTAATAGTATTAAAATAATCTAATGCATCTAAAATAGTTGAATTCATTTATAAAATATAGCTATATTATTTTTTACCAATTATTGTATCAATTGATATTCCATTTATTTTTTTTGATTTAAAATCGCCACCATTAATAATTACTTCATTTTCTGTCGAGTCTGTTAATAAATTAAATAATGGATTTATTTCTTGTGTATTCTTTTTTTTTTCTAAGATATCTTTGATCTTTAAAATATTTTTATTTGAAAATTCTGTTGGTTTTCGTTCATTTATTTTTCTAATAAATTCTTTATCACAAATTTTAATTCGAGGGAATCCTCCTTTAATAGTTTCACTTATTTGTTCATTATTATTACCACCTTCAAGTTCAACAATATCTATAGTTTCTGTAAGTTCAAACATTTAATATTTGAATAGATAAAAAATTTTAATCGTCAAAAATAATAATAATTTTTCCAACTTTTGAATTTGAATCTATTTTTGTTATTTTTATATTTGATGATATATTTTTTTTACTTGGACTTATAAAGTCTGTTTTTACTTGTATAGCATCATGATCTGTTTGTACTTCTATAATATTTTGTTGATCTAGTTGTGGTATTTTGTCTATTTCATCTATCTTATCTATTTCATCCTCTTCAGTAACTTTAACTATATGATTAATATTACAACACTTTCCAGGATTATCACATGTAAATTTTAAATAATGTTTAATATCAAGATCATCTATAAAGTTAATATATAAAATTCTATGTAGTGCTAATTTTCTTTTTTTTAAATAAAAATTAACATAACATGATTTATTATTGTTACATTTAGTTAAATAACCTTTCCATAATACACACTCTGTTTTATTAAATAAACTGAAATCAATATTTTTTAGAAGACGAATAAGATCATTTAGTTCTAAAAAATATTTTTTATCAGCTTTTTTTCGTTGTTTTAAACAGAGTTCGGTTAAAAGCTTGTTTTTATTAACATTTACCTTACTTGCCATTATAATAAGAACATATATTTTATATTTCATTTATAACAATTAAATTCATTGGTGTTGTATTTAAATAAACTTTAGCTCCTACATATTTAATTTTAATATTACTCTTTTCAAAATATTTTTTATCAAATTTTTCATCGTCTTCTGATAATGTATTATAAACTATTTTATCATCTATTATGAAAAAACATTTATCGTATTGATCTATTAGTAAAATAGGTATTTGATGATGCTGATTTAAAATATATAGATCAACAAGTCCAAGATAATAATATTCTTTTTGTGTAAAAAGTTTAGTCTTATATTCAGATATAAAGTTCTCAAAAGATATTTTAATTATTTTATGATTAATAAATTCATTATATAGTTTAGTTTGATTATTTGTATTAGAAATCCAATCATATATATATGATTTAAATATATTTGCTAAATCTGTTTGTAGAATAGAATAATAGCCTAAATTTCTAAAAGTTGGATCTGATATGTAATTTTTAATCCAATACACAGCATTTGCATATGATCTAAATACAACATTAGAATTAACTATTTTTTGTGAATATGTAGATCCTGCTCTTTCTACAGGATGAAGTAAATTTTCATCATTAATAGTTTTAGATGATTTAATAATTTTTCTTCTTCCAATAATAGGAATATTAGATTTTCCAAAAATCTCACTTAGTATTTTATTAATATTTAAATTATCACTCTTTATAATTTTTTGATCTGGTCTATATGTATAATCATCATAATTAACTATATCAGATACAAAATATCTTTCTATAGAAAGAATTTCTTTAGATTTAAGATCATTATTAACTAGCTCGTCTGTAATTCGAGAAATAAATTCAATTAATTTATTTTGTGTTAAAGAATATACACATTTAGACTTGACTTGTGAACAATGTGGATTAGTACTACATTCTACTTTAGATTTTATATTTGAACATAATTCTCTATTATTTTTAACTATATAACCTGTTAATTCTGGTTCTTCTATATTTATATGTATAAAATCACCAGAAACTCCAGAAACTCCACCATCTTGAACTTTAGATTCTGTTTCAGACTCGGATCCAGACTCAGAATCAGACTCAGATACAAGTTTTGTAAAAGTTTCAAATAGTTCATCAGATGTTACTTTAAATAGTATACTTTTAATATCAATAACTTTATCAGATTGTTTGGATTCTAAAACTTTAACAATTTTATTTTTAATACTTGGATATAAATTCAAATAGTTTGCAAGTTCAAATCTAAATAACTCATAGTGTTCTGAATCAAATTTATTTTTTAATGTATTTATTACACGATCATCTTGTTCTATAAATTTATTACCTTTTTCTATTTCTATATCAATAATATCATAAAGTGATCTTGATTCAATAATACAATTAGGTGATAATTGAACAAGTGTTGATTTATCAAATTTTTCTTGGATTACAGGTAATGAAATTTGATTATCAATATAAATTGCTTCAATAAGATACTTGGGATTTTCTTCATTTGAAATACTAGAATATATAAATCCAACAACTTCTATTCCTATTACTGAGTTAATTGATTTAATAAATTGAATTGTTTGTTTTACTGATTTTTTATATGTGTCAAAAGATGTAGTTATTGGAATTCCAAATACTACTCCTGATGGTTTGGTTGGAATTAAATATCCATCTGATGTTACTAAATACTTGCATTTATTTCTTAAATCAACAATTTGTTCTACTATTTTAGTACCAAGATTTGATTTAGCCAATGTGTAATAAATATTTTTAGCATTTGACAACTTGATATTTGCCCATGTGATATTTTCACATGATAATTCCATATACTTTGCAAGATGAGGAATAATTTTATCAGAATTAATTGAATAGATTGTTTGGAGTTTAATATTTTTATCTGATAATTCTTTATATACATCAACAATTGGATAATAATTAGAATCTTCTTTTAATAAAATAATATTTTTTCTTAATGGATCTTGATAATATATAATATTTTCTATATTTTTACATAAGAGTACAAAATCAACTTGTTCTGTTGTTTCATAATTTTTCTTTTCAATAATATAAATATTTAAACCATCTGGTAGAATCACACCAGGAGCACAAATAATATCATCAATAATTGTATGATCAAGTTCTAAATTAGTGTTCAAAGTGTTAACTAAATTATCAACTGTACCAAATTGAGTTTTTATATCACCAGATCCAGCATATACAAATAGTTGATCAGATGATTTAATTGAATTAATAAGTTTTTCTTTAGCAACATCATATTCTATATCTAAACATGAAGCAACAGCTGACAAATAAGGATAATCTTCTTGACCAGATCCAAATTTCATAAAATAACCACTAATAGATTCTGACAAATAACTATTTTTAACTATTTTTATCTTATTTAACATACCATTAAAAAAATAGTCTAAATACTTTGATAAATATCCAAAACGTCCTGGTAACATTTTATTTGTATCTTGAAGAATATATAGTTTATCACCAGCAAGGTTCTTAGTAATATCTTTGTCTTTTAGCTTTCCTAAACACTGTAAATGGTAATCTTTTTTAGCTTTATTTTTGGATACTCCTGGATCTTTCTTAAAACAACATGGACCACAGAGTCCAGAAGGATTTGCAGATCTTTGTAAAAATCCCACATGCATAAATTCACCATTTATTTCTGGATTACATGTATAAAAAATAGTTGTTTGATCTTGAAGTTTAGCAGCCTTAATTATAACTTCTTTTTTTTTACCTTTTTCTGTAATAGTAACTTTTCTTTCATAATCTCCTGTTTTAGAATTTAGTACATAACCAGCTTTAATCATTTCATCTAAATTCTTTTCAGTGTATAAAATCGGTCTTCTATTTTTATCTCCAGACTTTTGACAGTTACGAGCCCAATGATTTTCATTTTTTCCTGGTTTATAAGCTAAACGTTCTTTATCTAACTTTGTTATTTCTTTGATATTAGATGTTTCTACAATTTCAAGATTAATAACTTCACTAACTCTATTTCTTCTTTTTGCAATATTTGTTAGAGTTTTTAACTTTTCTTTAATTTTAACTCTTAGAGGATTTTTTATCAAATATGTATCAGTATATAGATACAAAAGTATTGCCATAAATTCTAATATTTGATCTAACTGTTTTTGTGATCTAGCACCGCTAATTCTAATTTTATAATTATCTTTAGATCTACCTTGAATATCAATACCAATTCCAGGTAGTTTAAATTTAGGTATATTTTCTAGCTTTTTTAGAATTTTTCTTGATTTTTTAAGTAGAGGATGTTTTTTAATAACCTCATCAATTTTTTCTAATGCTATTTTTTCAGTAATATTAAATTGTTTAGAAATTTCAATAGCAAGTATTTTTGGAACAAATTCATAATTTCTTAAAAAATGAATAATACGATTTTCTACTTTTGTTTCATTATCATACTTTGAGATATGTTTGTATCTCAAATATGTTCCATATTTAGATTTATTATTCTTTTCAGCTGATTTAGATAAACGTTTTCTAGGATCTGTAACAAGAGATATATATGGAAAAAAATAACGAGCAAAATCTGATAAATCATTATGATCAATTGCTCTTTTAGCTGGAAGTTCAAAATGTTGAATTGTATTAATAAATGCATACTTGAATTGATAATCCTCTGGTGTTACAAGTTTAAGCTTGGAGTTTTCAGAGTTAATTTTATTAATCAAATCTTTAATATTATAATATGTAGATCTAATATCTTCAAGAGTAGCTTTATCTTCTTCTTTCCATTGAGTTTTATATTCTAAACGACCTGTTTCAAATAATGTTACCGCAATATATTTATTATTTGATCCGCCTTTTTGATTTACTTTGATTTTAAAATTAATTCCATATGGTGAATTTTCAAACCATTTGGATAAAATTGATTGTTTATCTAGTTCTTGATCTTTTTGATTAAATTTAAATAATAATTTATCACCATTTGATTGAGACTGTATAAATGGATATATTGGATTAACAATAAATGAATCAAAAATTCTTCTCAAATCTAATTTATCATTATTATATGTAGAACTAAATCCTAAGTTCACATGAATTACTGCTTGAGTTATAAAATTTGATTTTAAAAGAGATTTATAATCTAACTTTTCTATTTTAACTTGTTCAATAGTTCTTGTTATTTCTCCCTCTAAAAGTAAATCATTTTGTACATTTTGAAATACTGATATAATCTTATTTATTTCAAAACGTTTACCATCTGGATTAGTATTTACGTAATCTATTATATTTTTAAATTCATCTTGCGTAATATCATAGTAATAAATACGAACATATACATCATATAAGTTTTTTTGTTCTTCTAGAGTTAATTTATGACCAACACCAAGATCATTATAAATATCAATCATAAAAATTTCATTGTTTAAATAATAACCATCATATTCTGATAAAATATTATTTTCATCATCTTCTCTTTTAATTTTAGAGCCATATTTTTTAATATTATCTTTTAAAAGTTTAAGATTTCCTTTAAGTTTTTCATAGATATAAAGAGAATTATTTGGTTCAATATCAATTGCAAGTAGTTCATTGCGTCTAATCCATTTTTGTCCTAACATAATTTTATCACGGACATAAGAGGTTTTATCTGCTGATCCTTGTTCACTATATTCATATTCAGACCACAAATACATTCTTGAAGGAATTATCCAAGGAGTTAATTTGTTAAATTTATTATCTGTTAAAATACCTGTACAAATTTTTTGTTTAATAACTTTAATTGTATCTGTATCAAATATATATTGATTATATACATAGTTCTTTATAAACACATTTTTTAACAAATCATCATATGGTGATGAATTTTTTACTTTATTAAATGGACACATTTTTTCCATTTTATCATCACGTTCTTCATCTGCCTTGTCAATTGCTGAATCAATTAAATCTTTTATTTTATCAGCATTTGAATCAATTTGTACTTCAGGATCTTTAAACATATTATCTATCTCTTCAATATCATAAGAATCTTCAATATCAATCTCTTCTCCCTCATAGTTTTCATCAACTGGTTTATCAAATTCTATCTTAAGTTCAGAATCATTAACATTTAATTCTACTTCTTCAACATTATCTTCATCAGAATCATCAGAATTATACTTACCGCCTACGCTAGGTTGCA